>ERZ808029.775-NODE-775-length-14496-cov-5.329288_pt1 | contig 14496 bp, 19 predicted proteins | sample MGYA00380185_ERZ808029 | MGnify/ENA primary metagenome ERZ808029 (study PRJEB31490, sample SAMN06133404) | mouse gut metagenome | isolation source: M2_3 | host: mice | place: China: Chengdu | collected 2015-05 ... | reverse complement strand
CAAAATTTACTGCGAATTCAGGGTATAAAAAACGAAGGGGCCAGACTTTTGGGCATAGCCCCTCCGCTTTTGTTCCCGTATTACTGTACGAGTGCCAGTGCCTCATTGATTGCGTCTTCCGCAGTCATAGAGCCTGTCGATACTTTTACGATTTCTGATACAAGTGTCTTGTATGCGTCACCGATTCTGGAATCTGTCGGAGCTACGATTGCGCTTGCGCTGCTTGTGTATGCTGCGATGGACTCTGCGAACGGTGTTGCTCCCTCTACCGGAGTTACCTCTACTGCTGCCTGAGATACGGCGCCTGTAGCCTCCCAATATCTCTGAACGCCTGCCTGACAGGTATGTGCCATAACGAACTTCACTGCTGCGTCTCTCTTGTCAGGATCTTCCCATGCTTTTCTTGTAATGTAGAAACCGGAAGAGATACCGCCTACAAGGGAATTCGGCTCTGCCTTCTGCTCCGGAACACCCGGGAATGCGATTACAACCGTATTCTCTGTATCTTCAATGTTTCCTGCATACCAGGAACCGTCAAGCTGCATTGCTGCCTTCTTGTCACGGAATAACTGACCTGTGTACGCATCGTCAACCGAATCGGTATCCATCGGGAATGCACCCATATCTCTTAAAATCTTAAACATCTCAAGTCCCTTGATCCATCCTTCCGGTGCAGTCTCAGGTATGGAGGTATACTCCTCTTCGCCTGCTGAATACAGCATTAAGAACTCGATCCAGTAATGCGGTACGTTGTTTAAGGAACATGCGATCGGAATGATGTCGTTCTCTTTAAATGTTGTGATTGCTGTCTCTAAGGATTCCCAGTCAGTCGGAAGCTCAAGTCCGTACTGATCGAACAGATCCTTGTTGCAGAATAAGCCTTCCCAGTAGCCTGTTGTCGGAACAGCTCTCTGTACGCCGTCGGTGTTCGCTGCCGCTGCCAGTGCGGAATCAAGTGTGTCTGCCGCATACTCCGGGTACTCCGCGCGAATCTCCTCGATCGATACCAGCTTATCGGTTGCAATGATGCTGTCCGCTGTTGCGTCTGTGAAGAACTGGATAACATCCGGCTCATTTCCAACAGAGAAGTCTGCGTTGACCGCTGCCTTCCACTCCTCATCAGAGGTCTGTGAATTGTCTTCGATGGTTATGTAGCTATACTGCTCCATTACCTCTGCATTAATTGCCTCGTATGCTTCCTTGTTCGGGTCTGTTCCTCCGAACATAGACACCGTCTTTAAGGTAACCGGATTGCCTGTCGCCGCCTCAGCAGTATCCCCACCTGCCTCTGTTGTTCCTGTTGCATCCGCCGCATCCGCTGTAGCGTTTGCATTCTCCCCCGCATTCGCCGCTTCGCCGGAATCATTTCCACACCCCGCCAGCACAGATGCTGTCATCGTTCCGATTAACAGAACTGACAATACTTTTTTCTTCATAGTCATATCCTCCTTGTTTTCTGCTTCTCGTAAATGTTTATCATTTACTATACTCATATTATAAGAGCAGAACTCACAAAAGGCATTAGACCGAGTTGACATTATTTGTTCAATCTTGCCATGTTCCTCAATTCTTTTTCCACTGCATTCCGTTCTTTTAACGATTTTTCCTCTTCCGCCGTCTGATAAGGTATTGTAATTGTGGAAACTGTCACACAATCCTCCCCCTGCACGATAGAAAGTCCGTATTCTTCCCCATATACCAGACGGATTCTACGGTTCACATTTGAAATACCTATGGACGTATGCCTTCCTGTATTCTTCGGTATCTGGTCTTCGTCTCCTGCAAGAATCGCCTGAATGCGCTGCTTGTCCTGTTCCGTCATCTGCTTTCCTGTATTCCGCACCTCAAAATAGACATTCCGCTCGTCATGATATACCTTAAGATGAATCGCTCCGTTCGTGACCGTCTCCACGCCGTGAACAATCGCGTTTTCCACGATCGGCTGCAGAATCAGCGGCGGCACCATAATGTAGAGCAGCTCGTCGTCGATCTCCCGCTCAATCGAAAGTCTCTGTCCAAAGCGCATCGTCATAATGTAGAAATACGCGTCAATGCACTGCAGTTCTTCCGCCAGATGGATTTCCTTTACATTTGCGCGGTTTATCCGGTAATCGAGCACTGTCCCGAGCGATTCGATCATCTTGGACACGATCATATCCCCCGACATCCTCGCCTGCCAGTTCATCATCTCTAACGTGTTATTCAGAAAATGCGGGTTGATCTGTGCCTGAAGCGCCTGAATCTGCGCATCCTTGCGCGCCAGCTTCTCATCGTACACATAATCGAACAGATACTTCACCTGCGCGGACATACGGTCGAAGCTCTCTTTCATATGAAGAAATTCTTCATTGGGCATCTCGCCCTCCACCGTGATACCGATTTCTCCCGTCTCCATCCGCCCGGACGCACGGAGCATATTTCCGATCGGCTCCTGAATGTGTCTCCTGAAGAAATGGATACCGTAGCAGAACAGCGGCACAAACAGCAGCAACATAATAAAAATAATCATATAGAACTCATACAGGCTCGAATACAGTTCACTCCTTTTGGCGAAAAGTATGACTCCGATATGATAATTATCCTGTCTGTTCTGATAGAGATAACCGTTGTAGGCGCTGTTCTCAATCCGGTCAAGTTTGCCGTCACTGCTACCGTCATAAACTGCAAGAAGCTGCTCTAAAAGCGCGCCCCGTCCGCCCGTCTGCGCTTCCTCCTCGTTCATAAAGTTGAGCAGCCCCTCGCTGTCGTTAAAGCAAACGACCATATTCTCGCGCATATCCGGCGGCACATCGGCAAACAGCTTATCCCTGTTCAATTCAACTACAAGCGTGCCGTACCTTTCATAATCCATCGTCGTGTAGAGATTGCGCACAATAAAAATCCGATTATCTACCACGAGCACACACGCATAAGAAGAATCCGATTCTATGAGGTTCTGTATGTGCGGCTGAATCTCTGAGACATAACTCTTATAAGGAACACCGATCCGCGAGCGGAAGCACTCCGGTTCCTCGTCGCCGTAGCAGTAGTAGGCATACAGGCTGAACCGCTTGTCCAGATAGAACTTGCCCGTAAGACTGGAATTTACCTCCTGCAAATATTCGTTTTTGGAATACTTCCCCGCATGATACTTCTTCCATGCGTTTTCCCACGTCTTCTCGTAGGACGGTTTCTGGCACAGCGCGATCGCATCCTCAACGCGGATGGACGCAAATGCCGCTACATTCTCAAGCTCGTCCACCATCAGCCCTTCCGCTTTCTCGACGATACCGTTGCGGTAGGAAAATGTCGTAAACGTAAAAAATACTGCAATCGGAACACCCCAACACAGTATCATGAATAATAGAATTTTCTTTTTTAAGGATTGTGGTCTTTTGATTTTATCCATAGTAAACTCCTGTCTTCCTGCGCCTATGGCATTCGCTGTGGGCAGCCGGTGTGCGCTTGGGCACGGTGTAATGTCTGACGATATGATGATTATACCATAAGTACTTAGGTATTGTCCAAAGGCATCATGCTTCTCTGTTCATAGCCTGCTGTCTGCCGTATGGGTCTGTGACCGAAAGTGATCTGTCGAGTCCATCCGTTACATTTAAAAGATTATCCCTACGATTTTTCTATCCATCTGAAAAAACCTTATGTTTTTTTGAAAATTCTGCTGCTATATTATTTCCCTCATAAAGATAAATTAAATAATTTCCTGCGTTACACCCATAAATATTTAATTCATCAATAGGTTTTTCTTCCAAATCTTCCACCTTGGGAATCGTACCTCCTTGACTATTGGTTCCCTTTATATTAATTGCTTCTGTACTACTTCCATCCGAAAAAATTAATGTCGTTGGATTAGCATGTGTATATATCTCTACATAATTAATATTTACACTTTCTCCATCTTTTTCCCCCATTGCATCCCAACCATTCACAAAATCTTCTACGGTAGCAACAGGTATCATTACTACATCCTCCCCTTGCATTTTTAATTGCTCTTTCTTCCACTCCGCCTGTTCTGTAAAATCCGAGTTCTCTCCTGTAGTATAGAATACATAACTTTCTAATCCTGTTCCATCCACGAAACAAATCGGATTACTTGCACAGTAAGCATACCAGTTCGTTCCACTTCTAAAAAGTATATTAGGCCAATATTTTTTCTGTCCCCGCTTCAATCACCCCCTGCCTTAACGCCTCTTGAATTTCTTCACTATCCTTTATTCTGACAATGATTTCTTTTTGATAATTCAATTCGCAATAATCCCACCCCAAGCATCATAAAAAATATTTCTAATACAATTATCAAACACAGCACCAATTTCTCCGCCCGATCCTGTCCAAGCGCCTTCAGAAAATATCTCGCGCCCCATGGTCCTATTACAAGTCCTATCGTCAGATATATGCCATTAGACACTTTCTTAGCTTTTTCTGTACGTTTAGACAGAATGTAGTTTGAAGCTAAAATTCCTGTCACAAATCCCAAAATTCCTCCTAACGCATACAGAAAAAAATTGCCTGACGCCACACTTTCAACAGTTCCGATTGAACCTGCCAACAAACAACACATTATGCCATTCTGCAAATTCATCCGAGTTTTATAAAGACCACGAATATTGATATATATCGTACATATACACATCAAAACAAAAAAAGGAGCAGCCGCGTTTATCATATTTTCTTTTAAGAACAAGTTTTCACAAAAACATATTTTTAGACCGCTATGTACAACTTGTATCATTATAATTCCCGCTCCTATCATCATGCCCTCTTTTCTCATACAATTTCATTTCTCCTCTCCCATGAGCCATTCATATATTGTATCTCTTATTATATCCCTGCCTGTTTGTCCTCCTTCATATTCTTTCACATCGATAAAATACATTAAACCAAGTCCTATTATCAATCCTATTACTGCCCCACCAAATTGCCTATTCCTGGTACACTAGTTCCCGATACAAATCCCGCTACAACCGTTGATACTACAGTTGAGATTCCTGTTGTTGCGCCAATTTCTAATCGAGAAACGCCAACGTCTACCAACACATCGCTCGCTATCCTTGAAGCAGGCGCATCATTCTCCACATTTTCAGTAACCCCTATTCCAACATCTATCCCTACGCCTACAACATTTAGAACTCCCTATACTTTACCTATCTCCCCAATACTCTTCCCTAATGCCTCTAGTTCCTCATCTGCAGCCTTAATCTGTGCCCGCGTTGCTCTTCTAAAATTTCCAAGACTCTGATTAACAGCTTTATATTTCTCAGCATTCTTAAGTTCTTTCCACAAAGTACTACGATTATATTGTTTTTTGCACATTGATAAATCAAATAATATTTCCGTCGAATCATTGACAGCAGAATTTAACGAAACCCCATTCCCTATTACTTCCAAAAAATCCGATATGTCTGCTCCTTCATTGTCACAAAAAGTATTTCCGTTGTATTCGTCTCTTCCACTTAAAGCATCGCCGATTGCGCTTGTTACCCCTGCCGTTGGTCCAATCGGATGTGTCTGCCCGTTCAGTTCCTCACCCATTGCCGCAGTCACTCCTGCCGTCGGCGCCAAACCATTCAAATCCACCCGTTCCATCGGCTTGTTCCAACAATAGCTGTACAAATTCAGCGTGAACGACGCATCTGCAAATCCTTTTATTTTACCCTCACTAATAAATCTTCCAGCAGCGGCATCGTATCTTCTCGCCTGTGCAAAGTACAGTCCTCCTGCCACATCTGTCTGGTAGCGGGTAAAACCAAAGGGCTGTAGATGCTCAAGTTGCTGTTGAAGTGTGTTCGGTACTATACCATCTCATTATTGAGCTTTGTAAAAATCCACTATATACCCTAATGTTATCCCGCATGAAGCACTTACTGGAGTTGCACCTCCACGAAGTAATCCTCTTGTAAAATCCTTGCCGATTAACTAATTTACTCTCCTCGTTTCTCTTTCAAGCAACTTTAAAATATCCGCGACTTTCAATCTCTCCTCTTGAATGTTGTATGTATTATATATTTTTTTCCCATTACTATCTCGCGTACTGATAACCAGCTCCATTTCTTCATCGACATGTAGCTTATTGCAATTATCACATAGTGCAATCAGCCATTGGGATTCTTGTTTATAATCCTGAATTTCATACATATCTCTTTCCTCGCAAAAAGTAATGGATGACAGCCCCTCCTCCGCTTTGTAAAAATTGGCGATATATTTTTTTCCACACATCACACTTACAGCCTGTTCATAAAATATGATAGCAATCATACTATTTTCAAATACTGCTGTTCCCCAAATTCCTTCTATTTCTAACCTCATCTGTATATCTTTCGCCAATTTTTGCAATCCTATTTTCGACTTCCATTTAACGGAATTTCTTACCCCATCCGGGATAATACCTTGCACACCTTTAAATAACGGAAAAGGTCCTTGCCATGTGATAAGTGACAACGCGCATAATTCATTGCTATTCAAATTTATTACCATTTTTCTACATCTACTCCATTTCACATCTTAACTGCCTTTGAAAGACCATCATCTCTCAGCAACACTTGATTCGCAAAAAGAGCCCCTACTGCTCACTATAAACGATGCAGTTCTATTCATGCTATACTTTGTATCTTGATATCATCTCCCCATGCTCTTCTTATCTCTCATAATTCCTTCGGTATTTAATCTCCTCTCACTATCTTCTTTATCTCTGCAATTGACTTATTGCATGGAATCCAAAAACTTAATTCAAATATACACAATGCAGCAAAGTACCCACCAATGGTAAGCGATGAATAATACACCGCTTACCATATTTCTAAATTCAGTTAACGCAGTAAACGCCTACCGTTTACTATCAGTTCCTCTGCTACACAAGTGGCAGGGGAATTCTATTTTCCGGAACATTAGATTTCACATCAATGAGTCCTGAACATTGCTCCTTCATAAAGTCACCCCATGGCATCAGCTGCTCTATGCCTGCGGACGAATTCATGTAATCCGGCATATACAGGAGCACCGTATAGAGGTACTGGAAAATATTCAGATTGTTTGCTTTTGCTGTTTCCACGATGCTGTACATCACCGCACTTGCTCCGGCACCGGCCTCTGATGTGTGGAACAGGAAGGCTTTCCGTCCGACCGCATAGCTTTTGGCCTTTCGTTCGGCCCGGTTGTTCGAGATCTCACATCTGCCATCCAGCAGATAATTCATCAGCGTGTCGTGATGGTTTTGGGCATAGTTCACCGCTTTCCCAAGCATGCTTCCGCCAGTGGGATGAAGGGTATCCAGCCAGTTCCAGAACTGATCCCATACAGGCTGTTCCAAAACTGCTCTTTGTTGTTTTCGTTCTTCGGAATTCAAATCCTTCAGTGTACGCTCCAGATAGAAGAGTTTATTGCAGTACAGCAGTCCGATTTCTGCCGGAAGCAGCTGTTCTGCTTCTTCTTCGTCCGGAAGACCGGTATCCTCGATTGCCACATCAGAGTTGATGTCCAAAAGCTTCAGCTTTTTTCGCCTGGCTGCCGGAACAGCCTCGAAGAACTTGCGTCTTGCATGTGCAAGACAGCATACCAGTGTTACATCTTCAAGCCTGTTGTAACCCTGGTATCCGTCACACTGTACCAGTCCATGAAATCCCTCCAGAAAGTTCTGTGCACAGGATCCTTTACGGCTTGGCTGGTAATCATAGAGGACGATCGGTGCGAGACCATCATTTCCCGTTGTGTATAACCACATATAGGATGTCTGCTCCGCGGTGCGTCCCTTCTCACGCAGGACCTGACATGTTGTCTCGTCTGCATGCACCAGATCACGCTTTAAAAGTTTTCCATGCAGCCGGTCATAAATCGGATAGAAATAGTTCTCAGCTACATAAATGATCCAGTTTGCCATGGTTTCTCTTGGCAGTGTAAATCCCAGCTGCTTCATCAAAAACTCCTGACGGTAATAAGGCATTGCCAGGCCGATTTTTTCCATTGCAACATATGAGACAATGGATGGCGAGGCCGGACTGTGCGGAATTAAAGCGGCAGGTGTTCTGGATTCTGCGAATGTCCCGTCACCATCTTTTCTGCATTCCGGGCACTGCCATTTTTCCTGGTAATAATGAATCCGTTCCACCTTCGCAGGGGTGATCCGGAGTTCTTCCCGTACAAAAGTTTCAGTCACATACTCCATCTGGGAATTACAGTAGGGACAGTGCTTGTCTTCTTCCGGCAGAGGGATGAGCTCTTTGCGGATCGGAAGGTTTCCATACTGGTCTTCACGTGTGGCCTTGGCTTTACGTGTTGTTCTTTTATGACTTTTTACAGTTGCTGTCACTGTTTCTTCCGGTTTTTCATCTTCGATTTTTTCATCCTGTTTTGTTTTCTCGCTGCTCGTACCGAAGAGCTTCCGCTGGAATTCATTGAGTGTCTCCTGAAGGCCGGCAATCGTTTCTTTCAGCTCTTTGATCGTTTCCTTCAGATCAGTGATCGTTTCATCTTTTTCATTTAACCGTTCAGAAAGCATCTGGATCATAAGATCCTTTTGTTCCAGCTGGCTGCGGAAAAGTATGTTCTGTCCCTTTGGATCCACCGTGAATTCCTCCCTCTTTTAAGATACATTTATTGTACTAAAAGGGCAGAATTACCGCAAATGCCGCTCAAAAACGGACTGGCATTATGACGAATCAAAGGTATCTTTTTTCTCTTCAAAAACCAGACGGTTTTGGGGTTTTTCTGTGAAGTTATACACATCATTATAAAGCTGTGCATAACAATCCCCGGACAGCCATCCCCATGATTTCACATCTGTGGATATCTTCCGCCGGAAAGCAGTTTGGGCTGTAGAAAAATTTTTCAAAATCTACATATTGCACAAATCAAAAGTCTTTGCCTTTTACCGGCTGTATTGCTTTCGGCTGGTCGATGGAAAGTCCTTCCATCAGCCAGCGGAATTCCTGTCTGGTCAGGGGTCTGACTTCAGAAGCGTTGCGGGGCCACTGGAACTTTCCATTATCCAGGCGCTTCTGCAGGAGCACAAATCCATCCCGGTCGAAGTAGAGCGCCTTCATCGTATTTTTTTTGCGCCCACAGAACAGAAAGACTGCATTGGAGAAAGGGTCCATCTGGAAGTTGTCCCGGATGACTGCCATAAGCCCGTCAAAGGATTTCCTCATATCTGTTCGGCCCGTAACCAAATAGATTTTCTGTACTCTGGACAGATCACCGATCAAAGCTCCCGCAGAGCGGATATCGTATGATAAATCACGTCTCTGCCGGCATTATTATTGACTGCAACCTTACAGCCGTTAACCATAATTGTCAGTGCTTCACCCGATGATGTAACATCTGCTGGCCACTGCCTGGTTGGATCAGGCATTTGTGCACGAGATTCTTCGACAAGCGATAATGGTACAATCTCAGGTGAATCATCCATCGTTGACCCGGCTGCCTCTGGTACCATACATGCTTTCTTCCTTAGTCTTGTGACAGTATTATAAAAAGTATTGATGGAGATATCGTTCTGTTCACACCAGGCACGGTCAGAGAACCCACTGCTGCGGCATTCCTGAATCAATGACAGCCATTCTTCATCCGTTCTTTGCTTATTACGCATAAGTTGTTCCTCCCTAAAGTAGTAAACCACAGCGATTGACTACCTTTGGTTACGAAAAATGGAATGATGCGACAGCATCCAGATCTGAAAATAGATAAAGTAGTCATTTACTGCTTGTTTACTGTATTATCTCAGATCTGAAAGAACATTTGAAACGGTATGTTATTCATCGCTTACCACCAATGCACAAATATGGCTCTTCTCTCTGAACCAATGCGCAAATACATACCAATGTAACGATTCCAAAACACACCCACCAAATTGCAGTTGGTTTTATTACAATTTTTATATGAGTTTTTTGGTTTTTATCTTTTTGCTGAAATGTACCGCATATTCTAGGTATTAAACTGCTTTTTATTCCGTAATTTAATCCTGGTAAAGGTTTTAATTCAAATCCCACATCGGATATTTTTCCCCTGAAAAGTATATTGTACGAATATCGTTTTTCTTTCCCCGTTTCAATCGAAACCCGTCTTAATGCTTCTTGAAATTCTTCACTATCCTTTGTGCTGACAATAACTTCTTTATAATACGGCAAAATCATTCTCTCTCCTTTTAATCAATACATTCTTCTCTATTTTGCTCCGAAAATTTGTAAATAGGTACTGTATATATCATATCAATATGTCCGTTAAACCCTTCTCCAACTCCTACAGAAATCGCAAATCCCACCAGATGCGTATCATCTCCTTCTCCCGCAAACAACAAGCCTATACTTCCAAATGGACCTACTCCTCCGGCAATTCCCATAACTGTACCATATCCCTCTGACTCTTCAATGTTTTTCATACCCGGATAAATTGATATTACTATATTCCCCGAAACAGCTGCCCCTGCTTCCACGCCTGCTCCCAATGTTCCTTGAAATTCAGAATTCCCTCGAAAATCAACTGCTATTTAGGTCGAAGCCAAACCCTCAAATCCAGTTCCCGCACCTGCCCCAATATTTCCTCCAACTCCAATAGCTATTACGCAATCCATATTTTGAATAGTATTCATTATCAAAGCATTCGTATCTGCCTGTGCCATCGTTCCCATCTGGTAAGACTCCCATAACGACGGTACATTTTCTGACTCATTATCATAGGATAGTGTATTCCCTCTATATTCACCTGCACTCAATACGTCCCCTATATCGCTCGTCACCCCTGCCGTCGGTCCGGTCGGATGAGTCTGCCCGTTTAGTTCCTCACCCATTGCCGCCGTCACTCCTGCCGTCGGCGCCAATCCGTTCAAATCCACCAGCTCCGTCGGCTTATTCCAACAGTAACTGTACGCATTCAGCGTAAACGGCGCATCTGCAAAGCCTTTGATTTTGTCCTCGCTGATAAATCTTCCGGCAGAAGCATCGTATCTTCGTGCCTGTGCAAAGTATAATCCTCCTGCTACATCCTTCTGGTAGCCAGTGAATCCGAAAGGCTGTAGTCGCTCATGTTGCTGTTGAAGCGCGTTTAGTACTATGCCATCTTCGTCGTAGGAACTTTGTATAAATCCACTCCGCTCCACAAGTGGCACGCCAAATTCATCAAAGGCATAACTCTCCCTTATTCCGCCCTCTGCATTAAGCAGTTCCATCGGGCTTCCAAGATCGTCCTGCAAGTAGAAACTTTCCTCTCCATCTTCCTGCATACTGACGACATTCCCATCCCAGTAGAAGGTCTGGTCTTTTCCGTTTTTGTGTATCTCCACGGTGTAAGAGGTTATGGTACTGCTTTGTAAGATCGAGAGTGTAGCGGATGCCCTGTTCTGGATTCTGCGGAAGCATGACAGGTTGCTCAACCATTTCTATCGCGCTCTGCTCGGTCATTCCTGCCTTGTGCCGGCTGTGCACTTCTGCCACGCCTTCCGTATTCCAGGTTTTCTGTCCCACTCTCTGTCCGAGTCCGTTGTACTGATATGCCGCCTTTTTCCAGACACCATCCACGTTTCCTGCAGACTGGCTCATCTGGTTTGCAGAGTCGAAGGTGAACTGCTTTAGCAGTTCTTCCCCCTGATTTACCACAGTAAGGTTTCCCCGCCTGTCATAATGGTAGGTGGATAGGCTACAATAAACTGGACAGATTTTTTAAGGTCATATAGTATAAAATCAATAAGTAAAGGAGCAATCAATATGACCGAAACAAAACAGCGAAGAAAACCTCGCAAGTACACGGATGAATTTAAACAGCAGTTAGTAGATTTATATCGCTCTGGCAAGCGCAGATGCGATATTTGCAGGGAATACGAAATCTCCCATTCCCTGTTCGATAAATGGGTAAAACAAGCGGAAAATTCCGGCTCATTCCATGAAAAGGACAATCGTACACCTCAACAGGATGAACTAATCCGGCTTCGTAAAGAAAACCAGCAGCTTAAAATGGAGAATGACATTTTAAAACAAGCGGCGCTGATCTTGGGACGAAAGTAAATGTGATCAAAGCAAACGCTCTCAAATACTCTGTATCAGCAATGTGCCGCGTCCTGCAGGTAAACCGGAGCACTTATTACTATGAAGCAAAGCAGAAGCCTGATGAGTCCGGGCTTTCCTCTGAAATTGCAGAAATTTTCAGGACCAGTCGTAATAATTATGGCACACGCAAAATAAAGGAGGAGTTGAAGAAAACAGGAAAACAGGTATCCAGACGCCGGATTGGGCGGATTATGAAGCAGGAAGGGCTGGTCTCCAATTACACAACAGCACAGTTCAAACCGCAAAAAGATGCCAGCAACGAATCAAAAACGGAAAATGTCCTGAACCGCCAGTTCCAAAACCGGGAATACAGGGATGTTGTGATAAGCGATTTGACGTATGTAAGGGTAGGGACACGCTGGAATTACATATGTGTACTTGTTGACCTCTTTAACCGGGAAATCATAGGATACAGTGCGGGAGAACATAAAACAGCAGAACTTGTAAAGGAAGCGTTTCAGAGCGTGGCAGGAAACCTGCAGGATATACGACTGTTCCATACGGACCGGGGAAATGAGTTCAAAAACCAGGTAATCGAAGAGTTGCTGGAAACATTTGCCATAGAGCGTTCCCTAAGCCATAAAGGATGTCCCTACGATAATGCAGTGGCGGAAGCAACGTTTAAGATCATAAAAACGGAATTTGTATGGAATGAAACATTTGGCAGTCTGGAGGAACTGAAACTGAAGTTATGGGATTATGTACACTGGTACAACCATCACAGGATCCATTCCTCTTTGGGATACCAGACACCAATACAATACAGGGAAAACAACCTTAAAAAAGTTGTCTAAAAAAGTGTTGACAATCCAAGGTCTTTTCCACTGTTCTATGGCATAATCCTACCGTCCGAGGAAGTTCTGCCCGTAAGTCACCCATCTTGTTTATATAAAACTGCTCTGCTATGAGTTGGTTTGCGTTGTTGTATTGATAGAGTGTTGTCTCAAAGCCGGACTCACCTCCACCAACCATTGCCGGAATGGTGTAGTCCACCTTCTTCGTCCAGTTTCCAAACACATCATAGGTGTATTTCTGCTATGTATTTCCGTCTTTTTCAACTCCTACAAGGCGATTTAGGGCATCATAAGCGTAGCGATAACTTCCGCTATCAAGTATATTGCCGTTAACATGGCTCTCTTCATTACCGTTGACAATACTCTTTTCATTGCAGGAAATGCGCTTCTCCCATGTTGCACTTCCGCCGCGCATTTTGTCCGCCCCGACCTTGTTTCCTGCCGCATCATAGTGGTAGGTGTACCGCTCATGAACATTCTCTTCCACATGGGAAATCTGCGCAATTCGCCCAAGGCTGTTATAGGCATATTGTGTCATGGCACCGCCCGGGAGCTGTTTTTCACAGAGTCTTCCGGCTTTGTCGTATGCATAGCTGATTTCGCTTGTCGGGGTATGAAGCTTTGATAAGTGCATCGCTTCGTCGTATTCGTAATACGCACGTGTGCCATCCGGGTAAGTGAGAGTTTTTCTCTCTCCCATGATTCTCCATTCATAGCCTACGGTCTGCCCGTATGAGTCTGTGACCGAAAGCGGTCTGCCAAGCGCATCGAGTGTGATGTCGGTGCTTCCGAGCCAGTCCTTCACCTGTTCTAACTGGTGCAATGTGCTATAAGAAAGCTTCACGCTTCTTCCATCTGCATACAGGATGTCGGTCACTTTCCCTGCGTGGTCGTAAGCGAATGCTGTCATGTAACCGTCGCGGTCTGTCTTTTCCGTCATGCGCTCATTCTTGTCATAGGTATCGTATTCCGTGTTGCCAAGCGGATCTGTCATGGTCGCAAGACTGCCAGATCGATTTCATGTATAGGTTGTAGCCTGGATAAGTTCCGCTGTAGGTTGTCCTCCTGCGTTGCTGTCGGAAACTCCGTTCCATGCTTCTGCGAGAGTTGTCCTGTTCTGCATCCCCGCAAGGTTCTCGCTGCCTATTCTTCCTTCCTCTGCCACTCCTCTCAACGAATCTTTTCGTTCCACTTTCATGATGCGTCCACTACAGCCATAAGTATAGCATATCACATTTTGGGGTGCATCTATGACTTTCATAAAAAATACTTACAAGATATCGTTCTGCTTTCATAATATTTCTTTCACTTACATAATTCATATATGATTCCTACCAACATAAATCCCCACATAAATACAGCTAATACAACTAATAAAATAATAATTGGCATATTTGCATACTTCTTCTCGCCAGACCAATATATCTTGTCCAATGAATGCACATAAATTAGTGCGATTTCTTCTTCTTTTGCAAATTTACGCGCAGCCCTGTCAGTAGTAATTATTCTTTTCCTTTTTTCCTCACCATTAATCTGATATTCTACCAGAATCAGATATCTTGTTGGTCGCCCAGGTATTTCTTTATAATCAATCTTTTTACCTTGAATTTTCATCCCTTCCCTGTTCTTTATCCGATTCCTCCTCCATATACTGTATAGCATGAAAAATATCGTAA
>ERZ808029.772-NODE-772-length-14537-cov-3.586653_pt1 | contig 14537 bp, 13 predicted proteins | sample MGYA00380185_ERZ808029 | MGnify/ENA primary metagenome ERZ808029 (study PRJEB31490, sample SAMN06133404) | mouse gut metagenome | isolation source: M2_3 | host: mice | place: China: Chengdu | collected 2015-05 ... | reverse complement strand
AATTTTGGTATCAAAATTTAACGTCATTTGTATTGTCTCTTTCACATTTTTGCCTCCTTATAAACAATCAGTCTTACCACTTTAGCAGAAATAATATATAAAAGATTATAACCTACCCCTCATTCTTTTGCAATTCCTTATAAATTGGATCAAACTTCAACTTCATCAACAATTTTCCTTGACGCTTTCAGGGAATATCAAGTATAATAGTTTCTGCGTGAAATTACCCACAACGATAGGGAAGAGAGGAATGTTGCAGTGAAACAATTTTTTGGTATGAGCCAGCGGGGGGATTTAAAAGAAGCGGTTCGTGGGCTGACAAATCCTCAGTTGATTTTGTTGATGTCCAACAGCAATCAGTTTGAGGAACATGTAAAAGAGCTGGAAGCCCTTTATCCCCAAGTACCCAGTATTGGATGTATTGGAATGTGCTACGATACCAGAGTAGCAGAGCAAGGAGTCGGTGTAGTGGCTTTTCTCAATGGCGTAAGCGCTGCTGCCAATGTATTGGAGCAGGTATCCATTATGCCTATAAAGTATATCCATCGGCTGAAGGAAGACCTAAGGAAGGTAAATGCTTCCCAGTCAGACACCATTTGCATTGACTTCTGTTCTGGAAACGATGCCTGTGTCCTGACCACGATACATACAGCTTTGAGACAACAGAACATTTCCCTGGTAGGAGGAACCGGCGACGGCGGTAAGGTATCTGCCAATGGTAAGGTATATCCGGATTCCGTTGCTTATGCTCTCGTTAAAAATCAAGGCGGTAAAGTCAAAGCATACAAAGAAAATATATATCATCAAATGGGAGATTACAAGTTTATTGCCTCTCAGACTGACAAAGCCAACTACCGGATGGGGGCATTAAATGGACAATCCGCCAGACAGGTCTACCAAGATATTCTTCATGTAACGGAACAGCAAATATTAACGCAAACCTTTAAAAATCCTTTTGGAAAACTCAATGGAGATGAAACCTGTATTATTTCCATCAAAGAAGTCAGCGGCAATGCCTTAACTTGTTTCAGACAGGTCAATGATTCGGATGTTCTCATTCTGCTTGAGTTAGGCGACTATAAGCAGACGGTAAAAGAAACCATCCAAAAAATCTGTCAGGACTTTCCCAGACGTTCTGCCATATTTTCAATTAATTGTCTATTCCGATATAAACTGTTTAGTGAAAATGGATATATGAATGAGTATTTAAGAGATATGAATACTTTAGGCAATCACGCTGGCCTTGTAGGATATGGAGAACATTATAACAATCATTTTGTCAATCAATCTATGACTTGCGTGGTATTTGAATAGGGGGGGAGAAAACACATGCTGTTTCGAAGAGACAACAAACCTGCATCCAAAAAAGGACAAAATCAAGAAAAAGATCTATCCTCTGTGCTTTATGTGATGGAAAGTTTAAAACAATATCATACAGACCTGGTAGAAAAAGAGGTGGCTTCTCTGTGGGAGCTAAACCTGATCGGAACTTCCTTCAATGGTGTTTTGGGAGAGACGGAACACTTCCAGGAAAAGTTACAGGATCTGGAACATAACTTCTTAAGTGTCAATGAGGCGTCGGAACACTTTGTCACAGTCAAAGACAAGATTGCCCAAACGGTGGATCAGGCTCAAAACGAGATCGAGATTTTAAAAACCAGTTCCCTTGAGGTAGAAACCCATTTTGGAGAAATGGGAACCACCTTTTCTGCTTTACAAGATTCCGTGGAACAGATTAAACAGAGAATGAGCCAGATTGTGTCCATTGCGAACCAGACAAATATTCTTGCCATCAACGCCTCCATTGAAGCTGCCAGAGCAGGGGAAAAGGGAAAAGGCTTTGCGGTTGTGGCAGCCGAAGTGAAAAAACTGGCGGATGAAATTAAAGATCTGGCAGCCGAAGTAGGGTCTGGCCTCCAAAATGTGGAACAGGGAACGGATAAACTAAATGAAAGCATTGACACTTCCCGACAGGCTTTGGGAAAAAGTCTTGACAAAGTCCAGGAAACTTATGAGATGTTTGACAAGATTACTCAGGCTGCGGAGGGAGCTACTACGGTACATTCTCAAATTACAGAAGTAATTGGAGAATCCCGCACAGCCCTTGGAATCTTATGTGGATTCTTTGATAAAATCAAGGGACAGTATCAGGAGGTTGTAAAACATATTCACCTTGCTGGCAGTCTTGGAACTACCAAAAGCGCCATGTTTGAAGATATTGACAACCTTCTTTCCCAGGTAGGACCTATAATAAAAGAATAACTTACAGAATTAGAACTATTATAATGAAATCTTATCGATATTTTTTGCTCATGGAAAAGCCTCGTCCCCGCACTTCGCTGACTCTGCTGACCACCATAAAGCTTTCTGGATCGATGGTGCGGATCAGCTTTTCCACCTGGGGCAATTCCCGATTGGAGATCACACTAAAAACCACTTGTGTCTCCTGGTGAAGATGTCCCCCTTCCCCATACAGCAAAGTCACTCCCCGGTCTAACTGCTGCAAAATTCCGTCCCGCACAGCTTTCGGATTCTGAGTAATGATCTTTACCTCTGTACGGGCAGTTCCCATTAACATCAGCTTGTCCAGAACAATCGTATAAGTCAATACCAACAAAATCCCATAGAGAAGTTTCTCTGGCGTACTCCAGAATGCCTGAGCCAGCAAAATACACAAATCAAATACATAAAGACTCACAGAAATGGGAATCCGATAATAGCGGTTCAATACCAGGGGAGGAATATCCATCCCTCCCGTAGACGCCCCTGCCCGAATCACCATTCCCAATGACAATCCGATTCCCAGTCCGGAAAACAGGGTACAAAGCAGAATATCCTGGGTAATCACAAACTCACCTAGAAAACGTTCGGCAAGCTCTAACGCCGCAGGATAGGTGAATGTACTGATAATCGTAGTGACAGCAAAGGTTTTCCCCAACAAAAAATACCCCACGATCAGCATTGCCACATTAAAAACCAACACAAAAAGCGACACTGAAATACCAAACCCATGATAAACTGCCAGTGCAATGCCCGTAGTACCGCCAGTCACCAGTCCCACAGGCAGCAAAAACAGTTTTACAGTCAATGCATAAAAGATATTTCCTGCCACAACCAAAAACAACGTCCAAAACGTCCGTAGTAAGTGAGATCTTTCCCTCATTCTCCACCTCTCATAAATGAATACACCGTATGCCGGGTATGCTGCATGGACAACAGGGATTTTTTAATGGATTCATACAGGCTTTCCTTCCCAATGGCCCCCAACACCTTGCGGTCAAATCTCTCTCTGTCCCCATCCTTCAGCTCATCTTCCACGTCCATCACATTCCGATTTTTGATTTTCCGGAATAATTCTATGATTTCTCTTTCGTCTTCCGGTGAAATTCTCTTTGGATCTATCATAAACATATTTTTCAGTTTCGTGCTGCTGGCGTCTAAAACTCCCAGTCCCCGGCCAAATCCGATTGCTTCCATGGCAAACATGCCATAAACCGAGTTTAAAAGCCCATGAAGCAGTTCCACCGAAACATCCGTATCCTTCAACAGCATTCTTGTGAAACGTTGATCTACAAAAGTACACTCCTCAAACCTTGCCACAAACAGACGCCGGTCCGGATTCAATGCTGTGACAAAATCTGCTTTTGCTCCGTCTTCCATCTCATACCAGAAATAACCCGAACGCTTTAGGGCATCCGGCAGACGACGGCCTGACCCGTTTTTGATATTTTCAAATTTTTCAATCCAGCTTAATGCCCCTGTATGCCCTGCCTCTCTTAACTCTTCTTTTGATTTGTGGCAGCAAAACGCTTCCATGTCAGTTGTTGCTGTAAAGGATTTTAAAAGAGCAGGATTTTTCAATACTGGCTTTAAATATTCTTTTTCAATTCCATGATTGGCAGCCGGATAGAACAAGGCATTCCATCCTCTTCTCTCCCCCCGTTTGATGGTAAGCATGGTTTCAATGGGAATCAGACAGTCTTCCAGCTCCTCCATCCAGGAAATATCATGGAAAAGAGCATTTAATGTCACTCCCTTCGCTGTGATCTTCTCCATCCTGTGAATGGAGTAATTTTTCATAGAGGCAATCTGGGGATTTTGTTCTTCTCTAAGGACAATGCTGTCAATCATCGTCTCTTTTTCTTGCTCTCTGAGATTTTTAATATCCTTGTTCAGAAGCCAGAAATCGGTCTTCCGGCTTTTATCTGGGTCAGATACTTCCCTTTTTTCCATAATCAGCAACGTTCCCACCACATCTGCATTCTGAAACCAGCGCCCACAGTTGCTAATCACCACGGTATGAATCTCGTAATAAAATTGGAGGGCTTTAAAGAACTTTCTGCCAATGTCCGTTCCCAACCATGAATTGGACAGAATAATTCCAAGTTTTCCCTTCTCTTTCAGCAACTCGTGAAGTTTAAAGGGCAGATAATTGTATAAATCGGTTTTTCCCAATGTAAATTCGATTCCTGTATTTTCCTTAATCTTCTGTCTCCACATACGAAGATAATCCGCCTCATCTGCAGCAATATTATTATACGCAACAAAAGGCAAGTTAGAGATAATTGCTCCAAAAGCAGGAATTTCCTTTTCGATTCTGCTCCCATTCACAGGACTTTTCATGGGAATCCGGTCCCCTGTATGGATTGCAAACACATCCGACTGAAACAGATTCAAGGGAATTTTCAAAGCTTCTATATTGGTAACTGCAATATTGGCAATCTGCAAAGGATAGGCATGTTTATCCGATATCCAAGTGGTCTGAAATGACTTCTCTGGATTGGAAAGCCGTTTTGCCTTATTCCAAATAATGGCCTTTGCAATAGTTCCGGTTCCTGCACAAAAATCCGCACAGTCTTCGTTCCAGTTGCAAACCGTCATCTGACAGAGCAAATCTGCCAGAACGGACGGGGTGGCATACTGGCCTCGGATTTCCCGCTTTGCCGTGTGAACCGTCTTTTCCAGCAAATCCTGAAGTACCGTCTGATCAATCTGTTCAATGTTGTTGGAAATCAAAAATTGGTTGTAATCTACCAGATCAATCCATGTGTCCTCTGGCAGAAATTCATTATAATCAAGCTTTTGAAATACATTATAAAAATCCCCCTCTTCAACAATCTCCCCTATAATGCGATTCCCCTCTTCCGGAGTGGATGTGCTGTCAATCTTTCCGATTTTGTAAGCACAATTATGATATTTCTTTACGGTATTGGCAAACAAAAAACGGTTAATCCAATTTAGCAAAACTGATTTTGCATAGGCAGAATACAGGCTGCTTTCATCCTTGTCATACTCTTCGCAGAAAGTATTCCACCATACATTTAGTTTCCGCTCCATGACCATATTTCTGCTTACCTCACTGGCAAGCCGTTCCGCAACCATACCCTTGTTCCGCTGAATCAGTTCTGTCATAAGACCGTCGGAGATGGGGGTAAGAACCGAAGATGCGGATATGGTTCCCTTTACCAAATATTCGTTGACTGTCAGGACAATGTCCCCAATCACTGGCATCCACTGTTCCTTATAGACTGCCACATCCTCCCGGCTTCTTATATAATTGGTACCACTCCACACGCGGACTTCCTCAAAATCACCGGAGGGATTCTTCACATAAAGTTTACCATATGTAAAATTCCAAATTACAAAACTGTTCAGCTCCAGCACTTTTGCTTTTCTTGTTGCATCTTTAATCAGTGCCTCATCGGTTATGAGAACATCCGGCATCTTCAGTTCCCAACCCTGAAGAATCTTATTTTGTGCCTCGTCTTCATACAAAAGCACATCAGGAAACATGCTTTTCTTATGTACAGATAAAGTACTTTCCCCTCCAGCGCTTTTAATCTTAAGATTCCTGTTAAGAAGCATGGCCCGAATCTCCGAAATAATCACAATCGCCCAGCTTCTCTCATTCCGCCTGACAACAATTCCCATATCGCCTTTGTCTCCCTCAAAACCGCTTTAAAGCGTGGCAAAAAGCAATTTTCAGACACGCTCTAACGCTGAAACGGTTATCTTTCCTCAAACTCTGAAATCAAATTCTGCACTTTTATATATTTCCGCGTCTTTTTGTCCAGCTGCTCCCACGCTAAAAACAGCCTTCTCTTGGCCACGTCAATGTAATCAATCTCTTCTCTCTTAAACAAAGCCACATTTTCATTCTTCTCAATGCCAATAAAATTCCTTCCTTCCATCAAAGCTGCAACCAGAAACGATCCGCTTCCAAAGGCATTGTCTAAAACCACATCCCCAGGATTGGTGTAGGTGCGTACCATATATCTTCCCAGGGCAATCGGCTTTTGCGTCGGGTGAAGAACCGCCCCTTCGCTTTCTGCTGTCTTTACATAAATAATATCTGTAGGGTACCGCTCTCCCTCGCTGGCCACCCGCACCGGCTCAAAATCTCCATAATTCCCACACAGCTGATTCTTCCTGGTACCTTTGTCATAAGGTTCTCCCTGGGTCATCTGAGGGTGGTATGTTGGCTGTCTTTTATAAAATACACATACATCCTCATGTTTTCTCAAAGGCTGCTTTTTGGCATTTAAAAAGTTTGTGGGCTTGGACTTCTCCCATACCCACTTATACTTAAACCGGTTTGGCTGACTTAAAATCAGCTTTGCTGTAAAAATCCCATTAGACGTCAGCACAATCGCTCCGTTGGGCTTAATGATCCGATTGTATTGCTCCCACAGCTGATCCAGAGGAATGTAGCAATCCCACTCGTTCTGAGTCATGCCATAAGGAAGATCACACAGTATCATATCCACACTTTCATCGGGAATCCAATCCATATATTCCAGACAGTCTCCCTCAAAAATCCGGTTCACCACTTCCCCAGACTCTCTCAAGTCCATCTTTGCTCTCTCCATGCTTCCTGCTCCTTACATCTGCCAATGTGCTGACCTACTACGATCCATGAAAAGCACACAATCATTTTATCACAAACTCCCTCCGAACACAAGTTCTGTTTTTTTAATATTCGAAACCGTCACATTCCGTCAAAATACAAAACTCCCCCGTACACCCGTTCCTTCATATACGCATCCAAATCAAACTCCGCCCAGCCGCCCCAGGTAGCTGCCTTTACTTTTGCCAGATTATCTTCCAGACAAAGCTCTGTAACCGTTACCCAATGAAGGTATATGTCCTCTCTGCTGATTCGTCCTCCCTCATAAAGGATTGGCACCTGACAAAGCCGGTTGGTTCCCACCACCATGGCCACAGGCAGATTTCTCTCCAGCCCTTCCCCAATATATTGAATCACATTTTCCCGGTTAAACTCCCTGTCCTGCCATACAGGATACAGTCTCACTCCTCTGTCCCATGCAAATCGTTCCACCCCATCTGCCAGCCTTCCAAGAGGCCAAACCCCAAGAGGAACCGATCCGATCTGATACGGCCTTACATATTCATACATTTCTTTCATATGTAAAATAAAACTGGACTTTGTGAAATCTTTATACGCATACAATCTGGTGAATTGGGAGCTGCTTTGTGCCAGATATGCCGTTATATTGGCAGATGCCACCGTCCCACAACCTCCCTTTTGGGCAATCAACGTCTTATTTTTTTGATTCTCCCAGGTAAACCATGCTTGATTTCCACCATAAAACCAATTCTCTCCCTCTGAGACAGGAATAAACCTTTTTGAATCTTTCAATTTTATTATCATACCTTTGTCCTGCGGTTATAAAAAAACATAATAAAAGAAGAGGCAACGATCAAAGCATATCCAAGAAAACTAAGTCCATCGGGTATCTCTCCAAAGATTCCATAGCCGAGAATTGTGGCAAAAAGAATCTGGGAATAATCATAAATGGAAATCTTATTTGCCGGTGCATAGGTATAAGCTACAGTGATAGAAAACTGGCCTCCTGCTGCGCAGATTCCTGCACACAAAAGAATGACCAGCTGCCACAATGTCATGGGAGTAAAATGGAACACAATCCAGGGTACCACAACCAGACAGGAAGATAAAGAAAAATAAAAAACAATAATCGGCCCTTTCACTCCCATGGAACCTAGCTTTCGTACCATAGTGTAGGCAATTCCCGCCCCCAGTCCGCCTCCCACCCCGACCAGCGCCGGAAAAAGAGCCGTATTTTCAAAACCAGGCTTTACTACAAAAAGGCATCCCACAAACGCCGCCCCTACACAGACCGCCTGAAACAGTGTAATCCGTTCTTTCAGAAGAAAATAAGAAAAAATAATGGCAAAAAACGGTGACAACTTATTTAATATAGACGCATCTGCATCTTCCATTCCTCCCACTTTTTTGATTCACAAGAAAACTACCTTATTTTTATCACATAACCGTCTAATTGTAAACCTTTTAGCGAAAAAACTCATGCCTGCCATGTTTAAAAAGATAGGTTAGACTTTTGTCAAACCAGCTGACACTTCCTGACTGGGAATGACTCCGATTCATAAAGTAAAGCGCCCCTTGAGAATAATCTTCTCCGGTCAACGCCCGGTTGACCGCCTCCACGGTTTCCGGAGTCACGGTACAAGAATCCAAAGTGCCATTGGAAACAGGAGAAAACTGTGATTTCTGATAAACCACATCTGTAATGGAATTGGGGAATTTACTATTTTTTACCCGGTTAATCACCACATTGGCCACCAAAATTCTGCCTTTTATATCACATCCCCCTGACTCTGCTTCCACAATCCGCTTTAACACTTCATAATCTTCCTTAGAACAACCAGCCACAGCCAAAACTGGTTCCGCCTTTGTTTGCTCCTGGATCTCCTGATTGGAGGTATTTTCGCCAGGGTCTGTTTTTTCCGATGGTTTTGACGTCTCAGACGTTTCGGATTCTTCGGTCTCCTCTTCTGTTTCTCCCCCCTTTTCTGGCGCTTCTTTTCCATTATCCATTCCTTTCTGGCCCTGTTCCTTTGCCTGATTTTGGGCCAAAACCTGTTGGAACATGGTCTCTCCAGCCTGAAGAAACTCCTCCTTAGAATCTTTGGACTTTGTATAAACTTCCAGTTCTTCTGATTGGGAAAGATTTTGAGAAGTTTTTGCATACACCGTCATGGTAGTCCGTCCTTCCCCTTCTGGTCCGTCAAAAATCATCATCAATATCCCGGTTAAAACAATTCCAGCTGTAAAAACAACCGAGTATCGGAAAACAGGCAGCAAATAACCAGAAAGCCAAACTGCAAACTGCTTTCCAAATCCTAATATCCGTCGAAAAAAAACACAAATTTTTCCCATATAAACACCTCTTTTTTTCTTAAAATCCTTTCTCTTCCCATGGAGTATCTTCTTGTGTGATTTGGTCTTTTAAGAAGTTATTCCCAAATTTTAGCTTAAAATTTGCATAAAGTGGGAGAGAAACCCAAAAATCACTCATATTCTACTTCGGTGGTTATTATAGTGGGGGATATAAGTGAAAGTCAATGGAAATTTAATATTTTTGTGATATTTTCTATCTGTATTTTATTGGAAATTCGCAATTTTTATTAATTTTTTATAATTATCACTTAATTTATTTGCGTATATTTATAAGTTATTTCACCTATTTTGTTACATAAATATTTCATTTTTGTTAAATGCAACGTTATGCCATTAAACTAGTGTTCCATCCAGACAGAAAATGGAGCACTAGAGTGTGTCTGAACATTCATGCGGCAAAGTACTATCATTGAAACAAAGAAAAAAGCATCCGACCCTGTCTAAAGTTTCGGATGCTTATGATTCTCTTTCCTATTTTAGTGTCGCGCCCTTTCTCGCTGTGCTGACCGCTCTGGCATACCGCCCAAGCAATCCTTTCTCCTCTGCACGCTCTATGGCTTTCCACTTCTCCTTTCGGCCATTCAGCTCCTCATCACTGACCTGCAGCTGAATTATGCCTTTGCTTAAATCTACAAAAATCTTATCCCCGTCTTCCACAAGGGCAATCGGTCCTCCGTCTGCTGCTTCCGGACACAAATATCCAATGCTTAAACCTCCGCTTGCCCCGGAAAATCTCCCGTCTGTGATTACTGCTGTTCTGGGAATCCCTTTTATAATCTCTGTAATGCGATGAAGCTCCTTCATGCCAGGTCCGCCTTTTGGTCCCTCGTACCGGACAATCACTGCATCCCCTTCTCCGATCTTTTTCTCCCGGAAAGCGGCATAACATTCATCTTCGCTGTTATAAACTTTTGCAGTTCCTGTAAATACCCGCACATCCTCTGGAACAGCTGAAGTTTTTACCAAAGCTCCGTCTGGAGCCAGGTTTCCATACAACACCTGTATTCCGTCTGCCTTGGAAACCGGATTTTCCATAGTCCGAATGGTATCCCGGTCTCCGTCTTTTACTTCATCCAAAATTTCTCCCAGGGTTCTTCCCGTTACAGTTAGAACCTCTTTATGAAGAATGGGTCTTAACTCTTTCATCACTGCCGGAATCCCTCCTGCATAGTGAAGATCCACCACGGTCTGATTTCCGTTAGGAACAATCCCTGTCAGAACCGGCGTCTTTGATGTGATTTTGGAAAAATCATCCCAATCCAGTTTAAGTCCCAGTTCCGCTGCCAAAGCAGGAAGGTGAATCAGCGCATTTAAGGACCCTCCAATGGCTGCCAAAAGAGTAATGGTGTTTTCCAACGCTTCTCTTGTCATAATTTTGGAAGGTGTCAGTTGATTTTCCACCAGCTTCATCACCGCACGTCCTGACGCTCTTGCCGAAAACCGCCGCATACTGGTACTGGAAGGAATCAGGCTTCCGCCGGGAAGCATCATCCCAAGGGCTTCACACAGCGCCCCCATGGTATTGGCAGTTCCTAAAAACGGACATACTCCAGGACCTGTATAATAGTTTAAAGTTCCCTCAATCACATCACGTTCGGTTATTTCTCCCCGAAGAAACCTTTGCCTTAACTCCTTGGACTCATTTGGTTTAATCTTGGCAAAACAGGGTCCGGCTGTCACAAGAATGGAAGGCAAGTCAATTCTTGCCGCCGCATTGAGCATTCCTGGTATAATTTTATCACAGGAACCCATATATACCACGCCGTCAAACACACCCTCTCCCACAATCATAGCCTCTGCCGAGTCAGTAATAATCTCACGGTGAGGCAGACAGTAGCGCATCCCGGAATGTCCCTGAGCAATTCCGTCGCACATGGCAACGGTATTAAATTCCACCGGCTCGCCGCCCGCCTCCAAAATTCCTTTTTTCACTTCTGCTGCCAGCTGTTTTAACGGCTCATGGCCCGGACAAATCTCATTCCAGCTATTTGCAACAGCAATGATAGGCTTTGTATCCAAAGCATCCATGGACACACCTGCCGAGGCAAGGTGCGCCTTGGAGATTGCTTTTTGAAAAGGTTCCAATTTATCAATCGCCCGAATCATTCTATCCTCCCACTGTTTTTATCTCATACTCACAACCGTTTCCAAATGGCTTTTCCTTTAAGCTTCCACTCCACTTTGACGCCCTCTGCGAGACATATAAAACCAGATGCCGCCGATTACAAGAAGCATAATCGGAATGGAGATCATCAAATTTGTGGTAAATGCCGTATAAATCAGATAGCTTACGGTTAAGCTGGGGCCTGCAAAGGATGTGATCAGATTGCTTCCCAAATCCAGTCCCACATCCGTTGCAAGAGCCGTGAGAATCGGAGATGTCCATGTGCCTGCCAGCAAAATAGCCGCTGTGCAGAACAACCCGATAATAATATTTTTAAACAGATTTCCCTTTGTCATAGCCACAGGAAGAGCCACGCGGAAAGTGACAACCGCCAGATCGGCAAAAGGAAGCACCCGGTTTCCAGGCAAAACCGCAGCCATTAAAATCGTCAGGGGAATAACAATCAGGGAAGTGGTAATTACATCTGGATTTCCCACTACAATCGCTGCATCCAGTCCAATCAGAAGATTTCTTCCCTTGAACTTTTCCTGACAGAACTTCTTTGCCGCATCCGAAATGGGCATTAAACCTTCCATAAAAAGTGAGGTCATTTTGGGAATCAAAACCATAACCGCCGCCATATTGACTCCAAGGGTGAGGACTTCTGATACGGAATAGCGGGCCAATGCCCCAATAACACACCCAAAAATCAGGCCCAGCATCATCGGCTCACCAAAAATACCAAGATATTTTTTTGCATCCTTTACGCTGAAATCCAGCTTATCCACACCGGGAATCTTGTCCAGAATCCAGTTGATGGGAGCGGCAATAATCACGCTGGATAAAGCGGACATTGTGGGAAGAGACACACCGGGAATCCCAAAGAAATCTTCCACCAAAGGCGCGGTCCAGTCGGAAAGCTTAAAGGAAATCACAGCCATAACTACCGAGGCAGAAACCCCCAAAAACACGTTTTTTGTCACATAATATACAAGGATTCCCACAATCGCCATGTGATGGTAATTCCAAATATCCACATCTAAAGTATCTGTAATTTTCAGCACCAACATCAAAATATTCGTTGCCAGGATTGCAAAAATCAACAGGGCAATAATCGGAGACGCCCAAGTTACAGCTGCAATCGATCCCCAGCCTACATCCAAAATATCCAAATGAATCCCGAAATTTTCTACCATCGCCTGTGCCGCCGGACCAATGCTGCTCTTCATCATATTGATCACAAGGTTAATGCCGGCAAAACCAATTCCCAACATCAGGCCGGAACGGAACGCTTTGCCCAGTTTAACACCAAAAATCAACCCTACTATCGTGATAATAATCGGAAGCATGACAGTGGCCCCGGCATCCAAAATCACGTTAAAAATATTGTAAAAGATTTGCATATTTCCGTCCTCCACTCATACAACTGCATTTTCTCTTTTTTGTAACGAAAAATTCCCATTCCAATCATTCTTTTTTCAGCTGTTCCACAATCTGCTCCAACGTAGCGTCCTCGCCAATGCCAGTCAGCAGAGAAATAGCGGTAATCACCGGAATGGTCACTGTGCCGCCGGTGAATTTTCCGGTGGTCACAAGAAGATCATAGTCATCTGCCTTTGACTCCACCTCCAGAAGCTTACACTGATTGACGGTAACTGCCACTCCATTTTCTTCACATTTCTCACGAATCTTGGTTGCCACAACCGTTGATGTTGCAATTCCATTTCCACATGCCACTAATACTCTTTTCATAATTTTGCTTCCTTTCTGCTTTTCAGCTGTTATTTTAATCTTATTTTGTTTCTTCCTCTATGCCTCCAGCAAATACCTTCGAATCACCGCTTCTATGGCTCCCTTATCCTCTGCTGTAATGATCTTTTTCATATCCTCCTGATTCTGAATTAAACCCACAATCTTTTGCAGCATTTCCAAATGTCCATGAGGTTCTGTGAGAACCAGCATAATCACCAGACTGACAGCCACCGCATCCTCCGGTTCATCCATAGCATGAAAGTCTATTGCCGGGTCAAGCACAGCCACACAGAGAGAAGCCGTGTTTACATGGCACACATCGGCATGGGGAATGGCAACATTAATTCCATGGGTATTTAAACCAGTAGGAAAACTTGCCTCCCTGTCCAAAATCGCCTGACAATAAGTATCTTTTACAATTCCCTTATCACAGAGATGATTACACATTGTGGTCAACACCTCTGTATTCGTTTTTGCATGTTCCACTTTAAGAATCAAGGACTGGTCAAATGCAATCCCCATACAATCACTCTCCTTCCAACTCCTTCAGCTTATTCTCCATAGCCTCTATGGATTTTCGTATCCCCTCTTCATTCTGATTTAAAATATCCTCCCTTTCAAAGATTCCTGAGGCAATCCCGGCAAAAGAAGCCCCTGCCTTAAAATATTCTTCAATATTGCCTGTGCCGATTCCCCCTACTACCATCAGCGGCATTTTCCCCAAAGGCGCCGCCAAATCCGACAGATACCTGCTCCCCAGCCTTGCTGCCGGAAATACCTTCACAATGTCTGCCCCATCCTCAAAGCTTTTCTTAATTTCTGTGGGAGAAAAGGCTCCCGGGACACTGATAATCTTTTTTTCCCTGCACAAATCCAGAATTTTCTTATCCAGCATGGTAGGGGACAACAAAAAAGCTGCACCTGCCGCAATGGACGCCTGTGCCTCCTCGTAGGTGAGAACCGTACCAGCGCCTACCAGAATCGACTCCTGAAACTCCTGGCTGATTTTTTCAATCGCTTCCAGCGCTCCAGGCGTATTCATGGTAATCTCCACGGAACGAAGCCTGCTTCCTACGAGGTTTTTCACTACTGCCCGAATTTGCGGATAGGTGTAGCCTCTTAAAATAACCGTAACCTTTGGGAAATTCTGAATGTCCATATCATCCTCACTCCTTTCACTCTATATTAGAGCAAGAATGATGCCAATATTTGTCTAATTTTGTACTCTCCATCGGTTCCCGACGGAAAAAAGATGGTTATTGATCCTTTTCATTGGTTGCACTTACATAAAATTTTATAGATTTCTTCCGGTCTTTGACAGCTTCGCAGGGAAGAAACCATAGATTCGTCAGAAATAATTTGACTTGAGAGTTGAAAGTTTTTAATAAAAAGAATAACCCTTTCACATGGATTTGTGGTATCCTTAAGTTCCCACACTTA
>ERZ808029.768-NODE-768-length-14617-cov-4.162105_pt1 | contig 14617 bp, 5 predicted proteins | sample MGYA00380185_ERZ808029 | MGnify/ENA primary metagenome ERZ808029 (study PRJEB31490, sample SAMN06133404) | mouse gut metagenome | isolation source: M2_3 | host: mice | place: China: Chengdu | collected 2015-05 ... | reverse complement strand
CCCGAAACACGCCGATAAACCCGTCCTCAAAGGGAACTACAGCCGAATTAAAAATCCTGCTGACTCCTTTTATTGGATTTCTTCCAATCACCGGATTTTCTCTGTATCTCCACACCGGGGCATCCACTGGTTTTTTCTCTGGCTCCTGCCATGGCATATTATGAATGGTTGGTGCAATGATCTTCATTTTTCTATCCTCCCAAATCTTTTTCTATTATAAATCTTCCAAACCCATATGACATAATTATTTTAAATGGTTTTGGGCGCTGAAGCTTTCGCCTTGAGATGAATCATTATACTTGTAAAATCTCCCTGCATCCTGGGAATCAAAATTCCTCCATACATCAAAAGACTCCCTTTATACACCTTTCCAGTAAACTTTTGTTCCATTTCTCCGGACTTTGTCTTGTCCTGCACAATCAATTCCAACTGGTACTCTGCTTTTGGATTAAGCCCTTTGAGAAGAATCTTCCGGCTGTGCCAGTTGGGTTGTGCCAACACCTGAACATAAGTCAAAAGAGCCTCGGTTTTATCTTTGGAAACCACCTGCCAACTGTCATATTTATGATTTTCCTGCCAGGATGCAACCCGGTAGTAGTCTCCTTCCTGGACTAATGGCTGGAATCGGTGAACCATTTTTACCTGCTCTTCCACCATCTCTTTTTCCTCTTCAGACAGCTTGGTAATATCCAGTTCATAGCCAAAGGTTCCTGCCATGGCCACATGACCGCGGGTTTCAAAAGGCGTCACCCTTCCCACAATATGGTTGGGACATGCACTTACATGTGCTCCTATGGTGCAAAGAGGATACAAAAGAGAGGTACCCTCTTGAATTGCCAAACGCTCTATGGCATCTGTGTCATCGGAACACCAAATCTGAGGACTGTAATACAACATTCCCGGATCAAACCGCGCTCCGCCGCTGGCACAATTTTCCAGCAAAAGCTCTGGAAATTCTCTTGTCAGCCGTTTTTGCAGTTCATACACTCCTAATATGTATCGGTGAAACAGTTCTCCCTGATGTTCTTTCCCCAAACAGGCGCTTCCTATGTCTGACATCTGCCGGTTCATATCCCACTTTACATAGGAAATCGGCCCACTCCTAAGAATCCGAGCCACAGACTCATATACATAATCCACCACCTCTGGACGAGACAAATCAAGAACATACTGCGCCCGACTCTGTACAGGTTCTCTTTCTGGAATGCAAACTGCCCAGTCTGGATGAGTCCGGTATAAATTGGAATCTGGAGAAACCATCTCCGGCTCAAACCAGATGCCAAACTCCATTCCCAGCGCTCTGACCTGTTCCACCAAATAGGGCAAACCCCCAGGCAGTTTTTTCTCATTAACCTGCCAATCTCCCAAAGAACCTTCATCTGTATTTCGGTCCCCAAACCAACCGTCATCCATAACCAGCATTTCTATGCCGCGTTTTTTGGCCTCTTTGGCTATTTCCAAAAGCTTTTCTGTGTTAAAGTCAAAATAGGTTGCTTCCCAGTTGTTAATCAAAATGGGGCGTTTTCTGTGAAGAAAGGGACTGCGGATAAGATGTCCCCGATACAGATCATGGAAAATATGAGTCATTTTCCCTAATCCCTGATCGGAATACACACACACTACTTCCGGAGTCACAAAGGTGTCCCCTGGATTTAACACCCACTCAAATCCTTCCGGGTGAATCCCCATCAGGAGCCGCACACTGCCAAACTGACTCATCTCTGCCTCTGCCATAAAATTCCCCGAATAGACAAAGTGCATGGCATAAACTTCTCCCTGGTCTTGTCCTGCATTTGGTCCCATGACTGCCAAAAACGGGTGATCCTGATGCCCGGATTCTCCGCGAAAAGAAGACACCATCTGCTTTCCAAAAGCCAGAGGACGGCGGACCATGTGACGTTCCCTTGCCCAGGAACCTCCAAGGGTCAATAAATCCCCCTCTTCCATATCCATATCCATACATGCAGTCAAAACCCGCTCCAGATACAAAGGCTTGTCCCCTTCATTGGTCAGCTCCACACTTCGTATAACAGCTGCGCTGTCTTCAAACACACTATATCTTAAAATCACCTTCAGGCCCAGCACTTCATCCCGGCATTCCAACTCCAAAGTCATTCCCTGTCCGCCATCATCCCTGCAAAAAGTAGCTGGCATTCCCGGCAGCTCTGGCTTTCCCTCCAGAATCCGATACCTCTCATAATGCAGTTCACATCCCCGGTAGCCATTGCTGCTTCGCACATTCAGGCAGCTGTCCCGGTAATCCCCCATTCCCCAAGTAGAATATTCTGTGGGAAATGCATCTGCAAAAGAACACTTTTCCCGCAGATTCTTGGAAGGAACAAAAGGCGCTTCCTCTGTTCTCATTAGATAACCACACCGGTTGTCTTCTATCTTCTTTCCATAATATACATGCCCCACATATTTTCCATCCCCTATTCCGATTACATATTCGGTGTCTTGGGCTGTCAGCCGAAATAATCCTTCACGCTCCAAATACTCAATTCCCATTCCTTTTGCCCTCCTGAAAACAAATTTTCCCGTATTTCCATTTTTTATCATCAAACATAAATTTTTGACTCTATACGAATTAATTTAATTATAATATTAATCTGATTTAATTTCAATAGCAAAGTGTGCTCTTTTTCATTTTTATTAATTTAGCACTGTAAAACAGCATATTTCTATATATTATCACTATATTTTTAGGTTATTTTTATATTTTAACTTAATATATCTTCTTAAATTGAATTAATTTTTATTTTAACTTCTGGAACTGTCTCATCTTCTTCTGACTCCTTTGATGGATGGAGAAAACCGAATTAATCGTCTCAACATCTTTTTGGCCAATGTTAACCGTATTGATGATATTTCGAAAGCTGCGAGAGACAAGAAATATCAACGCAGATCGCTGAGATAATTTCATCCGTTGATTGAATCTGGCAAAATATACCGCAACATGAGAATTACAGATGTCACGAATAGCGAGTGCGATTTACTCAAAAAGGCAGGTACCGCAAATGTCGCTACCTGCCTTTTTGACAACCTGAGCGTGTCTGAAAAATGCTTTCTGTCAAAGGTAATATTGCTATACCTCTTTTTCTTCCAGCTCGCTGGTTTCATTATCTGTGTCCTTTGATTCTTCTGGCACTGCCAGTTCTTCTTCCAAAAATTCTAACTCCACCTTTGATTCTTCTGGTTTTTGCGCCGCTTCTCCTTGTATATCCTTTTTTGATTCTCGATCTTTTGGGTCTGACTCTTTATATTCGTCTGCAAACTCTGCCGCATCCTCCTCCTTTTTTGCTGGCTCCTGTTCCACGAAAATCTCCTCTTCCTCTTTTTCAGATGCTTTGTCCGGGAAATTCGTTGCTGCCATATTGTTTGCCGCTGAGACTACAGCCTTCCTAACTGACTCTGCCTCTTTTATTTCTGTCACGTCTATGCTGTCAATCTGAATTTGTTCTCCCTCCATATCAAGAATAGTCACTGCAATCTCTCCAGATTTCGGCTTCCCTTCCCATTTGAGAGTCAACACACCATCTTCATCACTTTCAAAAACAATGCCATCATTAGCTTCCTTTGCATTGGATGGCGTTGCATTGGAGGCGGTTGCCTTTAGAGCCTTTGCATTGGAGGCAGTTGCAGTAACATAGTCTGCATCTTCTGTCATGGCACAGAATTTACCATCTGAGAACAGATTTAATTCTACTTTCACATTTTGCCCTATCTCGTATTCATCCCAGTAATCTGCCAGATTCAGATGGATGGTCTCTAAAGAAGTAAATGTATAGACTGGGTCCTCCTGAAGAATAAAATCTTCCATAATCATGGCAGATGCCGTTGATTCTTGTATTACTTCCACACTTACTAATTTAAAAGAACTTTCTCCAGCCATATCCGTAATCTGAATGTTAATATAATCTTCCTTTGGCGTTACGGTTGCCGTCACCTCTTTCCCAGTTCCTCCATGGGTATCCCAGCTGGATGCTTCTGTTTTAAACGCCATCTGGGCATTTGCCTCTTTATCAAAGGTCAGTGTCACTGTTGTCTCTTCCCCTGCCTTAAAGTCCGGATTATATTCGCTCAAAGTATATTCTACCCCTGACCAGGCAGATGTAAACTCATGCAGTCCTTCTGGTTCTGACGAATTTTGCTCCACCTGAATGGATAACAGATGAATGGCTGTCTCTCCTCCCATATCTGTAATCTGGATATTCATGTAATCTTCCTTTGGTGTAACTTTCAGTACCACCTCTTTTCCACTTCCAGAGCGAACGTCCCAATTAGAATTTGCTGTTTTAAATGCAGTCTGTACATGAGCTGACTGATCAAAAGTCAACGTTACAATCGTTTCCTGCCCTGTCTTAAAGTTATTGTTATAAGTACGAAAATCCGTCTCAAACCCTGCCCAGGCTTCCATAAATTTATGGATTGCTTCCACTGGCTCAGCCTTTTTTACAATCTCCACCATAACATCCAAAAGTCCAAGAGGCAGCTTACTATCATCTCCTGCCTGAATGCCAAATCCATCTGATCCTGGCACAGTTACAAGATTCACCCTTGTTCCGGTTGCTGTAATTTCTTTCCCTTCACCGCCGGAACCTGCGATTATTTTCACCTGAGAATCTTTTTCAAAGACAGCAGTAATTTTTATTTTATCACCAATCTCATAATCACTGCAATAGTCCGTGATTTTACCGTTAAATGTGTCGCCTTCTCCACCCCAGGAATGTTGAAAGGTGTAAATGGGATTTACGGTCTGTTCCACTTGAATATCTGTCAAATTTACAGAGGTATTTCCATTCATGTCCGCAATCCAAACCGTCAATTCATCATCTCCCGGAATAAAGGTTTTTGTCAGCACCTTACCAAAACTTGTGCCGGAATCCACCATCTCTTCCAATGTTTTATCCTTATGGTATCCAACGCTTCCAACTACATCTTTATCAAACGTCAAGGTTATTGTAACTGGATAACCCTTTACAAATTTTTCATTATATGCGCTAAAACTGGTTGCAAACTTCTGATTAACAACCGTAAATTCTGCAATCTTTTCCGTCTCCTGCTCCACTTTCACACTCAGCAGCTTCACTTTGCTGCTTCCGTTTAGGTCTCCAATTCCAATGGTCAGACTGTCATCACCAGGAGTAATTGTAGCAGTAAACGTTTTTCCGGTTCCAACCCCCTCCACTCTGGTCCATTCCGGAGCATTGTAGTCCACATATGCCTTTACAGCCTCATCAAAGGTCAAGGTTACTTTTGTTGGTTTTCCCGGCTTATATTTACTGTTATATTTGCTAAAGCTGGTTGTAAATCCATTCCACTCACTTCGGAACACTGTAATCGCGCCACTCGTTTCATCAAAAACACCCAAATCCCCATAAACAATGGCAAATCTTGAAAACTTACTGCTTGCAAAGGTAACTGTGCTCTCATTTCCATCCAAATCCTCTAAGAAAGTCAGCTCCCCCTTGTGTTCCCGAACCACGGCAAAATCATAGCCCTTGCCTAACAGTTCGTCTGGTATTGGCACTTTAAAGCTTACCGGTTCATACGTTTCTTCTATTTTGGTCCGCTTTTCCCCTTCCTCCTTGTATACGGTAATATCAGGAACTTTGGCCACCTTAATGTTCTCTGCCTGCTCTCCAAACAGAGCTGCCACCTGAGCTTTTTCCCCGGCAGTCAGCATACCTCTTGCCGTCTCAAAGATCACTTTCACACCTTGGTTGATTTCTTCATCCGTCAAAACTGCAGTCGCTGCATTTTCCTTTGTATCTGCCAGGATTCCCATACTTCGGTCTCCTGTCAGCTGAACATAATCGTTGTAATTTACTTTTCCCTCAATTTCCACCTTGATATCCATGATTTTTGCATATCTCATGTTTTTGGGAATCTCACCAATCTGGATTCCTAGGTAGTCGTCATCTGGCTTTGCCGTCCGCGTAATGGTATTTGAGCTGACATATCCGGAAATGTTCCATGCACCCTTTGTATGAAACGCGATTGCACCTGGTATTTTCTTGTCAAATGTAACCGTAACTTTTACTGTGTCACCTACTTGATAGCCAGAATGCCACTTGCTGATCTGTGTACTGAATCCGCTCCAGGAATTAGTCAATACTGCAATCTCTTCCTCTGCAAGTTCCTTTTCATTCTTAACCACCTTTATCTTTTTTACTGTCATCGTTCCATCTCCAGAACTAACCTGCATGTTGGAGATTTCCTGGGGAATCAGATAGTCTGGCAGAAAGTTCTGAATATCTTCATAAGAGAACACTGCCTGCCCGTCTGCCAGATAGATCGGCGTTACTCCCTGCTGTTTGCCATCACTCATTGTAAACTGGAGATTTGGCTCGATTCCCTCCTCTGCCTCATATTCAATCACAATGTAAACACCTTTTTTCAGGCTCTTTGCAATCTCTTTCCAGTTCTTGATGTCTTTCCACTCCCAAGCATCCAATGTAGTGTCCTGCGGATATTCCTCCCCCTCATCTTTTGCAACACTATCATAAGTTCCCTTATTGGGAGAATTATATTTTGCTTCCCGAACCACCTTCTCCTTCTTGGAATCTCCTGGATCGTCCACCGGATTATCGCTGAACCAAATATCTAAAATCCGTGCATCATTATATGCAGAAAGCTGAATGGAATCCACTTTTACATCCCAGCTTAGTCCCAGCATCCTCCGAAACACATCCATCCGCATACTGAAAAAGTGATTTCTGGTGGCTTCGTGGTAAGATGTTTTATAGCTCTTTCCGTTTCTCCATTCTCCATTAACAGACGCACCCCAGGTTAAAACAGTCCAGTTTTCAAAGGTGGATGTGGCACAGGTATACTGAACGCAAATGTATTGGTCATCCGGCGCATTGAGAATCCGCTCAATATCCGTGCAATTCCACGCCTGATTTACTTCCCCGTTCTGAAACAAATGCATATCTCGCGGAATCTTTGAACCTACATGCAGGGTCAGCTCCTCAATCCGTCCGTCACTGTAAGCACCCAGATTCAAATAGCTCACATTACTTTCTGGTGTGATCTTCATCATACGCCTTAAATAATTGACGCTAAACGTACAAGTCACTTCTTTTGTGGAATCCACACTGTCCGCACTGTATCCAGGGCCATCCTTCCATTCCCCGTCAATGGTAGCGCCCCAGCCTAAAATGCCCCAGTTTTCATGTTCCGCAACACAAGAATACGTCAAAGTCAGCCAGTCTGTATCTGCACAATCCAAAATCCATCCGTCATGGGTTTCATACTTTTCATTAGCATCTCCGGAAAACAAAAGATAATCTCCTGGTTCTGTGTACTGTGTCGGCTCCATCCTGCTGCTTCCCCAGTAATTCCAGTCTTCATTATTTTGAACTCCAGGACCCTTTTTCACAATTTCCACACCAATGGAAATCACTCCAACCTTGTAGTTGGCCCACATATCTGTAATCTGAATGTTCAAATAGTCATTATCTGGCGTAACTACTTTGGATATTTCTTTCCCATCTCCAGTGAGCGTACTCCACTGGCCGTTTAGGTTCAATCCCAATTGGCTGGACACATATTTACTGAAATTGACCGTCACCCGAATCTCGTCTCCCGGCTCATAATCTGGGTTAAAATCCGAAAATTTCGTCTCAAAGCCCTGCCACAATCCTGTAAACTTATGAAGATAATTTCCCAGATCTGCCTCGCCCTTCCGGACAATTTCCACAGAAATATTCGTCAAATTCACACTAGACAACCCTTTTAGATCGGAAATCTGAATATTCAGATAATCACTGTCCGGAACCAAAGTAATGTTTCGCTTCTTTCCTTCCCCCCGAAAAGAGTTCCATGCTCCGTCAATGTACAAACCAATCTGACTGGTAACGGACTGATTAAAAGACGCCTCAATCCTCACTTCGTCTCCTGGTTCATACCCGTCCACATAGTCTGTCAGTTTGCATTCATAACCAACCCAAAGTGAGGTAAATTCATGAAGGCATCGGGTATCTTCCTCCTCCTCTTCTTCCTCACGGTCATCGGTCAAAGGTTCCCCTTCCATCTGACTGGCCGAATCCGAAACTGGATTGTGTGCCATACTTTCCTCTTCTTTTGTCCGTTCTGCTTCCCTGCTCTCTGGTTCATTCTCCTTTTCCCCTGCTGCCCTTGTCTCCTGCACCAGTTGATTGGTGGAAGCTGCACAGACGCTTGCGGAGGTAACTGCCAAGGTCAGGCACAGCACCATAGACAAGGTTCTTCTTGCCAGCATATTTTCCCAAAGCCTTGCAATATACTTCATTTTCTTGTTCCTCCTAAAAATTCATACCCTTTCCTACCTGTGTTGTCACATTACAAACCATTCCCTTAAAAATCCCGCCGCCAAACAGGACGCATAAAAGTTTATTTTCTTCTCCGGTCCAGAGCCAGCAGCAGTGCTGCTATTGCCGCCGCCAAAGTAACCCCTCCAGATAGGAAAGGAATCAGATATCGGACCCAGGAAATATGTTCTGTTGTTGTACTGGATTCTCTAGTCTTATTCTCAGTGGTTTTCACATCTAACACTTCCTCTGCGCCTCCATCCTGGGATGTAACTACAAATTCCGGCATTGTCTTTCCAGAGGATACGGCTTTTATATCATCATAATATAGTGCGCCCCGGACCTCTCCCTTTTCATCCATTGCCGGAGAGCCTCCGATTGCGTTTACCCAAAGTCCAAAACCAGATATGTTGGACGCTGCTTCAGAAGAGAGGCTTCCCTTGCCGTTCTTATCCTGAAATTCACCAAAAGGCAATGTAATCAAAAGCGGATCCGTGGTGGAAGCATATTCCGGATAATCCTGAAGGTATGCTTCATAGGAGCCACCATTTGCCGTGTTGATCTGCACTACTGTTTTCTGATTGTTGCCGTCTGGCTTTACCCAAATCTGCAAAGCATCGCAATCAGACCAGTCTGCTTCCTTTGGAAACTCACATCCTGCCCATCCTTTTTGGGTCTCCATGTATTCAAACTTCAGAGCATATTCTCCTTGGTTTTTAAATTCATCGGAAAGACTAATGTTTAGTTCACAGCCACTGTCCTTGTTGCTGCTCCAGCTGTCTAAAAGAAGGTTTAAAAGTCCGGCATAGGATTCAAAATCATCAATCTGCAGCGGATCTTCCGGTCTAGGTGCAATATTGTAAATCACACGGATTTCCTGCAACTTCTCTCCATTCACATACAATCCGATTTTTCCGCCTGCATCTTCTCCAAGCTTTGCCAAAGTCTCCCCGTCCAGCACGGTCTCCACTTTGTTTCCATTAGTCTCTGCTGTTAGAGAAACCTGCCCTGTGCTGCTTTCCAGCCGAAACTCCCCATGTAACATTTCCTGGTTAAAACGGGCGGACAAGGTTCTTTCCCCCAAGATTCGTTCACCGGCCACTGGTTCTGTAATATACCCGCTGACCGAACCATAAGGCAAAAGCTTTACCTCACCTAAACTGCCTGCAACAATACGTTTCATCACTTCTGCCTGATCTTGTGCAAATATGCTTTTTTTACTGTTGTACATGGCTACAAAGGAATCCAGCAGTTCATGTCCATACAGTTTGCCTCCTGCCCGTTTTTCCATGACAAAAGGAGAATAATATCCGCCGCTTCTTGCATAGTTGGACCAAAGCATAAAATAGCAGCAGTCATATTCCGGCTTTGTCATAATATCCAACATTTCCATATACCACTCTGGCCTTCGGTTCCCTGTCTCTGGGATTCCGCCTGACTTTACGGAAGACATACCAGTTTCTGTCACAGCCATTAGCTTTCCGTGTTTTTTTGCAAAAGCGTCTGTCAACTTCAGAGTATTTTCAAAGCTGGTCAGAAAAGTGTATCCTTCCGAATCCGGAACCGGATTATTATCATAAGTGTCAAATCCAACCAGATCTACATACTCATCTCCTGGATAACGTTCTTCATATTCTTCCAAATTGGCCGCTTCAGAACCCGGGCCATACAAATATAGTAGATTGTGAATCTCTTTTTCATCCCGCAAATATTCCACGGTAAACTTATAAACGCTCTTATAGGTTTCTGCATCACAAAATGCTTTTCCCCACCAGAACCAGCTTCCTGTATTTTCATGCAAAGGCCGAAACAAAACTGGACCCTCTACCTGCCGCACATAGTCTGCAATCACATCCAAATGAGCACAGTAAGCTTCATGAAAAGTTCCCCCAGGCAAAATCTGATTCATACAGTCCCCGGTCAGCACATAAGAATCTGCCGGAGAAAAATCAAATCCGTCATAACTATTTGAAAAATTTCCTTCCAGCTTCACCGTTTGGGAAAAATTCGGCATGTGGCTGGACAAAGTAATCATCGCCCCTCTTTGAATGGACTCATTGCTAAACATTGCCGCTGCCTTAATATTTCCTTCATTGGTGTCTGGAATCCCTGCTCCTGGATGCCGTTCGTTGTACTTGCTGGCAAATCCGCCGAAAAGCCCGCCGCAGTCCATTCCCACAATCGCAGCCAGAGAACCAGTCACATCTTCCGTATCGGAATCCGACAGCTGTGAAGAACCGGCTTTCAACACCGTATCTTCCATATGTCCATAAAGGGTGGAATCAGATTCCCCCACTGCCTTTAAATATTGATAGAGAGCAGACACACAAGCGTCTGCATTGGGGTCTGCCAGCTTTAGTTCCGGTTCCAAAACAAAAGAAGAACCATTTACCGATAACACCCCGTCCCCAGCCGAAAGAATGGTTTCCGTCTTTACAGGAATGGTTGTTTCCTTCAGAAACTTTTCCTTTTTCACATTGCTTAGTATAATATTGTCAATCCAGATATCCCCATGATAATCGGTATATTCTCCAATCAGAAGAAGCATCAGCTTTCCTGGTTTCTCTCTTTGGGTATATTTCTCATCGCAGCTTAAAGTTACATTGACTAATCTGAGCCCATCCACCTCTTCGGAAGGCGTCTCATGAATGATACAGCTCTGATCTCCAAAAATATTGTTTGAAAAGGCCTTGGCAATCAGTTTTCCTGTGGTGAAAGCAGAAGGGTCATAGTAGAGATCAAAGCTTAATGCTTTATAAGGAGAATAATCAATCCCTTCTTCCTCTGACAAACAGATTCCGGTCTGACTATAGCTGTTATCAATATTGAGAGAATAGTCCAGATTAAGCTTTAACATCCTTTTTTCCTCATCATAAGTACAATTTCCTTCTCCCTTATAGCTGTCTCCGGACCAACTGTCATCATATACCCATCCCTGAGTCCCATCTTCAAAATCCCAAATCCGCGTCACTTCTCCTGCCTCTGGCGCTCCAAATACAGTTACAGAGCAGACATAAGAACTTGTAAGCAGCATGGCAGTCATCCATGCTGCAGCTCTTTTTCGCTTTTTCAATCCTCTCCTCACCCCTTCACTGCTCCTGCTGCCATTCCTCCATACACCCTCTTTTGAAAGATCAAAAACAGAATCAGAATAGGTGCTATTGTAATCAGAACACCAGCACAGATATAGTTGTACTGATTCCCATAAGGTCCTGTAAATGTGTAAAGAGCTGTGGAAATCGTTTTTAACTTCGGTGTCTGGAGATACAGATTGGAAGCATAATATTCATTATAAACACTCACTCCCTTCAGCAGCACGGAAGTCATAATGGCCGGCTTTAACAATGGAAACAAAATTTTAAAAAACACTCCAAAGTAGGTGCAGCCATCCATAATCGCTGACTCATCCAGAGATACAGGCAGATTCTCAAAAAACTGTAGGAATATGTAAATGGAGATAATGTCAGTTCCCATCAGAACGATCATATATCCATACAAGTGATTGACCAGTCCAAGAGAATACATAATCTGATAAATTGTAACCTGCATGGCAATTCCCGGAAGAAGCGCTGCAAACATAAACAGATTTTGAATCAGTCCCCGTCCTGGAAATTTAAACCGATTTAACACATAAGCCAGCATGGAACCCATAAAGACGGATGCAGTCAATACAACCACCAGGACCATTGCCGTATTCATAAATCCCCTTATCATATTCGCCTTTTGAAATGCAATCACAAAATTGTCAAAGTAAAAAAATGACCTAGGCAAATCCAGAACAGAAGTAGACGCATATTCCTCATTGGTCTTAAAGGCAGTCAAAATACACACGCATACCGGGATCAGCGCACACAACGCCGCAAACACTAGAGAAACATATTTTAAAATTTCAAATATCAGGGAAATCCCTTTCTTTTTCTTCATCACACCCCTGCTCCTTTCTGTGCTTTTCTTTTCTTCTCCGCCCTTTTTCTCTTTCTCACTGCTGCCCTGGATTCGTCGTCCGTCCCATTGTCAAACACATAAGCAAAGAACAGTTTTTGAGCCACAGTACAGAGAATAATGATTGCCAACAATACGATTGCCATAGCACAGGCCAGTCCCACCTTCTGATTCTCATGGGCCAGACGGTTCATAATTACAAAGTAAGTACCAGTTCCCATAGTACCATTGGTAATTACATAAGGAGGCTCAAATGCGCTCAAAGATCCGCTGATGGAAAGAATCAGATTCAGCACAATAATCGATTTAATGCTTGGCAGAATAATATAGCAAAACCGGTGCCAGTTATTTGCCCCGTCCAGAGCTGCCGCCTCATAAAGATCTGTATCCACTGACATCATAGCGCCTAAAAACATGATCATATTTTGTCCGGTATACCGCCAGACAGAGGTTGCCGCCAGAGCAATGTTATTGATACTTTGATCCTGGAGCCAGTATGGAATGTCATCAAGCTTCATTCCAAAAATCTGTAACAGGGAGTCAAATACAAACCCACGGGCATAGAAAAACTTGAAAATAAATCCTACTGCAATTCCGCAAATCAGATAAGGAAAAAACAGTGCTGCTTTAAACACGGATTCTCCTTTCACCCGAAACACCATCAGAGTGGCAAAAAACAATGCCAGCACCAGCTGAACCACTGCGCCGCCCATATAGTACACGCTCACCAATAAAGCGCGGAAAATCTCGGTCCGGTGAAATACATCCACATAGTTAGCCAGCCCTACAAATTTTTTCGGTCCAATATATTTCATATTGTAGAAACTGAACTGGACCATTCTCATAAACGGCAGATAGGTAAATACGATCAGCAGCAAAAGCGGGGCGAATAAAAAGGTTACGATCACAAAAAACTGCTGCGCCTCCCTGCTTTTCATCTTCTCTGCAAATGTTTTCTTTCCTGTTACAACACTTCTTCCTCCATCCATCTTGCATCCTCCCTTCTTGTGACAGTCTGGATTGCCTCCTGTTTTCCATTTCCATCCACACAGGAAGCACCCATCCCTGTCAGTCGGTTGCCCTTCCATTTTCCGGTTTCTCAAATAGTTTTCTATTTCTCATCAATATTTTAAAATATCCACACCCAGACTCTCCTGGGCTGCAGTCCATTTCGCATTCCACTCTGCCATCAAAGTGTCCAAATCTTTTGTCCCATAAAGAGCGCTTTCCAAAATTTCACAATCTGGATAATCGTTGTTGTTAATCCCCACTTCACTCTCATTGTTCACATCATCAAACAGTGTCTCTTCTCCTTCAGCTGCTGGATTATTGCTGAGAATTTCCACACCATCAAACTCTGACAGGGAATCTGGAAGAGGTTCTGACTTGAGAGCCGGGATTGTTCCTTCATCCACAAAAATCGGGGACTCTTCCAAAAGCCATTTCAGATAAACCATAGAAGCAATTTGATTATTCTCTGCTGCCTTGTTATTGATTCCATAAGAATAGTTTCCATCCCCCGAAGCATACCGCTTGCCGTTTACGGTGATGGGAAATGGCATATACCCTACATCCTCCGGTGTAGCGCCTGCACCTTTACACTGCTCCACTGCCCAGGAACCCAACACCATGGTAGCAATCTCACCTTTGTTGATCATTCCCTTGGAAGCCTCCCAGTCGCTGCTGGCCGGGTCATCTTCCACCAGCTTCCGGCTGACTGCCTCGTAAAGCACATAGTAAACTGCATAAGGACCGGACATATCGTCTCTTTTGGCAAACGGGTCTTTTGCGTGGGGCAGATTACTCAGCATAAAATCTGGATCTCCAGTAGCTGTAATTCCAATGTAAGGGTCCCAGGCGCCCATAGGCCATCCTGCCGCAAAGTTGGTATACAGGGGAATTGCTCCTGTATTGTCCTTAATCTTCTGTAAACAATCCAGAAACTCATCTGGTGTTGCAGGTAGCGTTTCAATTCCCGCCTCTTTCCAGATACGTTTGTTGTAAATAACTCCTCCTGCCGTCCCTCCATTGGGAATCCCGTACTGAATCCCGCCATAGTTTTTATCTGCCAGAAAATTGTAAATTTCATTCAGGGAAGCAAAATCTCCTAGCGGCGAAAAATACTCAGATAACTCGCTTTTTGCTACGGATGTTGGAATATAACAAATATCTCCCCAATCCCCGGTTGGAAGCCGCAGATTCAAAGCCTGTTCATAATCCGTCACTGCCTCATACTCTACGGTAATGTTGGGATACAAATCCATAAACTGCTCTGCATAACCTTTATAAACCGTATCCACCACATCCGTCCGATTTGTCAAAACTTTAATCGTAGCCGTAACGTCCTGATAGTCTTTCCCAAGTTCAAAAGAATCAATGGT
>ERZ808029.764-NODE-764-length-14636-cov-5.987430_pt1 | contig 14636 bp, 12 predicted proteins | sample MGYA00380185_ERZ808029 | MGnify/ENA primary metagenome ERZ808029 (study PRJEB31490, sample SAMN06133404) | mouse gut metagenome | isolation source: M2_3 | host: mice | place: China: Chengdu | collected 2015-05 ... | reverse complement strand
AGCCTATGCATCCTATGATGTGGGTGGATATGAGTATATGGAACCGGATATGAGTTGGGAGCAGCTGAAGGAAGCGCTAGAGCGGGTTTGAATAGAAAACTAAAGAAGAAAAAAGAAATAAGGCAAAATACGATAAAATAAATAACAAGAAAATATTGAAACATGGGAAAATAAAAAATAAGAGAAAATGAATCAAGAAAAAAACAACAAATTGGAAAAGGAATGTAAATATGAAAAGAGGAAATAGGGGAAGTTTAGACCGTATCAGCAAATTCCTTAGCATGATTTTGCGTCATCATCCGGAAACCATTGGAATCCAGCTAGATGAACATGGATGGGCAAATGTAGAGGCGCTCATTAAGGGCATTCAAAAAACAAGGCCGTTTGACCGATATATGTTGGAGGAGATTGTGCGGACAGACAATAAGCAGCGATATTCCTTCAGTGAAGATAAGACACGGATTCGGGCAAATCAAGGACATTCTGTGTCTGTGGATGTAGAATTGTCCGTTGTGGAGCCACCTGAGATTTTGTATCATGGAACAGGTGAAAAATTTGTGGAATCTATAGATAGAACTGGTTTATTGCCAAAGGGAAGGTTGTATGTGCATTTATCCGCAGATACAGATACCGCAGTTCAGGTGGGAAAACGTCATGGTCAGCCAGTGGTGTATCGCGTTTTTGGAAAGAAGATGCAGGAGGATGGATTTGTATTTTATCGGTCAGTGAATGGAGTGTGGCTAACCAAAGAGGTTCCGGTGAAGTATTTGGAGAAAATTTGTAAATGATTTGGGTATTTTCATGTAAAGAAGGTCTGCTAAAAACCCTCCCGTTAGGAACATAATCTTTTGTTATGAAGTATGAGTAACCAGGGATTTAAGCTGCTTCTTGCGTCTGTCGTGGCAAAATTGCCTTGACGAATTACAAGTTTTTCGTTATACTGTTTTTATTCGAAGGCAGAAGCTTTCTACCGATACAGAAGTATCCTGAAATATGTAAAGATAGAAAAGTAGAAACAATTTTTGAAACAGCAGATACCAGGAAGGTAATCCATATTCTTAAGGAATATAGGTTGCTTTTCTGGTATTTTTATTAGCGTGTTTTGAAACCTGTTTGGTCGGAGTAAACTAGACGAAGTAAAAAACTTGAAAAAACGTGTAAAAAGATCAATCTGTGGAATTTATGGAAATGAACAAAAAGAAAGGAATCATTCATGTTTAAAAATATGAAAACGCCAGTCGCATACATGACCTTAGCTATGATTTTGACATTAAGTGGGTGTGGTGGGCAAAAAGATATGCTGTCTGGTATGGCAGAGACAGAAGGTGGACAAACAGGTACAGAAAACGTGCAGACAGTCACAGAAGAGGGGCAGGGAAGGATTCGGGAGGATGTGATTGTGGTGATGGGTCCATCTTCAGAGCCAGAGGCAGGATTTGATCCGGCTTATGGATGGGGAGCTGGGGAACACGTCCACGAGCCTTTAATTCAAAGCACCTTGACTGTGACCACAACCGACTTAAAGATTGATTACGATCTGGCGACCGAAATGAAAGTCAGTGATGACGGTATGACCTGGACTGTCACGATTCGGGACGGGGTGTTCTTTACAGATGGAGAAGAGCTGACAGCAGAGGATGTGGCATTTACCTACAATACGTTGAAAAACACCAGTTCGGTCAATGATTTTACTATGTTAGAGCGGGCAGAAGCAGTTGATCTTCATACCGTTGTGTTTCATATGAATCGGCCTTACTCCATCTGGCCTTATACAATGGCTATTGTGGGAATTGTGCCGGAACATGGTTATGGAGAAAACTATGGACAAAATCCCATTGGTTCCGGGCGGTATAGGATGAAGCAGTGGGACCGGGGGCAGCAGGTGATTTTGGAGGCGAATCCAGATTATTATGGGGAAGTGCCGAAAATGAAAAAAGTGACAATCCTCTTCATGGAAGAAGATGCCGCTTATGCTGCCATTCGTTCCGGACAGGCAGATCTGGCTTATACAGCAGCGTCTTATGCAGATTCGGTTATTCCTGGCTATGAACTTCTTGCCTTTGAAACGGTGGACAATCGCGGGTTTAACCTGCCTGCAGTCTGGTCCGGGGAGACGACAGGGGAGGGAGTAGCAGTAGGAAATGATTTTACCGGGGACAAGGCAGTTCGGCGTGCCATAAATCTGGCCATTGATCGGCAGGTTATGATTGAACATGTGCTAAATGGATATGGAAGACCTGCATACAGTGTGTGTGATAAAATGCCTTGGTACAATGAGGCAGCTGAAATTCAAACAGATGTTCCAGAGGCAATCCGTCTGCTGAATGAGTCTGGATGGAAGCCAGGGGCAGACGGAATCGTGGAAAAAAATGGAGTGCGGGGAGCATTTTCTCTCATGTATCCGGCAGGAGATTCTGTGCGGCAGGCACTGGCGGCAGAGACGGCCAATCAGTTAAAACAAGTCGGCATAGAAGTGAAAATCCAAGGAGTCAGCTGGGATACGGCTTATGATCAGGCTCAAAGTGAGCCGCTGATGTGGGGATGGGGCGCTCATACTCCTATGGAATTATATAACATTTATCATACAGAGCAGGGGGAGAAATATGCAAGATATTCTCCCTACCATAACGAGATTGTAGACCATTACATGGAGGAAGCCCTTGCATGCAGCAATTTGGAGGAATCCTATGAACTTTGGAAAAAGGCACAATGGGACGGAAAGGAAGGAATCGTCCAGGAAGGGGACATTCCCTGGATTTGGCTGGTGAATTTGGATCATTTGTACTGGGCAAGGGAAGGACTTTTTGTGGCAGAGCAGAAGCTGCATCCTCATGGACATGGATGGTCTGTGGTAAACAATATTGATCAGTGGACCTGGGAGGAGACAGCAGAATGAAGGTCTGGTCAGAAAAAGGGCTGGGGCGTTTCCTGGTAAAGAAATGTGTGAGAATGGCAGTTTTGGTGTTTTTGGTAAGTTTCTCGGCTTTTATGCTGGTATCTTTGTCTCCCATAGATCCTCTTACGGCCAATGTAGGCCAGACTGCCATGGGAAGTATGAGTCCAGAACAGATCGGGAAGCTGGAGGCTTACTGGGGAGTAGGGACGCCGCCCATAAAACGGTTTCTGTCCTGGGCCGGGGATTTTTTCCAGGGAGAGATGGGGACATCTTTATTGTACCGGCAGCCAGTGGCCGCTGTTATAAAGGAAAGATTTGCAAATTCCATAGGTTTGATGGCTGTAGCATGGGTGATTTCCGGTGGTCTGGGATTTGGCCTAGGGATTTGGGCGGGGGCAAAAAGAGGCAGTGCCGTTGATCGGATTTTATCTTTGTATGCCCTGACAATGGCCAGCATCCCAGCATTTTGGCTGGCATTAATGCTTTTGATGGTATTTGCAGTTAAGCTTTCCTGGCTGCCGGTGGGATTTAGTGTTCCCATTGGGATAGAGTCAAAAGCTGTGACCTTTGCAGACCGGTTTCGCCATGCCATTCTTCCGGCCACGGCTTTATCGTTGACTGGCATATCTAGCATAATGCTTCATACACGGGAAAAAATGATTCAGGTTATGGAAAGCGATTATGTGCTTTATGCCCGTGCAAGAGGGGAGAGTTTTCGGCGGATTGTATGGAGGCATGGGCTTCCTAATGTAATGTTACCAGCTCTGACCTTGCAGTTTGGTGCAATCAGTGAAATCTTTGGAGGCTCTGTTCTGGTGGAACAAGTGTTTTCCTATCCTGGATTAGGGCAGGCAGCAGTGACGGCTGGTTTGGGTGGAGACGTGCCATTGCTCCTTGGGATTACTGTGATCAGCTCAGTGATTGTATTTGGAGGCAATATGACAGCAGACCTTCTGTGTGTGGCAGCAGATCCTCGATTACGGCAGAAGACAGGAGGAAGGAAAGGGCAGACAGGATGATAAGACCGAAAAGAAAAGGCTGGAATCAGAGACTTTTTCTGCTGTGCTGGTCCGGATTATTTGTGGCGGTTTTGATTGGGATTACTGTGGCAGGGGTGGTATGGGGCGAAGAGGCCCTGGCGACAGATTTTTCCAGGAAAAATCTGGCTCCCTGTTGGGCATATCCTTTTGGAACTGACTGGATGGGGCGGGATATGTTCATACGGACAGTCACCGGACTTTCTTTAAGCATCCGGCTTGGCCTTTTCACCGCAGCAGTCAGTGCAGGAATCGGAACGATAATGGGAATGGCAGCAGTGACAGGAAAGTGGGCGGATGGCGTGACAGGATGTATTATTGATATGGTTATGGGCATTCCTCATATGCTATTGCTGATTTTGATTTCAGTTGCCGTGGGAAAAGGTTTTTGGGGAGTGGCAGTGGGGATTTCTCTGACTCACTGGACTTCTCTTGCAAGACTTTTAAGGGCAGAAGCTCTGCAGATGAAAGAAAGTCCCTATGTGGCTACTGCCAGAAAATTGGGGAAAGGGTGGATTTATATAGCAGGAAAACACATGATTCCTCATCTGCTGCCTCAGCTTTTAGCTGGCATGGTTCTTTTATTTCCCCATGGGATTTTACATGAGGCGGGAATTACATTTTTGGGATTTGGACTTTCTCCGGAACAACCTGCAATTGGTGTAATTTTATCCGAAAGCATAGGGCATCTTATGATGGGGCGCTGGTGGCTGGCGCTATTTCCAGGGGCGCTTCTGGCAACCGTGGTGATGATGTTTCATGTGATTGGAAATACACTGGCAAGTGTACTGGACCCCAAACAGGCTCAAGTTTAAGGCAGCACGATTACAGCTGGCACGAATATGGTGTACCAGAGCGTGTGCCATAAATGGTGACGCGAATCTGACGGAAAGCAATTTTTAGACACCCTTTCGAACATGGAAAATAATACAAAACATCGAGAAAAAAGACCAGAAGCAAAAAAGGAGTCACAAGTCATGGGACAGGAACAAAAGGAAAAGGCATCTTTGCTTTCCGTTCGCCATTTATCCATATCTTTTACTAGGTATAAAGGATGGTGGAAACAGGAACAGCAGCAGGCAATCCAGGATTTGAGCCTAGAGGTGAGGGCAGGGGAGATGATGGCAGTGGTTGGTTCCAGCGGTTCGGGAAAAAGTCTGCTGGCTCATGGAATTATGGGACTTTTGCCCTATAATGCGTCTTGGGAGGGAGATGTTTTCTATAAAGGAGAGCCTCTTACAGAAGACCGATTAAGAGAACTTCGGGGCAGGGAAATTGTTTTGGTGCCACAAGGCGCGTCTTATTTAAACCCTTTTATGACCACAGGGGAACAGGTGCGTCAGGGAAGGAGAGATCTGGAAAGTCGGACACAATGCAGAAAAAGTCTGGAACGATATGGTTTGGGAGCAGAGACCGAATTGCTTTATCCTTTTCAGCTTTCCGGTGGAATGGCCCGCCGGGTGATGATTGCGGCAGCAGTGCAGAAAAAGCCTTGTCTGGTAATTGCAGATGAACCTACACCTGGACTTCACAAGGAGGCAGCCAAATGGGTTCTGTCTCATTTTCGGGAGATTGCAGAAGATGGAGCAGGTGTGCTTTTGATTACCCATGATTTGGAACTGGCGATTGAAACAGCAGACCGGATCGTTGTCTTTTATGCAGGGACAAACCTGGAAGAGGCAAAGGCCAGAGACTTTACTCAGGAGAGGCAGCTGCGTCACCCCTATACCAGGGCTTTGTTCCATGCCATGCCGGGAAATGGATTTCAGGCTGCTGCAGGTACACAGCCCTACAAAGAAGATTTTCCAAAAGGATGTGTCTATGAACCCAGGTGTCCCTGGCGTGAGGAGCGCTGCAAACAGCCGGTTTCGTACCGGCAGCTGGGGGGAGGATGGGTAAGGTGTTGGAGGGATCTATGAGACTGGAAGCAAAAAATATTTCTTTTCAATATAACACAGATGGGCGGAAAATATTAAACAACATAAGCTTTCATCTGGACAGCACAGAACGGCTGGGCCTTATGGCTCCCAGTGGTTTTGGAAAAACTACCTTATGTAAGATTCTGGCCGGATACCAGAAGCCGGACGAAGGGCAGGTACTGATTGACGGAAAACAGATTGGAGATTATAAGGGATATTGTCCGGTGCAGATGATTTGGCAGCATCCGGAACTGTCTGTCAATCCGCGTCTGAAAATGAAAGAGGTTTTGAAGGAAGGCAAACATATTAAACAGCGGGTGATTGACGGATTAGGAATCCAACCGGATTGGATGAAACGGTATCCAGGAGAATTATCTGGTGGGGAATTACAGCGTTTTTGCATTGCACGGGTTTTGGGAGAGGGAACCCGGTTTTTACTGGCAGACGAAATCAGCGCTATGCTGGATTTGATTACCCAAAGTCAGATTTGGGGATTTTTGCTGGAAGAGGTGAAGAGAAGACAAATTGGGCTTTTGGCCGTCAGTCATTCCAGGGACCTTTTAGAGCAAATTTGTAGTCGTATCGTTAGATTGTGAGGATTTAGTTGAGGAGGAATCGTATGGATGTGGGAGATTTGCTGCGTCAGGTAAAGTCAGGCAGCATTGATATTGAGGAGGCAGAGAAAATTCTGGAAAATATGCCCTATGAAGATTTGGGATATGCAAAGCTGGATTTTCACCGGAAACTTAGGACTGGTTTTGGAGAGACCGTGTATTGTCAAGGGAAACCAGATGTTTTTTTGACAGAGATTTATAAACGGCTGTATGAGAGAGATGGAGAAGTCCTTGGAACCCGTGCGTCAGTGGCTCAATATGAACTGGTGAAAAGTCAGATTCCCCAGGTGGTATATGACCCAGTTTCCCGGATTTTGAAAATAGAACCAGAGGGAAAGGAGCGGGTGGGAAATGTGGCAGTCTGCACAGGGGGGACTGCTGATATTCCGGTGGCAGAGGAGGCGGCTCAGACAGCAGAATATTTTGGATGTCAGGTAGACCGGATTTATGACGTGGGGGTGGCAGGGATTCATCGGCTTTTGTCAAAACGGGACCGGCTTGTGGCAGCGAACTGTATTGTAGCAGTTGCAGGTATGGAGGGGGCTTTGGGAACTGTGATTGCAGGTTTGGTGGACTGTCCGGTAATTGCAGTCCCTACATCCATCGGGTACGGGGCTTCTTTTCATGGATTATCGGCCCTTTTGACGATGATAAATTCTTGTGCAAACGGGATTTCTGTGGTAAATATAGATAATGGATACGGGGCCGGATATCTGGCAACGCAAATAAACAGACTGGCGGTAAGATAATATGGGAAAAATACTTTATTTGGAGTGTAATTCAGGAATCAGCGGAGATATGACAGTGGGTGCGCTGTTGGATTTGGGTGCGGATCGTAAAGTGCTGGAAAATGCGCTGGAAAGTATGGGAATCGATGGTTATCATCTTCACTTTGGACGAAAGGAAACCTGTGGGCTGGATGCCTATGATTTTGATGTACATTTGGAAGAAAATAAGTGGGGGGAGGACCATAGTCATTGTCATCAAAATGGAGCCGCCCATATGCATGGAGCCAATCATGCTCATCAAGATGGAGCCGCCCATGTGCATGAAACCAATCATCCTCATACCCATGAAGCGGACGGCGCTCACATTCATGGTCATAATGCCAGTCACTCTCATACGCATGTTCACAGAAATCTTAACGATGTATATGAAATCATAGACCGTCTGAATGCAGCCAATTCTGTAAAAGATCTGGCAAAAAAGATGTTTCGGATTGTGGCGGAAGCAGAGTCAAAAGCCCATGGACTGCCCATGGATCAGGTTCATTTCCACGAGGTGGGTGCAGTGGACTCTATTATTGATATTGTAAGCGTTGCTGTCTGTGTAGACAATTTGGGAATTGAAGATGTGGCAGTGTCTTCTCTGTCCGAGGGACATGGACATGTACATTGCCAGCATGGAGTTCTTCCTGTGCCAGTTCCGGCCACAGCAAACATTGCAGCTGCCTGGGGACTGAAGTTTCGATTTACAGATAACGACGGAGAGATGGTGACGCCTACAGGTGCGGCGATTGCAGCGGCTTTAAAGACCAGAGAGAATCTTCCGGCCAATTGCCAGATTAAAAAAATCGGCATGGGAGCAGGAAACCGGAAATTTCGTCAGGCAAATGTTCTCAGAGCCATGATTCTGGAGACAGAAGAGCCAGACGAACGGGAAGACCAAATGTGGATAATGGAGACCAATTTAGATGACAGTACTGGTGAAATGTTGGGGTTTGCAATGGAAAATCTCTTGGAAGCCGGTGCATCCGATGTATGGTACACTCCCATTTATATGAAGAAAAACCGCCCAGCTTATCAGTTATCTGTTTTGTTTAGGGAATCTGTGGGAGAGAAGATGGAGGACATTCTGTTTTGTCAGACAACTACCATTGGAGTACGGCGTTATCCAGTAGAGAGAACGGTACTGGAGCGTCAAATCCGGCAAGTGGAAACACCATATGGTACAGCGGATGTGAAAGTATGTGAACATAAAGGGAAGGTTTATTGCTACCCGGAATATGCAAGTGTGTACCGGATCTGTAAAGAACAAGGGATGGACTTTCAGAACGTTTATTATGAGGTGCAGAAGGCAGTAGAAGAATGGCAGATGGGGGAATAGGGAGAAGACAAGATGGTGAAAATTGGCGACCAGACAGAAAGGAATGGAAGGGAAAGAAGGGAAGATCAAGAAGAAACAAAAGAAAGCAAGGCCATTCAAATAGATGCAGATAGGAACAACACAACACAAAACGAGACAAGGAAAAGGGATGCAACACAAACAGCGTCAGACTGGAAAGACAGGACGATAAAGGAAAAGCTTAGCCAACTGGAAAAGTATTTCCAGAAGATTGCTTTAAAAGATGTTTGTCTTGCTTTTTCCGGTGGGGTGGATTCTAGTCTGCTGTTGCGGGTGGCTGTGAACGAGGCAGCGAGGACTGGAAAGAAGGTTTATGCAGTAACTTTTGACAGCCGTCTTCATCCATCTTGTGATTTGGAGATTGCCAGACAGGTAGTGAGGGAGATTGGTGGAATCCACCAGATTATAAGAATAGATGAGCTGGAGCAGGAGGAAATCCGTACCAATCCACAGAATCGGTGTTATCAATGCAAACGGCTGCTGTTTGAACGGTTAAAATCATTTGCAGAGACAAAGGGGATTTCCGTGATTTTAGATGGAACCAATGAGGACGATCTGCATGTGTACCGTCCAGGCATTCAGGCATTAAGAGAGCTGGGAATTTTGAGTCCTTTAGCAGAACTTCATATTACAAAAAATCAGGTAAAGGAAATGGCGGCCTTTTATGGAATCTCTGTGGCCGCCCGTCCCTCCACTCCTTGCATGGCTACCCGCATTCCTTATGGTCAGAAGCTTGACTATGAAATTTTGGCAAAGATTGCAGAGGGCGAGGCACATTTGCGCAGCAAGATTGGGGGGAATATCCGACTGCGGCTTCACGGGAATATAATACGTTTGGAAGTGGATTGTGAAGAGTTTTTACAAGTGCTGAAAATAAGAGGAGAAATCGTTGGATATATGAGAAATTTGGGATTTGATTATGTGACTTTAGATTTGGAAGGTTTTCGTTCCGGAAGTATGGACCTTCATATCGTTTCTTAGGAGGTATAAAATAAAATGGGATTTTCGTTGGATATGAGTGTTCCAGCTATGACCGTATTTTTTCAGGGGCTTTTAAGCTTTTTCTCCCCCTGTGTGCTGCCTCTTTTGCCGTTGTACATTGGCTATTTGTCCGGAGGAACTGGTGTGCGGGGAGAGGATGGAAAGATTCATTACCCTCAGTCAAAAGTGGCATTTCACACCGTATGTTTTGTCATAGGGGTTAGCTTTGCCTTTTATCTTTTGGGACTTGGAGTCTCGGCAGCGGCTACATTTTTTAATTCCAGTCAGATGCTTTTTGCGCGGGCAGGGGGAATTTTGGTGATGTTGTTTGGATTGTATCAGCTGGGGGTTTTCGGGTCCTCACAGGTATTAGGGAAAGAACATCGTCTGCCTTTTCGGATGGATGCCATGGCAATGTCTCCATGGACTGCTCTTTTGATGGGATTTACTTTTAGTTTTGCCTGGACGCCTTGCGTGGGTCCTGCCTTGACCGGAGTTCTTCTGATGGCAGCTTCTGCAACGTCTAAGGCCACTGGGTTTGTTCTTATTGGTGTGTATACCCTTGGGTTTGTGTTGCCATTTCTGGCTATGGGATTTTTTACTGCTTCGCTTCTGGACTTTTTTAAAAAATATCGGGGAGTGGTGCAGTACACCGTGAAGATTGGCGGAGTTCTTCTGGTGCTGATGGGATTTATGATGTTTACCGGGAAAATGAATGATGTAACCGGATATTTGTCCGGAATGTCCGGAGATGCTTTGGAGCAGGAGAAAAAGGAAGATGGGAAAAGTTCCATTTCAGGTGAGGAAGGAAAAGAAGAGAGGGAAAACTCAGCTTTAGGTGGGAAAGGAAAAGAAGACGAGGGAAATTCCGTTTCGGCAGAGGATGGAAAAGAGGAATCGAACCGTTCAGATGCAGAATATGCGGATAGTGAATCCGACGGTTCGCAGCCGGCAGAAAACAGTCTGCCGCCTGCTATAGATTTCCAGCTGTCCGATCAGTATGGCAATGTTCATACATTGGAGGATTATAAAGGAAAAACTATATTTTTAAACTTTTGGGCTACCTGGTGTCCTCCTTGTCGGGCAGAAATGCCAGATATTCAGAAACTTTATGAAACCTATAGTCAGGAAGGAGAGGAGGCACTGATTGTTCTTGGAGTGGCGGCTCCTTTGATGGGGCAGGAAAAGACTCAGGAAGAAATAGAGGCATTCCTGGAAGAAAACGGCTATACCTACCCGGTTTTGATGGATACATCTGGAGATTTGTTTTACAGTTATGGAATCCGTTCTTTCCCAACAACCTTTATGATTGACCGAGATGGAAATGTTTTTGGATACATCAGCGGGCAGCTGAACATGGACATGATGGAGAGTATTATCCGTCAAACTATGGAGGGAAAGCGAAACGAGTAAATGCAAAAGAAATGAAATTTCTGAGCTATTTGACACGTGTCAGATGGTTCAGAAGTTTCATTCCTGGCCGTATGGAGTACCCAAAATCCAAAAAAATCCAGAATAAACAGGCAGTATCAGAGAATTTATTTCACGTTTTTTCTTTCAGATAATTCCCCGCATCCTTAAAAAAACTGACAATAATCAAAATCATAATAAGTCCCACAGGAAATGCCGCAATAATAGAAACCGATTGCAGATTCGCCATAGACTTTTCGGAAAAAATCAGTGCAATGGGCAGTAAAATTAAAAAGACCGCCCAAAACAGTTTGACTCTTCGATCCGGGTCCTGGTCATGGTTCAATTCCCGGTAGGAATAGGAGGCAGCTACCAATGTGATGGAATCAAAGGAGGTAGAATAAAAAGTGATCATACATAACACCAGCAGAATCATCACAAAACCAGACAAGGGAAGCTGATCCAGAATGGAAAGGATAGCCGAATAAAGGGCTGTGTTGGAGCCGCCCATGGCCATGTAGCCGGAAAGGGAATCCAGCCGCCCATGGATTTGCAGGCCAAGGCCATAGTTGCCCAAAATAATAAAAGAGGTAAAGGTTCCGGCCAGCCCCCAAAAATAACCGCCCAAAATTGTCTGTTTGATCGTTCTTCCTTTGCTGATCGTTCCGATGAAAAAAGGTGCCGCCACACACCATACCATCCAGTAAGCCCAATAAAAAATTGTCATTGTCTGGGGAAAGGAAGTTGTCCGCATCGGATCCGTCCAGGTACATAAGGTAATAAAATTCTGAGCCACAAGCCCCAGGGAGGTGATGCCGGTTTCCACAATAAATCGAGTTTCTCCTCCAAGAAAGAATACATAGGCCAGCAACAGAAAAAAAAGATAGATGCAGCAGGCAGCAGACCGCTGAATCCCTTTCATTCCAAAGTATACCGAGCAGGTGTACACACAACAGACTGCAATCAGAATGCCAATGGTCAGAGAGGACGTTGCAGCAAGGCCGGTTACACGGCTGATGGCCATGGAGAGCAGAGGAGTAGCCAGTGAAAATGTAGTGGCAGTTCCAGCCAGCAGAGCAAACACAGCAGTCAGATCAATCATCCGTCCGGCCCAACCGTCCACCCATTTTCCCAGGAGAGGGCGGCAGGCTTCGGAATATTTTTGCTTTTTTTGTTTTCTCACATGGAGCATAAAGCCAAATGCCACGGCAAGAACCAGATAAAATCCCCAGGGGACAGGACCCCAGTGGAACAGGGGATAAGCAGCCGCCCAGTCATAGACAGAATCACGTCCTGACACATAAGGATCGGATGCATAAATCAGCCATTCACAGCAGGAATAAAATAAAATGTCAGCTGCAAGTCCGGCGGTAAACATCATGGAACCCCAGCGAAATCCAGAGTATTGTGGTTTTTTTGTATCTCCCAGCCGAATGGAGCCATAGGGTGAGAAACACAAATATAAGGAGACAAGAAAGACGCCAAGACCAATGAGAAGATAGTAGCAGCCCAACTGATCTCCTAAAAAAAAACGAATCCTTTCTAATTGTTTGGAAGACTGGTCTGGAAAAAGCACAAACAAAAAGCAAAGGGCAACAATGGACAGAAAGGGAAACAAGGTGGTGAATAAATCCAACTGTCCAAGCAGATTTTGTGCGGATGGTTTCTGGTTTTTCATATGACATATTCTCCTTACTAAAAAAGTCTCATGTAAATCGACTGTTCAAAAAAATAAAAATATAATAACTTTTGAACAAAATAATACCATGACTTGAAAAAAAATGCAAGGGAAAAATAAGAATAAAAGAGCGATTTAAGATGCGGACATTAAGAGATTTATACTTATATAATAAGTAGATAGTTTGTGAAATAAGACGAAAGTTAGAGAAATATGCTGAAAAACAAACGGTCGATAGCTTATACTGTATATACAAAAACCTATATTATTTTTAATAAAACAAACAAAATGAGTAAATGGACGTCACATTTAAGTTATTATCCCCATTTCGTTTGTTAGAATGGAAAAAAATGGAGGGTATTTGTATTTATGAGAAGCAATATCAGACAGTTGCGAAAGCAGCGGAATATTTCGCAAAAGGTGTTGGGAGAACAGATTGGGCTTTCGCAGCAGGTAGTCAGTCGAATGGAGCGTGACAGAAGTAAGATTCAAATCGACGTACTGATTAATCTGGCAAAATATTTTCATGTGTCTACGGACTGTGTTCTTGGCTATTGCAATGGAGATAACTTCTCGGAATCTCAATGAATGAGATACCAACTGAAAATTGACAACTGAATATCGTGCAAGAAAAGAAATTTGAGAAAAATGGACATAAACATTGGACATAGCGGGTACTATGCCTTGAAAAATCTTATGGAATCGCTTAAGATATCATTATTAGGCGGTGAATCCTAATAATGATTCTTGAAATGCCTCAGCAGAGGGCATTTCCCAGGCATCAAGATGCTGTAACATCATGATGCCGTAGAGGCGGCAGTACCACATCTTAGTCGAGCGGTGCCTGCCGTCTTCTAATTTATAGTCCTCTTTCTCGCGCTTGTTGGAGCGCTCCACAGAAGTTCTTCTATCATATTCCTTTTCCCATGCTTTAGAGTCCCTTGGCGGTATGTTAAATAACCTTGGATTGTCATCGGTAAAGATGTGTACGGTTCTTCCATATTTTGCCGGTGAACAGGGGTGTTCACAGAAGCAGCCACGTTTCCGGTTTGATTTCGGGCACCGGTATTTTGCTCGGTGTTTGGCAGCTTCATATCCATCTTTATGCATACGTAAGCCCAACTTACAGACAGGGACCCCATCGTCATCGATTGTGAAATCGTCCTTATAGGTAAAATGCCCGGTATGTCCGGGATTGAGGTCGATAAACGGTGTGATATCTTCCCGTCTGCAGTAATCATAAACAGCGTAAGCGTCGTGTGCAGAATCCAGAAGGAGCTTTTCAATCCGGAAATCCGGAAGATACGCTTTCATGGTGAAAAAGGAATGCAGGAAGGAAAGCATGTCATGCCGGGAGGCCCGCTCTAAAAGCGGAAACACAGGGAGGTCGCTGAAGGAATCGGAAGCCACATACATGTAGAGGTGGTAACCGAAGAAATAGGATTCCCTGTGAGAGTCCCATCCCCAGTTACAGTCGGGCTGGGAATAATGGCGTTTACAGTTACAGGAAGAACAGCCTTTCTCCTTACAATGGCAGATGCGCTTTTTGCGTTGCTGTGCGGCAGTACGGACAGGGGTGCCGTCACCGGCAAGAGCCAGGTGCCGGGGATTAACCAACCCCCTGTGGATGGACTGGTCCAGGAACTGCTGTTGGTAAAGCCGGAAAATGAGGAAAAAGGGATTCTCAGGCTTTAACTGCCAGCGTTCCAGCAGGGGAAGAAGTTTTGAAGCAGTGCTGGAAGAATCGCAGGGAGTCTTATCCCCTTTCTTCTTTCCCTTGGGAGTTTTCTTCATTTTAGGGAACCGGTCTTTCGGGGAAAGGTTGTTGGAGTCATCCTGCCAGATGCGGGAAAAGAAATCATAAAAAGTACCGACACCAGGGGTATCGCCGAAAGAGAAACCGCTGAGGATGGCATAAAGGGGAGTTTCCTTAAGCATGCGGCACCAGACAGTGATGGAAGTAACTTTCAGTTTCAA
>ERZ808029.761-NODE-761-length-14713-cov-3.842648_pt1 | contig 14713 bp, 10 predicted proteins | sample MGYA00380185_ERZ808029 | MGnify/ENA primary metagenome ERZ808029 (study PRJEB31490, sample SAMN06133404) | mouse gut metagenome | isolation source: M2_3 | host: mice | place: China: Chengdu | collected 2015-05 ... | reverse complement strand
AAAAGCTGCCCTCATGTCATTGGGTGGAGTATTTCCATCTCCATCCCTCCACACATAGTAGTCATGGTATGGATTGTCCTTTCCGGACTTTGCCTCCAAAAACCAGGGATGCTCATCTGATGTGTGGTTCAGCACCAAATCCATAATAATCCTGATATGACGTTTTTTTGCCTCTTCAATCAGCTCCTCCATATCCTTCCGGCTGCCAAACATAGGGTCAATATCCTGATAATCGGAAATGTCATATCCATTGTCATCCTGGGGGGATTTGCACACCGGAGAAAGCCAGATTGCATCAATCCCCAGTTTTTCCAGATAATCCAGACGCGTAATAATTCCCTGCAAATCTCCGATTCCATCTCCATTGCTGTCCTGAAAGCTTCGTGGATAAATCTGGTAAACCACCGCCCTTTGCCACCATTTTCTGTTTTTTTCATTGGTCAGATTTGGATTGAGATTGGGATCTTCCACTTTTCTGTCCTTTCGTTGTATCGTTTTTCTTTGTTCCATTTTTCAAGCCTCCTATATTAATATTATTTTAAAAAACTATTTGAAAAAAGTATACCATAAAATTTACTGATTTATTGAAAAGCTTCCGGAAAAAACCCTCTAATCCGTTGTGCTGCGCCGTTTCAATACAGGGGTAACTACCTGATGAATGGGTTCCTTTAACGGTATTGGCTTTCTTTTTTTCCGCTCATTCATCTGCATCACCAAAAGTTCCATGGCCTGATATGCGATTTTTCCGATCTGCTGCCCTACTGTGCTGATGGGAAGAATGGCAGAGGTGGCAATCGGAGAATCATCAAATCCCACAATCCGGTATTCTTCCAAAAGGCTGCCGTATTTCCGTATGAGCAGATTCAGAAAAATATTGGCATGGGTGTCATTGGACACAAAAACCCCCTTCTTTTTTCCTTTATAGTTTTCTTCCATTTCCTGGAAAATTTCTCCGATTCGTTTTTCATTTTCCTCATAAGTTCTGCCAAAACTGGTCAAAATAAGTTTATGAGTCCGATTTTGTTCCTGACAAATGTCTAAAAATCCCTGGATTCTCTGATAACCGGGTGTTGTTTTTGACACCTGCTGATTCAGATGGAACAAAACGTCACAATTATTTCTGCACAACAAACTGGTTGCCTGGACCGCTCCCATATAGTTGTCCGTATTTACGCTGCAGGTATATTGATCTTCCCGCTCAATTGTCACCAAAGGAATGTTGTAAGACGCCAGATCTTTGGAAGGAATGGTGTGGCTTAAAACAATAAGCCCTTCAATCTTGTAAGCCAACAGTTCCTGAATATATTGCCGTTCCACTCCTTCATCCCGATTTCCCTCAAATACCAGAAATTTGTACCCGAATTTTTCATAAGTACCCAAAATTTCCGATAACATCTGAGCATAATAGTGCATGTACAGATCTGGAATAATGATACCTACAAATTCTGTTTTCCCATTAGCCAGAATTTTTGCCACCTTATTTTCCTTATAGTTCAATGCCTCCAATGCGTCCGAGATAATCTGCTGGTTCTCCAAAGTCAAAGAATCCGGATTGTTAAAATATCTGGAAATTGTAGTTTTGGAAAAATTCGTGTACTTTGCAATGTCATCAAATGTTATATTCTTTTTCCCCATATTTCCAATTCCTTTCCTTTTACTTCTGCAAGTCATAAGCCAAGTTTATCATAAAAACAGTGAAATTGTAAGAGTAACCGGTAATGTTACCGATTTTGTAACATTTGCATAAAAAAGAAAAGTGCGGTTCATAAAGAATGCCGAAATAAAAATCCTCCATTGACAAGAAGGAATGGCAGTGATAGAATAAAAACCATAAAGTTACCGGTTACTTTACCGGTAACGAAACCGATTACTAGCGGAGGATGAATATGGAACATTCAATAAGCCCACAGCTTTTAAAAGTTCGTAGAATGGAAAGAAAGCAAATCCATGATATTCCAAAGGAAGAACGTCCGGCTTATCATGTGTCTGCTCCCACTGGCTGGATCAATGATCCCAATGGATTCTCCATTTTCCAGGAACAGTGCCATCTGTTTTTTCAGTACCATCCATTTAGTAAAAAATGGGGTCCTATGCATTGGGGACACTGCACAAGCAAAGATTTTATCAAGTGGGAATATCTTCCCTGTGCATTAGCTCCTGACAAATCCTATGATGAAGGCGGATGTTATTCTGGAAGTGCCATTGAGGCCAACGGGGAACATGTGCTGATCTATACCGGGGTCATAGACCGATATCTGGATGACGGGTTCCACTATTACAGACAAGTTCAGTGCATAGCAAAAGGAGATGGTATTGATTACAGAAAAAATGAGCAAAATCCGGTGATTACAGGGGAAAGCGCTCCTGCGGGAAGCAGTCTGGAAGATTTTCGGGACCCCAAAGTGTGGAAAGAGGAGGATGGATACTATCTGGCAGCAGGAAGCCGGTCCGAGGATGGAAGCGGACAGATTTTGCTGTACCGTTCACAAAATCTGGACCAATGGGAATATGTGACGGTTCTTGACCAAAGCCGGAATAAATATGGGAAAATGTGGGAATGTCCTGATTTTTTTCCTCTTGGTGATAAACAGATTTTGATGGTTTCCCCTCAGGACATGAGAGCTTTTGGATTGGAATTTCATAATGGCAATAACTCGATCTTCCTTTATGGACAGTATGATAAGCAATCTCACCAGTTTCAGCGAGAGAAAGTTACCTCTGTTGATTACGGGCTTGATTTTTATGCTCCTCAGACGTTACTCACCAGGGACGGCCGACGTATTCTCATCGGATGGATGCAGTCATGGGATGCCAACATTACGCCGGTTTCATTTCAATGGTCCGGAATGATGACGATTCCCAGAGAGCTGACCCTGGAACACGGCAAAATTTATCAACGGCCTGTTAAAGAACTGGAAAACTATCGCACGGATATGGTTCGATACGACCATTTACAGATTACAGGCGCTACGGCTCTTGAAAATATCCAGGGGAGGGTTTTGGAACTTCTTCTTGAAATCACTGGTTTTGAATTTGAACATTTTCAAATCCGGTTTGCAAGAAATCATGAATATGAAACTTTTTTACAGTACAGCCGCAGAAAAGAATGTCTGACCATAGACAGAACCCACTCTGGAATTGATCGTGACGTGGTCTGCCGCAGAAAAATGGAGCTTGCTCCCATGGAAGACGAAAACGGAAAAAAAGTTTTGAAGCTTCGTATTTTACTTGACAAATATTCCGTTGAAGTATTTGCCAATGATGGGGAAAAGGTTATGTCCTCCCTGTTTTACACACCCCTGGAGGCAGACGAAATTGTATTTGATTGTGACCAAACTGCTTGGGTCAACATTATTAAATATTCATTTGAAATTTGAAACCAATTTCGTTGCTGTAACAGACAGCAGTCGAACCACAAAAAAGGAGAAATAACATGGAAGAAAAGTATAGGAAAGCAGCCCAGGAGATCCTGAACTGTGTGGGAGGGGAAAGCAATATTGTCAGCGCTGCCCACTGTGCCACACGACTGAGACTTGTCTTAAAAGACGATTCCAAAATTGATCTGAATGCTCTGGAGCAAATTGATCTTGTAAAAGGCAATTTTAATAATGGAGGGCAGTTCCAGATCATTTTAGGAACTGGCATTGTCAACAAAGTATATGGAGAATTTATCCAAATCGCTCATATTACAGAAATGACAAAAGAGGAACTGAAACAGCAGGCTGCGAAAAAAATGAATCCCATTCAGAAATTATTAAAAACACTTGCTGATGTATTTGTTCCGATTCTGCCTGCCCTTGTTGCATCTGGTCTTTTAATGGGCATTAACAATATCCTGACTGCCCAAGGCATGTTTGTCCCCGGTAAGTCTCTTGTGGAAGCATTTCCGGCCATTAAGGACATTGCAGAGATGGTGAACTTGTTCTCCAATGCAGGATTTACCTTTTTACCCGTATTGATCGGATTTTCAGCTGCTAAAATTTTTGGCGCAACTCCCATTTTGGGCGCAGTCATAGGAGCGATCATGATTCATCCTGACCTGATGAATGGATATGGTTATGGTCAGGCTCTACTGGACGGAACCGTTCCATACTGGAATATTTTTGGATTTTCCGTTGCAAAAGTAGGTTATCAGGGTACGGTTCTTCCGGTAATTGCATCTGCTTTTTGTCTGGCAGTGATTGAAAAACGGCTGAGGAAGGTAGTTCCTGCCATGTTGGATAATATCGTTACCCCTCTTCTGTCTGTTTTACTTGCAGGGGCATTGACCTTTTTATTCATAGGCCCAGTTATGAGAGGCGTGGGTGATATGATGACCAATGGAGTTATGTGGCTGTTTTTTGACCTTGGAGCCTTGGGCGGACTCATCTATGGAGTTACATATCCGCTTCTGGTTATTACAGGTATGCACCACAGCCTGGTAACTGCCGAGACCCAAATTCTTGCAAACATCGGAACTTTAGGTGGTTCTCCCACATTTGCCGTGGTCGCTGCTGCAAACTGTGCTCAGGGCGCTGCCGCACTGGCCGTTATGTGCCGCTCAAAAAAAGACCCGAAAATGAGAAGTATGGCATCTGCATCTGGAATTTCTTCTATGTTGGGAATTACAGAACCAGCCATCTTTGGCGTAAACTTAAAATTACGGTATCCTTTTTACGGAGCCTTGATTGGAGGAGGCATAGGAGCTGCCTATGCTACCATCATGCATGTTTTATCCGTCTCTCAGGGACCCTGCGGTGTAATCGGCGTCATCTGCATCCGGCCTGACTGTATGCTGCAGTTTATGGTTTCCATGGTCATTGCTATTGTATGTGCTTTTGCTGCGACCATGTTTTTAGGGAAAATCCTGGGTCAGAAAGAAAATGATGGAAAAAATCAGACTACATCCAATCAAAAAAGTGAGACTTTATCTCCATCGGAACAGAAACCAGTTATGAGAATCCAGACAGAATCCGGCTGTATCTATGCACCGGTTGAGGGAACTGCCATTCCCCACACAGAAATCAAAGACGCCACTTTTGCAGCAGGGGTAGTTGGAGAAGGAGTGGGAATCATTCCTTCAAAAGGTGAGGTAGTTGCACCCTTTGACGGCCAGATTTCTATGTTCTTTGATACCAAACATGCCATTGGCCTTGTCAGTAATGACGGAGTGGAGATTCTGATTCATGTGGGAGTCAACACAGTAGAACTCCAGGGAAAGCATTTTACTCCCCTGAAACAATCTGGCGATTCGGTAACAGCCGGAGACCGACTGTTAGAATTTGATATGGATGCAATAAAAACAGCTGGTTATGATTTAACTACAGCAGTCCTGGTTCCTGCTCCAACCCATGTAAAGATGGTGAAAACAGGAGAAGTGAAACAACTGGATAAAATTTTAACCACGCTCTAACCCGGATAAACTGGTATAATCAGAACATAGCAGAACAAGATTGTGACAATTTCAGATCTATAAACAGAATGGAGAGATTATGGAGATTCAATATTTGGGAACAGCAGCAGCAGAAGGCTGGCCAGCCCTTTTCTGTGATTGTGATATTTGCCGTAAGGCAAGAAAGGAGGGAGGAAAAGATCTTCGAACCAGAACTCAATCGATCATTGATGGGACCCTCCTGATTGATTTTCCGCCAGACACTTACACCCATGCCATAAAACACTCTTTAAATTTGGGACAGATTCAGCATTTGCTGATTACTCACTCTCATATGGACCATTTTTTTCCGGTGGAACTGATTCACCGCCATGAACACTTTGGACACAATGCCAAAGGGATGCTTCATGTATATGGGAATGAAACTGTGGAGAAGGCATTTTACGATGCGGTTCTCATTGACCGGTTCAAGGTACATCCCCTTGATAACAGCGTTAAATTTATCCGTCTGGAGCCATTTGAAGATTTTTATGCAGAGGGCTACCATATTATCCCGGTGCCAGCTGATCACGATCCACGGGAAACCTGCTTTATCTATATCATTGAAAAAGATGGAAAATGTCTGCTGTACGGACATGATACGGGAATGAACTTGAAACAGGAAGCCTGGGAGTGTATTTACCGTCACAAGTACAACCTGATTTCCATGGATGCCACAATGGGAAAGCAAAAAACCAATGGTTATCATATGGGACTTCTTGATGATGTGGAGTTTGCCAGACGTTTGGAGGAAAAAGGATGTGTAAATCCAAATACAATAAAAATCATCAATCATTTTTCCCATAATGGAAACATGACTCATAAGGACTTGGAAGAATTTGCCCATAAACATAAAATGATTGCTTCCTATGATGGGATGCGTGTGGAATTTTAAATAGACAACGTTTCAATGACATGATAAAATAATTAACAGCAGCTGCCAGCAACTGAAACCATAGAATACAACCACATACAATAACCAAGAAAGGAAGTGTTACTATGCCGCCAGTACTACAGCCACAGCCAGAAGCAGCCACTCTGGAACAGTATGAGGCTCTGCCAGAAAATATCCGGGCAGAAGTCTTTGATGGACAAATCTATTATATGGCTAGCCCATCCCAAGAACACCAGACAATTTCTATGGAACTTTCCACTTTGCTTAACACTTATCTCAAAAGCAAAAAGGGGCCATGTCAGGTGTTTTATGCTCCATTTGATGTAAAATTGAATGACGTTCCCCTCACCATTGTTCAGCCTGATCTCATGATTGTATGCGATAAAAACAAATTGGACGGAAAGCGTTGTAATGGCGCTCCCGATTTCATTATTGAGATTGTTTCTCCCGGCAATCCGGCCGATGATTATATCCGAAAGGCATACTACTATGAATCTTCTGGTGTTCGTGAATACTGGATTGTCGATCCCCGCCGCAAAACAGTAACCGTCAACTATTTTGAGAAAAACATGCTCAGCATCCCGTATTCTTTTGATTCCACAATTAAAGTCAATATCTATGATGATCTGCTTATCAACTTCTCCGAGATTGCGGATCTTCTGAACACTTAGTCAAAACAAAAAAGGCATGTGCTACCCTGCATATGCCTTTTTTGTTTTGACTAAGTGTTCATCCCACAAAATCTTATTTTACTGGATTCTCTTATAAGTTTTTATCTCCGTATAATGTCCGGTTACGGCTCCGGTCTCCCAATTCATATTGTCATATTTGGCATAAATTGTAAAAGTATCGCTGTCATTAACAACCCAATAAACGTCGGAAGCTGTCAGAGAACCGTCAGCCACCCACTTATCATTGTCGCTATGAAAAGACTCTTTCCATGCCGTAGCTTCATTATAATAAGATTCCTGCTCAATTCCTGGCCATGCTTCATAGTATACGGTAAAGGCGTTGTCTGTAACGTTGGCTATTTTCATATCTCCAACTGGGTCTGCCATAAGACCAAAAGGATAACGGTCCTTCTCCAATGCCATATTGTACAATTCCCTATCTGAATCCAAAGTAACCTCTCCCTTATGAAGCATGCTCTGGCTATCATTATCATAAATATCGGTTGTTACATAATAGTAATACCCCTCATTAGGCTTTACAGCGCCTGTGCTCTCATCATTCCGGTTATAGTCTCTAAAATATATAATTCCAGTAAGCTTATCCTGCTGGTCAAAGTGGAAACGCATTCCATAGGGCTTTGTAAAATATTCTACTGCCGAAACCGATACGGCAAAGGTGTAGGCATCTGCAGCTCCATCGCTTACCATCTTCTGATACCATGGATCGGAAGCGCTGTCATAAGGTTTTGCCTCTCTATTCCCATACTTTTCCATCACTTCAGCTTTTGTATTTCCAAACGTGATTCCTCTGGCTGTAATTAAAGAATCTCCGTTTACAAATGAATAGAAAGTCGAAGGATTATGTGCTGCATATCCGATTCGCGACCAGATTGTAAGAATGCTGTTATCCCCATTTTCGGCAGTAATCGAGTTATTGTCCGACACGATAAATCACTTTCACTAATAGGCGCAGCTGGAACCATTTCTGTCTGTGCCTGCACCATTGGGGTTGACATCAAACTTCCTGCAAAACACGGCGTTGTCATCAAAACCGACATTGCCATTGCCGCCCACATTACTTTTTTGGCTTCTTGTGTTAAATTCTGTCTTTTCATCTCTTCGCTCCTTTTCATAAAAAACCCAATTCATTAAAAAATGCTTTACCAATACTTTACTAAGCAATCCAGTTTTATTATAATACCCCCCGATGTGTCAAGGTCAAAATCCTCTTTCACAAGATTACAGCGTTCCCGTCTTGTGAACTCTATAACATTATACCCGCCACTACCTTTTCTTCAGATATTTTTGGTATCCTTTGTATCCCCTTATACTCGAATGTCCACGTTTCTCTCACCAGCTGCAGCTGTATTCGTCTTGCCATCTGGACCTGACAGCATCTCTTCTGTAAACATTTTATTTTCTTTGTTTAAAATGGTACGCAGCTGAGCAGAAACTGGCTCCCGCATAAGCTTATTAAACTTGATTGTGCAAAAATCCAAATCTTCCAATTCCTCTGACTCACTGGTTATGCTCTCCCCTGGTTCTCCATAAGAATACCAGTTGGTTCTGTCCTGCATCACCATAGAATGTGTGTAAAAATAAACTCCCATAAATCTTCTCCTTTTTTGCATTTTATGCTATGCCAAATTTGTATACCCCATCAGCCATTGGTCTGCGGCTTTTGCCGCTTCCCGGCCTTCTCGGATAGCCCAGACTACCAGAGATTGGCCTCGGTGCATGTCTCCGGCAGTAAAGATATTTTCTTGGTTGGTCTCATAGGCTCCGGTTTCAGTAGCTACGTTCATCCTTTCGTTTAATTCTACTCCAAAAGCTTCTGCTACATACCGCTGAGCGCCTGTAAAGCCTGCTGCAATGAGAACCAGGTCTGTGGGGACTTCTTTTTCGCTTCCTTCCACTGGCGTCATAGTCTTTCTTCCTGTCTCTGAGTCGGTTTGGCATGCAAGGCTTATTAAGATAGCCCGGCAGACTTTTCCCGTTTCGTCTTTTATAAACTCTTTTACCGTTGTCTGATACAGCCGTGGGTCATGGCCAAAGAGAGCGATGGCTTCTTCCTGTCCATAATCGGTTTTACAGATTCGAGGCCACTCTGGCCAGGTGTTGTCTTGGGTCCGCTCATTGGGAAGCTTAGGCATCATCTCCAACTGAATCACAGAAGCACACCCATGGCGGATGGCAGTTCCCACACAGTCATTTCCCGTGTCGCCGCCCCCGATTACCAGCACATGCTTATCCTTTGCCGAGAGATACTGACCATCCTCCAGTGCGGAATTTAACAAACTTTTGGTTGTGGACTTTAAAAAATCCACGGCAAAAAAGATACCTTCCCCATCCCGCCCAGGTACAGCAATATCTCTAGGTTCCGAGGCGCCGCAGGCCAGAATTACACAGTCAAACTCCCGTTTCACTTTTCCTGCCTTATAATTCCGTCCAACATCCGCTCCGGTGACAAAGGAGATTCCCTCTTCTTTCATCACCTGAATCTTTCGGTCAATTACCGATTTTTCCAGCTTCATATTGGGAATCCCGTACATGAGAAGCCCTCCAATCCGGTCCTCCCGCTCAAATACCGTTACATTGTGACCCCGTTTGTTCAGCTGATCTGCCGCTGCCAGTCCGGCAGGGCCAGAGCCTATTATGGCAATCTGTTTATCTGTGCGGATTTTCGGCGGACATGCTCCTGCCTTGCCGCTTTCATAAGCTTTCTCAATTATGGCCCGCTCATTTTCCTTGATTGTCACTGGGTCTCCGTGAAGTCCGCAGGTACATGCAGCCTCGCAGGGAGCCGGACACACCCGACTGGTAAATTCCGGAAAACTATTGGTCTTCTTCAATCGGTGATATGCCTGATTCCAGTTGCCGGTATATACCAGGTCATTCCACTCCGGAACCAGATTATTTAAAGGACAGCCAGACACCATACCGCCCAGCATTACGCCGGACTGGCAAAATGGCACGCCGCACTCCATACATCTGGCTCCCTGCCGCTTTTGTTCCTCCTCCCCAAGAGAAGTATAAAACTCATGAAAATGCCGGATTCGCGTAAGAGGCGCCGCCCCATTGCCCGTCTCCCGGTCATACTCTAAAAACCCTGTTGGCTTTCCCATTCCTTTCTCCTCCTCACTTTTTCATATTGGCATAAAATGCCTCAATCTGTGCCTGTTCGCTGCTTAATCCTTTTTCTTCCATCTGCACAATGGTATTCATCATTCTCCGGTAATCATGGGGAAGAATCTTCTTAAATTTAGGCAGATACTCTGCAAAATGGTCCAGAATCCGCTTGCCTTTTTCCGAATTGGTATAAGACACATGCTCCTGAATCATTTCCTTTAATTCCTGCACATCATACTTGCCGGTCACTTCCTCCAAAGACACCAGTTCTTTGTTCAGCCTCCGGTACAAATCCCGCTTTTCATCCAGCACATAGGCGATTCCTCCGCTCATTCCAGCGGCAAAATTCTTGCCCGTAGGGCCAAGCACCACTACCCGGCCTCCGGTCATATATTCACAGCCATGATCTCCCACTCCTTCTACCACTGCCATCGCGCCGGAATTGCGGACACAAAACCTTTCCCCTGCTACACCGCAGATAAACGCCTTCCCACTCGTCGCCCCATAAAGGGCCACATTTCCGATAATAATATTTTCTTCTGCCAAAAATGACACTCCTTTTGGCGGGTACACAATAAGCTTGCCTCCGGATAATCCTTTCCCAAAATAATCATTGCTGTCCCCAATCAGCTCCAAAGTCAGTCCTTTGGGAATAAATGCCCCAAAACTCTGTCCTCCGCTGCCATTGCAGCTGACTGTGTACGTGTCATCTGGCAGCCCGTTGGGATACTGTCTGGTAATCTCAGACCCAAAAATAGTTCCCAAAGTCCGGTCCACATTGGTCACATCAATCTGCACGCTTTTCTTTTGCCCGTTTACAAGAGCCGTCTTCATTTTCTTCAGCAATATCTGCTCGTCAATGGTTTTTTCCAGGCCAAAATCATATGCCTGTTTCTTGGAATATCCAAGAAGCTTCACTCCTTCATATGGATTTCCAAGAATGGCTGATAAATCTACCTTTCTCGCCCGCTCATTCAAAATGTCGTCCTTCTTTTTCAGAAGCTCTGTCCGGCCCACCAGTTCATCCACCGTCCGGATTCCCAATTTTGCCATATATTCCCGCATTTCCTGGGCCACAAAATTCATAAAATTCACCACATATTCCGGTTTTCCCCGAAAACGTTTCCGAAGCTTGGGATTTTGGGTGGCAATTCCTACCGGACAGGTATCCAGATTGCAGACCCGCATCATCACACACCCCATAGCAACCAGGGGCGCTGTGGCAAAACCAAATTCCTCTGCCCCCAGCATACAGGCAATGACCACATCCCGCCCGGTCATCAGCTTTCCGTCTGTCTCCAAAATCACCTTATCCCGAAGTCCGTTTTGAATCAACGTCTGATGGGACTCTGCCACTCCCAGCTCCCAGGGAAGACCTGCATTGTAAATGGAATTTCTCGGCGCTGCCCCGGTTCCCCCATCAAAAGAAGAAATCAAAATCACCTGAGCGCCTGCCTTAGCCACCCCTGCTGCCACAGTTCCGACCCCTGCCTCGCTGACCAGCTTTACGGAAATCCGCGCTTTGGTGTTGGCATTTTTCAGATCATATATCAGCTGGGCCAAATCCTCAATGGAATAAATGTCGTGATGGGGAGGCGGGGAAATCAACCCAACCCCAGTGGTAGAGTGACGGGTCTTTGCCACCCAGGGATAAACCTTTCCACCTGGCAGCTGACCGCCCTCCCCAGGTTTTGCTCCCTGGGCCATTTTGATCTGAATCTCCTGGGCGCTGACCAAATACCGGGACGTAACTCCAAATCTTCCCGACGCCACCTGCTTGATTGCAGAACATCGATTCTGGTTCTTCGGACCTGGAATCAGCCTCTCAAGGCTCTCTCCCCCTTCTCCTGTATTGGACTTACCTCCCAGCCGGTTCATGGCAACTGCCAAAGTCTCATGTGCCTCCTGGGAAATGGAGCCGTAGGACATAGCCCCGGTTTTAAACCGTTTTACAATGGACTCCACGCTCTCCACCTCATCCAAGGAAATGCCCCCGTTTTCGTCATACTTAAAATCCATCAGGCTCCTTAAATGAATGGTCTGCCCCTCCTCATTGAGAGCGTGGCTGTACTCCTTAAAAACCTCATAATTTCCCGTGCTGGTTGCCTTCTGGAGAAGGTGAATAGTCCGGGGATTGTAAAGATGCTCCTCCTGTCCGGCCCGTTCCTTGTGACTTCCCACACTTTCCAGGGTCAAATCCACATCCAGCCCCAAAGGATCAAATGCCGTGGAATGGAGCACATCCACATCATTTGCAATATCCTCCAAGGTGATTCCACCCACCCGGCTGACCGTATTGGTGAAATATTTATCAATAACCTCCTTTGAAATGCCGATGGACTCAAAAATCTGCGCTCCCTGATAGGACTGAATGGTGGAAATTCCCATTTTAGAGGCAATTTTCACAATCCCATGAAGAACCGCCCCATTGTAATCCTCCACTGCAGCATAATAATCCTTATCCAGCATTCTGCTTTCAATCAAATACCGCACCGACTCCTGAGCCAGATACGGGTTGACGGCACAGGCCCCATATCCCAAAAGGGTGGCAAAATGGTGAACCTCCCTTGGCTCTCCGCTTTCCAAAATCAAGGCCACAGATGTCCGCTTTTTTGTCTTTACCAAATGCTGCTGTAAAGCAGACACCGCTAATAAAGACGGAATCGGCACATGGTTCTCATCAATATCCCGATCTGACAAAATGATGATGTTTGCCCCATCCCTGTGAGCCCGGTCCACCTCCAAAAACAGCCGGTCAATGGCCTTTTCCAGAGAAGTGTTCTTATAATAGGTAATGGGAATTACTTCCACCTTAAATCCTGGCTGATTCATATACTTAATCTTTAACAAATCGGTACAGGTAAGAATTGGATTATCCACCTTTAAAATCTTGCAGTTTTCCGGTTTCTCCTCCAGCACATTTCCCTCTTCCCCCACATACACTGTGGTGGAAGTGACAATCTCTTCCCGAATGGAATCAATAGGCGGATTCGTCACCTGAGCAAACAACTGTTTAAAATAATTAAACAATGGCTGGTGTTGTCTGGAAAGCACTGCCAAAGGGCTGTCCGCTCCCATAGCGGACACCGCCTCCGCCCCATTAAGCGCCATGGGAAGAATCATGGTCTTATACTGTTCATAAGTATATCCATAAGTCTTTTGCAGCCTTGCCCGCTGCTCCTTGTCCATAAACGGCACCCCTTTATTGGGAATGGGAAGGCTTTTCAAATCCACCAAATTATTGTCCAGCCATTCCCCATAGGGCTGACGCCCTGCATAGCGCATTTTCAAATCCTCATCATTCACCAGCTCTCCCTTCACAGTGTCAATGAGAAGCATTTTTCCTGGATGAAGACGCTCTTTTTTCACCACATGACACTGGGGAATGGCAATGGCTCCCACTTCCGAAGCCAGAATCACCTGATCTTCGTCTGTAATATAATACCGGGAAGGACGTAGCCCGTTTCGGTCCAGCACAGCCCCCAAAACATCTCCGTCGCTGAACACAATTGACGCCGGACCGTCCCATGGCTCCATCATGGTCGCATAATATTGATAAAAATCCGCCACTTCCCTGGGCATACTTTTATCATGATTCCAGGGAGCAGGAATGGTAATCATCACAGCCAATGGCAGCTCCATACCGCTCATCATCATAAATTCCAAAGCATTGTCCAGCATGGCCGAGTCAGACCCTTCCTGGTTGATAATAGGCAAAACTTTGTGCATTTCTGACTGGAAAAAACCGGACTCCATGGTTTCCTCCCTAGCAAGCATCTTGTCCACATTTCCCCGAATGGTATTAATCTCCCCGTTGTGAACAATAATCCGATTGGGATGAGCACGCATCCAGCTTGGGTTGGTGTTGGTGCTGAACCGGGAATGGACCACTGCCAAAGCCGACTCATAATCTGGGTCCTGCAGATCGTCAAAAAACTGCCGCAGCTCTCCTACCAGAAACATCCCCTTATATACAATGGTCCGGCTGCTCATGGAAACCACATACGTATTGTCATTGCTCTGCTCAAATACCCGTCTGGCCACATACAGCTTCCGCTCAAATTCCAGCCCTTTGGCCACTCCCGCCGGCTTGCCGATAAATCCCTGAACAATATAGGGCATCTTTTCCACAGCCTTCTCTCCAATCCGGTCCGGATGAATGGGCAGATCCCGCCATCCAAGGAAAGAAAGCCCTTCCTTTTTCACAATAATCTCCAGCATCTTCCTGGCCTGACTTCTAGCCAGCTTGTCCTGGGGAAAGAAAAACATTCCCACTCCATACTCCCGCTCTCCTCCCAGTTCAATCCCAAGAGGTTCTGTCACCTTCTTAAAAAAGCGATGGGAAATCTGCATTAATATGCCAACCCCATCGCCAGTCTTTCCTTCCCCGTCCTTGCCTGCACGGTGCTCTAAATTTTCTACAATGTGAAGGGCCTGCTCCACGGTCTTATGGCTGGGAACCCCTTTTATATTGGCAACAGCGCCTATGCCGCAGTTGTCATGCTCAAATCTCGGATCATAAAGTCCCATAATCAATTCCTTTCCCTTTCCAGACTTGACAGCTGATTTTTAATGATAATACTACGACTGTAGAAATTTGTAAAGGGG
>ERZ808029.759-NODE-759-length-14773-cov-3.234894_pt1 | contig 14773 bp, 8 predicted proteins | sample MGYA00380185_ERZ808029 | MGnify/ENA primary metagenome ERZ808029 (study PRJEB31490, sample SAMN06133404) | mouse gut metagenome | isolation source: M2_3 | host: mice | place: China: Chengdu | collected 2015-05 ... | reverse complement strand
ATTTGTGGGCGCGGCGGTCGATAAGGTCTTAGAGATGATGGAGCGGGAGGATATCACCGGACATGTGAAGGAAATCGCGCCCTATCTGGAGCAGAAGCTTGACGAACTGGTTGAAAAGTATGATTTTTTAACTGCGCGCAGAGGCATGGGACTGATGCAGGGCGTAGTATGTGAAAAGCCGGTCGGACAGATTGCGGCGAAAGCGCTGGACAAAGGGCTGGTGGTGATTACGGCGGGGGCGGATGTGCTTCGTTTGGTGCCGCCGTTGGTTATCGGGAAGGAGCATGTGGATGAGATGGCAGCGAAGCTTGACGCTGTCATGGCAGAGCTTTGATGCCATAGTGTCTTGTCTGATCATCAATGAGACAAGGTACTTGTAGCGAGAATACGAGAATGGATTAAGGAATAAGAATGAAAGCATTACACAAGAAATTGTTATCTGTGTTACCGGTCTACGCGCTGCTGATCGGCGGAGCCGTGATTGTAAGCAGAGAAAAAGTATCTTTTGCAGATAAACCGGCCTCCACGGGGGAAGCCGGGGGTGCCGCAGATGCAGCCGAGAGCAAAAACAGTGCGGCCGAGAGCGGAAACGATGTTGCAGATGCTGCTGCAAAGAGCGGGCAGAGTACGACGGAGGCGCGGCAGGCGTATGAGAGCGCACCCACGGATCTGATCTTTTGGTACGAGGATGACAGCTATACGGCGTTCTTCGAGGAGACAGCGGTGCGCTATTATGCGCAGACCGGAGTGAAGGTTTCACTCGAGTTCCGGAGTACGCTTGATTATATCGGTGATATTTATGATAAGACCATGCAGGACGATGCATTTCCGGACGTATATCTCTTACCGGGGGATAATCTGGAGGAGGCATACCTTTATGGTCTTGTTTCGGTGAATGAAAGGGGTGCGGCAGATACAGGTGTGGTGGAGAAGGCTGCCATGGCAGCCACCTATGGGGATATATTGCTGGGCTATCCACTTTCCTTTAATACCTGCGTCTTTATCTGTCAGCCGGATTACTTCGGGACTGTACCAGAGTCTTTACAGTCGATCATCGATTATTCGAATGAGAATGAGCCGGGAGAAGATGTGGAATATCTGTTGGAGTGGGATGTGAACGACGCATTTTACGATTTCCCGTTTATCGGAAACAGCGTGACGTTTGAGAAGAATGAGACGGACACGATGAACGTCATTTACGATGAAGAATTGTACCAGCAGGATTTGGAATATTTTGATACGATTCTTGCATCTTTTTCCGTGGACGCGGGGCAGGTATCCGAGGCGCGTATTATTGAGAATTTTCTTGCGGGAAGGACACTTTCGGCAATCATAGACACGGACTCGCTCTATAAGCTGGAAGGGCATCCGTACGAGTTGATGAAGATGCCGGATTTAAACGAGACGCTTCCTGCGGCGACCTGTGCGATGACGGATATGCTGATCGTAAATGATTACACCGGGCAGCCGGATGCGGCGGCAGAGTTCGCGCAGTTTGTGACCGGGACGATGGCGGGAGATCTTTATGATTTGAGCGGTCATTTCTCCGTGATCCCTTCCGGACAGCCGACGGAGACGGAGCGGATTGCATTCGATGCATATGAGACGTCAGTCCTTGTGCCGGATTCCAAGGATGCAAGGGATTTCTGGGTAAGCGTGCAGACAACGATTTTAAAATATTTTGATTAAAAATTGGAATGCCCCTTGTCATGGGCTTCAAATTTCGTTAAAATAAAGGCATCGGGCATTGAGGACTCCTTCATTCGGAAAGAAGAAGGAGAATGCTTATGATGTATAGAAAAAAGGGCATTTTGATTGCCGCATGCCTGCTTATTTTTACGGTGGGCTGCGGAACGGATGATACAGTATATTTGTCGCAGTCTGCGACAGAACAGATGGAAGGGGTTTCGGAAGCCGGAAACGCCGGGACAGCCGCGAATCTCCCCGGGAGCGCCGGGACAACGGCAGGAGTCAGCGAGAATGCGCGGAGTAACGCAACAACAAAAGCCAGCGAGAATGCGCGGAGTGCTGGAGCAACGGCAAAAGCCGGTGAGAACGCAGAGAGTGCCGAAATAATGGCAGAAGCCGGAGGGAACGCAGAGAGTGCCGGAACAACAGCCGGAGAGGCAGTGGAGGAGCAGCAGGAAACATGCTGCGTGTATGTCTGCGGGGCGGTTCTTACGCCAGGGGTCTATGTCCTGGAGGCCGGAGCGAGGATTTACGAGGCGATTGAGATGGCGGGCGGTCTGACGGAGAACGCGGGGCTTACCGCGGTAAATCAGGCGCAGGAGATCTGCGACGGACAGATGATCTATATTCCGACGAAGGAGGAAGCTGCCGCGTATCCGGTGGATGCATTAGCTGCTGCGGACGGTGCGGCAGGGCAGACGAAGAAGACGGCGGGGGAGCAGGATGCTGACGGGCGTGTGAATTTGAACACTGCGTCAGAGGCGGAACTTATGACGCTTTCCGGTATCGGGCAGAGCAAGGCGCAGGCGATTCTTTTGTATCGCGAGACGCACGGAGGGTTTTCTTCCGTGGAGGAAATTATGAATGTCGATGGAATCAAAGAGGGGTCTTATAATCGGATTAAGGACAGTATAAAGGTGAAATGATATGGCAAAGAAAGTGCTTGTTGTAGATGATGAAAAGTTAATAGTAAAAGGAATCCGCTTTAGCTTAGAGCAGGACGGCATGGAAGTGGACTGTGCATACGACGGGGAAGAGGCGCTTAAGATGGCGACAGAGAATGCATACGACATGATTCTGCTCGACATCATGCTGCCGAAGATGGACGGTTTTGAGGTGTGCCAGCAGATCAGGGAGTTTTCCAATATGCCGATTGTCATGCTGACGGCAAAGGGAGACGATATGGATAAGATTCTCGGACTGGAGTACGGGGCGGACGATTATATCACGAAGCCGTTCAATATTCTCGAGGTCAAGGCGCGCATCAAGGCGATTATGCGGAGAACCTCTGCGGGACAGCCGAAGAAGGAAGATTCGAAGGTGATCGAGGCGGGCGATTTAAGGCTCGACTGCGAGAGCAGAAGACTTTTCATTCTCGGCAAAGAGATAAATCTCACCGCGAAGGAATTCGATCTGTTGGAGCTGCTCGTCAATAATCCGGGCAAGGTGTATGGCAGGGAGAATCTTCTCAACCTTGTGTGGGGGTATGAGTACCCGGGGGATGTGAGAACCGTGGATGTACATGTAAGGCGTCTTCGGGAGAAGATCGAGAGTAATCCGAGTGAGCCGAAGTATGTACACACCAAGTGGGGCGTCGGATATTACTATTCACAGAATTAACAGGTGCTTACAATGTCTAAGTTAAAGAGAGTAACAGATTTTCTAAAGAGTCTTAAATGCAGATTGTTTCTTTTCTGCATTCTGATCGGAACTTTACCGGGCATCCTGCTTCGTGCAGGGATGCTCGGGTCTTATGAGAACCGTGCGGTGTCAATCCGCACAAGCGAGATTCTAAGCCAGGCGAAGATTCTGGCGAATCAGATTGTTTCCAACGATTATTTTAATAATGAAGATGCGGCGTCCGTTATCGACGTGCAGCTGGATCAGCTTTCGACGATTTATGACGGACGTGTGATGGTGATTGACGAGAGCTTTCATATCATGAGGGACAGCTATGAGCTTGACACCGGAAAGACGATTATTTCCGAGGAAGTTATCAAGAGCTTTTACGGGGAAGAAATCAGTAAGTATGACTCTGAGAACCGTTATATTGAGATGACGATTCCACTCGTGCACACGGAGCCTGGAACAGAGAATAAAAGGACGATCGGCGTTGTCATGGTCAGCGTATCGACGGACAGTATCAATCTGAATCTCGAGTACCTGGCACGCAATACGCTCGTTATGGAAATGTTTTGTATATTCGCGGTAATTCTTGTTTCTTATATTGTTGCAGCGCGGCTTGTCAGACCGTTTCACAAGATGGCGAAGTCGATTGAAGAGATTCAGACAGGCTACGGAGATGACGCGCTGACTGTGGATGATTACACGGAAACGAGGCAGATCTGTGAAAAGTTCAATAAGATGCTGGGGCGCATGAAGGTGCTGGATGAATCCAGACAGGAGTTTGTGTCCAATGTCTCCCATGAGCTGAAGACGCCGCTCACCTCGATGAAGGTTCTGGCGGATTCCATCAACAGTATGGAGAATGCGCCGGTCGAGTTGTATCAGGAATTTATGGCGGATATCGGAAACGAGGTCGACCGTGAGACGAAAATCATCAATGATCTGCTGTCTCTGGTTAAAATGGATAAGTCGGCGGCAGACCTTAATATTACGAATGTGAATATCAATGAACTCTTAGAGCAGATTTTAAAACGGTTAAAGCCAATCGCAGAAAAGCAGAATGTGGAACTGGTACTTGAGAGTTTCCGTCCGGTGAGCGCAGATGTGGATGAGGTGAAAATCACGCTCGCATTTACGAATTTGATCGAGAATGCGATTAAATACAACAGACAGGATGGCTGGGTACATGTTTCTTTGAATGCAGATCATCAGTATTTTTATTTGAAGGTGGAGGACTGCGGCATCGGTATTCCGGAGGAGTCGCTCGAGCATATTTATGAGCGTTTCTACCGGGTAGATAAGTCGCATTCGAGAGAGATCGGCGGAACGGGCTTAGGTCTTGCAATTACGCGAAATGCCGTTCTGATGCACCGCGGTGCGATCAAGGTGTTCAGTACATTGGGGGAGGGAACCATTTTTAATGTGAGGATTCCTCTGAACTATATTTCTTAGGCGAGGAAAATCCTGCACAGCTTGCTGGGCGTTGCTCCATGCAAAAGGCACACGCCATGCAGGGCATGGCAGACATTTCCTTCGGAAAACAAGGAGGATTAATAATGAGCCGGAAGGTAAAGCAGATAAAGCGTAAATGTATCGCTTTTTTCCTTCTTTTTGCGGCTGTCCTGGCGTATGCCATGACGGGCTGCGGAAATGAAAATGAGGAGAGCGCATACCATATTGAATATCTGAATAAGGACAGGAATCGCCTGGTGGATGCGCCGTATGAGCCTGTGGCGACAGATACGGACGGGATGATCCGGGAATTTCTCGCGGTCCTAAGCTCGGATTCGGACAACGTGGAATACCGTAAGCCGATTCCGAACGATGTGGAGGTAATAAGCTATTCGCTGGACGGGGCGCTTCTTACGATTCATTTTGACGAGGATTACAGCAAGATGGATACGGTCGAGGAGGTGCTCTGCCGTGCGGCGGTGGTGCGCACAATGACGCAGATTAAGGGAATTGACTGTGTCGCGTTTTACGTCGCGGATGCGCCGCTTATAGATGTTAAGGGAAATCTGGTCGGAAGCATGAATCAGGACAGCTTTATCGAGAATCCGGGAGAACAGATTAACTCTATACAGAACACGACGCTTACGCTTTACTTTTCCAATGAGAATGGAGACGGGCTTGTGAAGGAGATTCGCGAGGAGGTTTACTATAGCAGCAATATCTCCATGGAAAAGCTGATTATGGAGCAGCTTCTGGAGGGACCAAAGACCAGCGGGGCAAAGTCCGCGATTCCGGAGGGCACAAAGCTTGTGTCCGTTTCCGTAGTGGACGGCGTCTGTTATGTCAGTTTCGACGAGGCGTTTCGAAATCAGGATTATAAAGTGAATGAGGCAGTCGTAGTCTACTCGATTGTAGATTCACTTTCGGAACTGTCGACTATCAATAAGGTACAGATTTCTGTGAACGGTGATACAAGCGGTGTCTATCGTGACAATTTTAAGCTTGCGGAAATGTATGACCGGAATATGGATTACGTCGCCGGAACAGCCGAAATTGTGACGGAGATGGCGACAGAGGAGTAGGAAAGAGGAGGGGATAGGACGATTGAAAAGACCGTTGTGTATTATGGCGGCGTGTTTTCTCTTCGGGATTCTTGTGTCGGCTTACGGGGGAGTATTTCCCCGGATGTGTGTCATAGCCGCCCTGCTTACCGGGATGGTCGTGTCGGCGGGGAAAGTGTTCATACGGCGCGATGCCGCAAAGAGAGAGAAGAAATGCAGGAGCGGCAGGCTCTGCGTACTGCTTTTACTTTGTGTGCTGGCTTTTTTTGCGGGCAGTGGAAAGTATCGGTGGGAGGAGCAGTGCAAAGCGGCTTATCTGCCCGGGCTTGTCGATGAGATGCGGCTTTCCGTGCAGGGAACGCTTGTTGGAAAGCAGATTCGTAATGACCAATATATCTATGAATTAACGTCCTGTATCATAGGACCAGATCAAAATTACAGCATATCAAAAGAGCCGGTTTCCTGTAACCGGATTCTGGTGTATTCTGACTCCGATCTCTATTCGGTCGGGCAAATCCTTGTATTAGATGGAACAGTGAAATTATGGAAAAGTGCGGCAAATGAGGGAAGCTTTGACGAGGAGGCTTTTTATCGGTCACTAAAATGCGATTTTTGTTTAAAAGATATCTCTGTACGTGCGTCATATGGCAAAAGCGGCGGTATTTGCGAGAAGCTATGGCAGTTTCGCAGCCGTTTAAAGAAGGTCTACCAGGCGACAATGGGAGGGGAAAAAGCAGGAATTATAACTACAATGGTGACAGGAGACAAGGAACTTTTAGATACGGAGGTAAAGCATCTGTATCAGGTGGGAGGACTTTCTCATATACTGGCAATATCCGGTCTGCATATCTCGATGATCGGGATGACGCTCTATCGGCTGCTCAGAAAAATGGGACTGGGATTTAGTGCGGCAGGAATTGCCGCCGGAAGTGTGATGTACGCATACGGTGTGATGGCGGGAGGGAGCGTTTCGGTACGGCGGTCGGTGCTTATGTTTCTGCTTTTTTTGGGCGCGCAGATACTCGGGCGCAGCTATGACAGTTTAAGTGCGCTCGGTGCGGCTGCACTCTTCCTGCTGTGGGACAATCCATATCTTTTGTGGAATGCAGGATTTCTGTTTTCTTTTGCCGCAGTAATCGGCGCCAGGTGGGTGGGCGGCTGTGTGTCGTTTGACAGAGAGAGGCGTGCGGGGAAATGGTGCCAAAAGCTCTTTGCTGCAGCCGCAATCCAGTTTACCACACTGCCGCTTGTGGCATGGAATTATTATGAAATACCAATTTACGCGCTTCTTGTCAACCTTGTGGTGCTTCCGTGTGTGGGGGTGTTACTTAAATTGGGAGTTTTTGGCGGCCTGCTTGGAATCGGCTGGCTTTCTGCCGCAAGGGTCATTCTGCTTCCATGCCGGCTTTTGCTTTCCGTGATCAATGAGCTTTGTATGTTTGTGGCGAAACTGCCGGGAGCAATGTGGATTACCGGGCGGCCGGACGTGTGGCGGATAGCGGTGTACTATGGTGTGCTCATTGCGTTTACGGCGTGTGCGTATCGCAGGAAGCGGCGTAAGGAACGGCAGAAAACTGCCGAAGGAACGGGAGGGCAAAGGGGACGGCAAAAGGATGCCGCAAAAGAGACGGCGCCAAAAAACAGGAAAGGGTGTGAAGCCGCTTCGGGAGGGCAAAGCATGCGGCAGAAGTTGTCGGAATTTTCTGCCGGAAAGAAAATAGCGTGCCGACAGGAAATCCGGGCGGCAGCCGTGGGAGCACTGCTTTTATGTATTCTCTGTATTCCGGTAAAAGACGGCTTTGAACTGGATGTTCTTGATGTCGGGCAGGGCGACGGAGCTTTTCTTCGGACAGCGGAAGGCTACACCGTTTTTGTGGACGGCGGAAGTTCTAATGTCGGAAAGGTCGGAGAATACCGGATTCTGCCTTTCTTAAAATATAAGGGAGTCCGGCGGATTGACTGCTGGATGGTATCTCATACCGATGAGGATCATATTTCCGGTCTAAAGGAAATACTTGCGGAAGGATATCCCGTAGAGCGCCTTGTTTTTGCTCGCGGAATTGTGCAGGATGAGGCGTGGAAAGAGCTGGTGGAGCTTGCCGCGGAGGCGGATGCGGAGGTGGTGTATATGGACGCCGGGGATGTTCTGTATCTCGGGAAGGCGGCGCTTACGGCTCTCTACCCGGCGGGAGAGGCGGAAAGTAAGATGAAAGAGGAGGCTGATAAAAATGCGATGTCACTCGTTATTTTATATAAGGATGACCGATTCACAGGAATTTTTACCGGGGATATCGGAAGCGGACAGGAGCGCGAGATCATAGAGCGGCTGCAGGCAGAGGCAGATTGCCATAGCGTGGATTTCTACAAGGCGGCGCATCATGGATCGCGTTATTCGAATTCGGAGGAGTTCTTACAGATGCTTGCGCCCCGTGTGTCGGTCGTCTCATGCAGTGAGTCAAATCGTTACGGACATCCCGCTGAGGAGGCAATCATGCATATGGAGAAAGCGGGAAGTGCGGTTTTTTATACGATGGAGGCGGGGCAGATTACGATTACCGCGGAAAACGAAGAACTGCGGATAAGGAAATATGGTGAGCCCGATCGGGTGTATGTTAGATAGAGATGTGTGCATCTATTTTAATATGTACTGTTATAAAGTTGTCATAAAAATGGGAAAAGTAGTACATTTCAATTGTAGTGTGATATAATATACTGGGGAATTGGTATGTACAATCTTTTGCATGACGATCAAAAGGTGTATGAATATTTTTAAGTGTAAGTCCAAAACAGATAGAAACAGGGGGGATATCAAAAAGATAGCAGCGAGAGTGTTAATGCAAAGCAGGCTTAGGAGAATGGGCTATAACGGATTTTGAAATTTACGTCTCGGTTTGGGAAAGCAGTGGAAAGGTGAATGTTATTTATTTTTGTTAATTATTTGAATGCATATAGAAGGAGAATAAAAATTATGAAGAAGAGAGAAATAGTAGCAACATTAACAGTGATGGCGGCATTTGGAATGAGTGCCTGCGGAACAAGGGAATTGGAACTTACAGCGAACCAGGTCGAGGTAGAGCTTGGCAGCGAGCTGGACACAGCGGTGACAAGTTACGTAGCGGATGCAGATGTGGCCGCGAAAGCAGTGATTGACTTTTCAGCGGTAGACATGATGAAGACGGGTACATACAACGTGACCGTGACGTACAAGGATCAGACGGCAGGGTTTGAGGTAGTCGTTGTGGATACGACAGCGCCGGAGGTAACTGTTGCAGACCAGGTCGTTGTGGCAGCGGGAGAGCCGCTTTATGCGGAGGACGTAATCACGAGCATTATAGAATTTAGCGGGGAAGCGGGAGTGGTATTTTCCGAGCCGGAAACATCGGCAGATGGTGCATCGGCGGACGCAGGCGAAGAATCAGTTGAGGAAACAGAGGTTGCAGAGAATACCGAGATGGCAGATGAGCCGACCGGGGAAGCAGAAAATTCGGAAACTGCCAAAGAGGAAGAGACAGAAAGCGCCGTGGATTCCGCAGAGACGACGGAGGAGGCAGAGCCGGAGACGGAGTTTATTCTTGACGATGTCCTTTGCAGCAATGCGTATGTAATTTACCCCGAGACAGGCGAATATGACAACACCCTTACCGTAACGGACGCATCCGGCAACAGCACGGATGTGACGGTGCATATTGTGGTTGGGGATGCGCCGGAAATCGAGGGTGTAGAGGATATGACAGTAACAGTCGGCACAGGCGCAGATGAGATTGATTTTCTGGATGGCGTGACCGCAAAGGACAGCAGCGGAAATGATATCACGGCGAATATCGTGTGTGATTCTGCGGTAGTTGACCTCACAACTGTAGGTGGGTATGAGGTCACTTATACGGTAACGGATAAAGATGGTTTTACCGCGACACAGACGGCAACTGTAATTGTTGAGGAAAAGGGCGATAAGAAGTCTGACAGCAAGAAGAGCGATTCCGGAAAGACGGATTCTGCTAAGAAGAACAATAGCAGTTCTTCCAGTAGTTCTTCTAATTCCTCCAACAATAACAATGCAGCGTCTAACGGCGCATCCGGTGGAAACAATGCGTCCAGTGGAAACAGCAATCAGGCATCCGGTGACAGTGGAAATAGCGGAAATAATGCGTCCAGTGGAAACAGTAACAATGCATCTGGTGATAACGGAAACAGTGGAAACAACAATCAGACATCCGGCGGTAGCAGCACATCTGGTGATTCCGGCAACTCTGGCAATTCTGGAAATACAAGCACACCGAGCACGGATAACGGTGGAAATACGAATGAGCCGAATGCTCCAAGTGCGCCAAGTACGGACAATGGAAATGCAAGCACGGGCGGCGGAAACAATGACTACGAAATGTCTGAACCGGATAGTGGATTTGGTACAGGGGAATTAGATCCTGGTCTGTTAGACAATACCGGCACAGGCGGAACGAGTGGCGGAGGTGTAACAGACGTCGGAACAAATTAATTGAAATTAGTCAAAGGATGAGGAGAAAGAATGATTTATAAAAAGAAAAGAAGATGTAAAAGAGTTATGGGCTGCATTTGTCTGCTTGTTATGCTACTCTATGGAGCAACGAGTCCAGGTGAAGCATATGCGCAGGCAAGCGGACCCAGAGAAGAGGCAATGGAGTATTTGCCCTTGGGTAGCACAGGAGCGGTAGATGAAAGAGCAACGGCAATCGGTCGTTACCAGTTCAACTATACCGGAAACTGGAACTATTATTCACAGGTGGATGAAGTGCATCGTAATGAGTGGGGTGTGCAAAGACAACCGGAAGAGCATTCTCTTCCAGGTTATACTAACAGTTCTAAAGCCACGTTGATAGATAGCTACGGTGCAAATAAGATTGTTAAGGCATACCTGATATGGGAAACGCGAAAACCATATAAGGCGGATAATTACAGTGCAAATCACGTTCGTTTTATTATGAGAGATGGAAATGGTATTAATATTTATCCTGATAAAGCCTACTGTGATAACCGTACTTTTGTTGGCTGGCGTAACCCCGCCCGGTCGTCTTATTGTATGGTTGCAGATGTGACCGGCATCGTACAGGCATATGGTTACGGCGATTATTATGTTGCAAATATTCCTGAATATCATCCGCAAGTAGATTATGCGGACGACAACGGCGGCGGACCAAACTTTGCATCATGGCAGTTGGTTGTGGTTGAGGAAGGAGAAAATCTTCCGGTACGTGCATTGACAATGAAGGTTGGCGCGACATTCCGTTTTGGAGATTGGGCTTTTGATGGCTATAACGGCGGTTATGTGTACTCGAATGGAAATGTCTATAACCAGACAAATTATAAGACACTGGATACAGCGGTAGCTTTTAATACTGGAATCAGAACGAAATCTATCGGAAATGTTACCGGACAAGTTCTGGTGGGATGCTATGATGATCCGGGGAACCCAAGTACATTAAACAGCACGTTGTACACGCAGGAAGCAGTAGGCAGTGCGAAATCTGTAGCAAATGCAGGTTCCTATCCCAACATGGGTTTGTGTAGGAATAACAATGTAATGATTAGTGACAGGTGTGTGAGCGTCAATCTATGTAATATTTCTGGTGGGCTTGAGAATAATGCAACCGTTGTTGGCGCGGAACTCAATAATATTTTCTGGGATACCCAGTTTTATGTAGGTACAGCGATAGACATTGCATTCCCTGATTTTATAGCCAACCAGACAACGACAACGAACAGCTCCACAAGCGTTACCGTAAAAGGAAATATCCAGAATGTATCAGCATCGGCAAATACCGGCATTTATGACGGAAAGCTTGTTGTAAACATCGATCCGGGGCTTACGGTCACAAGTGCAACAGCAATCGTGGACGGAAATAAGAGCATTACTGGAGAGGTTTTAGGAAATACAGTTACATTCTCCGGCGAAGCGATCAAGAACATCATGAAAGGGAATACGATCACCTACACAGTGGAGTGTACGCCAAACGGCACGGGAACAGGACGCTATGATAACAGCGATTCGTTTTCCGGGAAGCTTCGGGCAGACGGCGTTGATACGAGATATTGGATTAATGACGCATGTACATCCTCATCCTACGCACTTGCGAAGTACAAGGTCATTCTCAATAAGGGAACCGGAATCAAGAACGTCTCCGGCGGCGGGGAATATACCTGCGGTCAGAAGGTGACGATCAACGCAGAAATGTTGCCGGGATATCACTGGAGGGAGTGGACAGGCGATTATAATACTGCAATTCAGAAATACACTTTTGACATGCCGGCAAGAAATATCACAATGACTGCCAATGGCGAAGCAAATGAGTATACGATCCATTTTGATCCGAATGACGGAACAGAAGTGACGCCAATTCCGGATATGACCGTTCGCTACGACGAGGAGCTTACCTTGCCGGATGCGGCAGATGCTTATATCAGGTACACGCTTGACGGTGTGAATGTGACCCAGAATATCTTAGATGGCACGATCGTTCTGGATGAAAACGGGGCAGTCATGATGACGCTTGATGAAGAAACAGGAGCTATGACGATGCCGGACGGCGCGACTGTCAGTGAAGACGGCATCATTACAAAGACCAATGCAGACGGCAGCACGACCGTGACTTATCCGGACGGGAACGTAGTAACAGTCAGCCCGGAGGGAGTGAAGACGGAGATCAGTGCAGACGGAAGCAAGAAAGTCATCTATCCGGATGGAAATGTGGTACGTGTAAATCCGGACGGAACAACCGTGCCATTTGACGGTGCAGTACCGGAAGCGACCGGAATGACCGGAGTAACCGGTGCAGATGAACCGACAGATGGTACAAGAACCGGAACAGCCGGAGGCAATGCAGGGGGCAGCGAATCGACAGAGACGACAGAGAACATGGAAACAACAGAGAGTACGGAAAAGACCGCATCCGTGGAGCGTAACGCGGTGAGCAGGGTGGCGACAGCGGCGGATGGAACAGGAGGCGGCACGGATACCGAAACAAATGCGGTGGATGTGACATCAGCACAGGCGGATTCGGTCGACGATCAGGATGAGGAACCACAGCCGGACAAGAAAGCCTATGCTTCCGTATTTCTGGGATGGTCGTCAGAAGGAGAGAAGGATGTTTACGGCGCCCAGTGGCAGGCAGGAGAAACCCTTAGAGTCTCAGACCTGATTGATTATCTCGGACTGACCGATACAAACGGGGCGACAATCATTCTCTACGCCGTATGGGACGATTGTCCTTGGATTGTGGCAGAAAATCTCTATTATACACTCATGCAGGCACAAAGCGGCTTTATCACGCAGGATGAGATATTGAGCCACGCGACGGCGTATGACCGTGAGGACGGCAGCCCGATCGCGCCGGGTGTGCATGAGGATGGGACGTCCTTTGCGATACCGGATTACTCCCCGACGGATTTTACGCAGTTTGAGCATGAGGGAAGCTGCACCGAGAATCTGACGGTGGTTGACAGTGTGGGAAATACCTACCGGAAGCAGATCACGGTGTATATTGTTGATACGACTCCGGTGGCGGTGAAACCGGAGGGAACGACCAGGTTTATCAATGAATATTATTACAACCAGCCCTACGAGAACGGAGGACTTGAGGATAACAGTATCTGGAAAACGGATCCCGAATACGCAGCCGTGCTGCAGCAAGCGTTTGATAATTTAAAGAACGATACGCCGGAGGAGACATACTATTTCACGCATGAAGAGATCCTTGAAATGAAGCAGTTCATTGATGCGAATGGATTTGGCAATACGCAGAGTGTGGATGCACTGAATCGGTTTTATGATCAGTTTATGGCGCCGAATCGTACCGAATAGCATATGAAGAGAAAAACGCGATGCAGGCTGCCTGTGCGCAAACTCTTGTAGCATCGGGCAGGGTATGATACAATCAGTTCATATTGTCCGGTGCGCGGGGATGTGCAAAAGAGAAAAATTGTGGAGGAAGATACGATGGTTTGCAAGATGCTGTGGCTGTTTATTATTTATTCATTTATGGGCTGGGTCGCTGAGACGATAGCGGCTGCATTTAAGCAGAAACGTTTTGCGAACCGGGGGATGATTAACGGACCATTCTGTGTCATTTACGGCTTTAGTGCGTTGGCAATCACATTTTCTGTGAGTGAGCTTGAAGGCGTGTGGTTGTTTGTGGGAAGTCTGATTGTTGCGACGGTGGTCGAGTGGGTAGCGGGACATCTCATTGAAAGATGGTATCACGAGCGCTGGTGGGATTACCGCAATTTTAAATGGAATCTGGACGGCTATATCAGTGCGCCCACCTCCTGTGTCTGGGGACTGGCAGGCTTCGCCACGATCCGGTGGGGTAATCCGCTTTTCATTCGGGTCTATGAGGCAGTTCCGTCTCTTGTGGGACGCTTTATCGTGCTCATCATTAGCGGCGGTATTGCCATAGACGCACTGGCTTCCATGATCGTTCTGGCAGGGCGCAGTAAGAATATACAGAAATGGCAGGAAACGGATGACAGAATCGATTCGGTGACAAGAAAGCTGAACGGAAAGATTTATAATTTTGTGGACAGGCGAATCCGAAAGGCGTATCCACAGGAGAAGCCGGTTGAGGCGGCGGAGAGGAATCCCGCAATTTTTGCCTATGGATGCAGCTTTTATAAGATTGTGATGTTATTTTTTATCGGGGCGTTTCTGGGAGATATCACGGAGACGATTTTCTGCAGGCTTACAGCAGGGGTATGGATGAGCCGCAGCAGTGTTGTGTGGGGACCGTTCAGTATTGTCTGGGGGCTGGCGATTGCGTGTGTGACAGCGCTTTTGTACCGCTACCGCAGCAGATCAGATTCGTTTCTCTTTTGGATGGGAACGTTTCTCGGCGGAGCGTACGAGTATATATGCAGCGTTTTTACGGAGCTTGTATTTGGAACGGTTTTCTGGGATTATAGCCAGATGCCGTTTAACC
>ERZ808029.758-NODE-758-length-14782-cov-3.493438_pt1 | contig 14782 bp, 10 predicted proteins | sample MGYA00380185_ERZ808029 | MGnify/ENA primary metagenome ERZ808029 (study PRJEB31490, sample SAMN06133404) | mouse gut metagenome | isolation source: M2_3 | host: mice | place: China: Chengdu | collected 2015-05 ... | reverse complement strand
TCTCTCCAGTCTGTAGTGGAGGGGGCAGATACTGTATCCGAACAGATTAAGATGATTTCAGAGGCGTCTGCTGCGCAGGAAACTGCGATTCAGCATATTAAAGAAAGCATTGATCAGATATCGACAGTGATTCAATCCAATTCTGCTACTTCAGAAGAAAGCGCTGCCGCCAGTCAGCAGTTGGCGGGTCAGGCACAGGTCCTGAAAGGACTGATTGGAAAGTTTCAGCTGAAACATCGATAAAGATGACTAAAAACACAGATTTTAGTATTTTGGAGGAATGGAAGAATGGTTAATATGATCCGGAATTTAAAGGTCAGTATAAAACTCTATTTATTGGCGGGAATCGCAGTGGTCGGAATGCTGATGATTGGATGTATATCCATGGCTCTTATGGGAACTTTAAATGATCAGACTTTGATTATTGCTGAAAAATGGCTGCCGAGTTTATCTTTATCGGACAAAATGAACACTCTTTTGGCAGAAGTACGGATGAGCGAGCAGGCTTATGTGACGGCAGATGAACAGGAATCTTCACAGAGTGTAGAAAATGAACTGAATCAGTATTTAAAAGAGTTGGATAGCAGTATAAAGCAGTATGGCGGATTTGTTACTACCACAGAAGGCCAAGGGCTTTATCAGAGTTTACAAAATGCCTGGTCCAGCTTTCAGCAGACGGACAGCAAACTGGTTAGTTTGGTGAAGGCCAGACAAATGCGGGAGGCAGAAGAGCTTTTAGAAGGGGAGTGCAAAAATCAGTATAATGCTGTTGACAGTGCTCTTAGTGCATTGGCTGATTTTAACACAAGAGGAAGTGACGCTGCCAATGCGACAAGTGCAAAGACCTATAAGGGGGCAATTTGGTGTCAGATTTTGGTGATGGTAGCGGTTTTTGCAGTGTCAGCAGTTTTTTCTACCATTATTATTCGCTGTATCCGTCAGCCTATACAGGCGATTGAGAAAGTTGCTATTGAGATGGCCAAAGGGAATTTGGATGTAGACCTTAACTACCATTCCAATGACGAGATGGGAGGACTTTCGGATCAGATGCGGGAAGTGGTGCGAAAGCTTCAGGCTATTATTAACGATGAGAATCAATTTCTTGCAAAAATGGCAGCGGGAGATTTTACAGTAGATACCATTTGTGAAGAGGAATATATTGGTAACTTTTACCCGGTTCTTCTTTCCTTCCGGGCCATTGCCAAACAGCTTAATGGTTCTATGATACAGATCAGCAACAGCAGTGATCAGGTATCCAATAGTTCAGAACAGGTTTCCAGCGGCGCACAGGCATTGTCCCAGGGCGCTACTGAGCAGGCAAGCTCCATTGAGGAACTTGCTGCCACCATTACCGATATTTCAGACCGGATTAAAGAAAATGCAGAAAATGCTACCAATGCCAATCGGCAGGTAATGATAGTTCGGGATGAGATGAATCAGAGCAACACAAAGATGCAGGATATGATTCGGGCTATGGAGGATATCAGCAACAGTTCCAGTGAGATCGGAAAGATCATCAAGACCATTGAAGACATTGCATTCCAGACGAATATTCTTGCTTTGAATGCAGCAGTGGAGGCAGCCAGAGCAGGAAGTGCAGGAAAGGGATTTGCAGTGGTTGCAGATGAGGTTCGAAATCTGGCCAGTAAGAGTGCGGAGGCTTCTAAGAATACAGCGTCTCTGATTGAAAATTCCATTAAGGCAGTGGAGAATGGAACCGAGATTGCAGGCGAAACAGCCAAGGCTTTGGTTCATGCTGTGGAAGGGGCCAAGGAAGTTACTGCTTTGGTGGATAAGATTTCAGCGGCCAGCAATGAGCAGTCAGCAGCGATTTCACAGATTACTGTGGGAATCGATCAGATTTCCAGTGTGGTTCAGACGAATTCTGCCACAGCTGAGGAGAGTGCGGCAGCAGCACAGGAGCTTTCCAGCCAGTCACAGCTTATGAGAGATATGGTAAGTAAGTTTAAGCTGAAAGGAACCGGAATTTTATAAAGAGATCGAAAAAGAGCGGATGAGCCGGAAGGACATCCGCTTTTTTTCGATAGTTTTGTTTCTGTGATTTCCAAGGTTTTGTTTATATCGTTTCCAAATGTTTTTGAAGAAGGCAAAGATAATGGTGAAAAAGAGATGGGTCTTCCAAGTTTACATGAGAAAGGGAAACATAAAAAGGTTTGCTTTTGTATTCTTTTTGCATAGCTGGTTCCCATATCGGATCGAATTGAGGAAGAAAAAGACCTTCTTGTTTGGTGTAACAATTTTTTGCTGTGGCTTTGGTTCGGGCGGATTTGTCAACGTATTCTCCTACACTTTTATGTATAGCAGTATCTTCATATGGAAGATAGTAATAGTTCTTGTAATTGGAATAGAAATGTTTCAGGATTCCCTGAAATAGTTCAATGGTAAGGTAAAGACGGTTGTCTTTTGCCAGACAGCTGACCATAGGTGTTTTGCGAAAAAAGGGAACAGGAATGGAATATTCACTCTGGCAAGTCAGTTTCAGCTGGTGGCTGGAATGATTGTCTCGAACTGGTTCAGAGCAAATATTCTGTTGGATTAAGGAAAAGGGATGGGTCCAAAAATCTTCATAGTATAAAATGGGAAGGATTTCGGGCATTCCTTTTAAGTCGTCTTCATTGTGAAGAAGCAGCAGAGATTCCAGGGATTGATTGTGGGAAGCCAAGTAATCTTGATAGACCTGAACCAACTCTCCGCCGGAAAATGTATCTGTGCGGTTAATTCCTAAAAACCGTTCAATGGCTTTTTGCTTTAGACTGTCCATGCCGAGGAGTTTTCGGTAAGGCTTGATTTTTTTGTAAAGATCCAGACTTTTTATATGGGAAATATCCCAGTCAATTCCCAAATGAGTACAGCGCTTTTGCAGGTAGGGCAGATCAAAGGTGTCCCCGTTAAAATGGAGAAGTATTTTAAACTGACGTACCAGACAAAGGAAGGAATGAAGCAGATTGGCCTCTGCATCTTTGGAGTCTGCAAACCATTGAATGAGATTCCAGGTATCCTTTTGCCAGTACAGACAGCCAATCAGATAGAGCTGAGAGGAGGAGCCGGAAAATCCGGTGGTTTCAATATCAAAGAAAAGCAGGTCTTTTGGCGGGCCAATCTCTTTTAAGGGATATGTGTCAGGAAGGGTTAGTGTTTTTTGTATGGTTATCATGGAAGGTTAACTCCTGTTTGAATGGTATGATTTTTTGTCAATAAAGGGGTGTGTGGTCTGATTATAGCGTCGGAAGGGCAGAATGTCAATGTGACATGAGAAAGTTTTGAAATACGAATGTTTGTTCGATTTTTATGTGTTTTATCTTGCGTATGTCTCTTTGATGTGTTATGATGGTTAAAGAACAGGGATTTTCAGGGAGGATTAGGAGCATATGTTTTCATATATAAAGGGGCCGCTTATAGAGATTCTGGAAGAGGATAGTACAATTGTGGTGGAAGCGGGAAGTATTGGGTGGAATGTTCATGTTCCTTTGTCTGTGCTGGACCGGCTGCCGCGGATTGGGGAACCGGTGCAGATTTATACTTTTTTTCAGGTGCGCGAGGACGGGATGAATCTGTATGGTTTTTTAAGCCGACCGGATTTAAAAATGTTTCGAATGCTTTTGGGAGTCAATGGAATCGGACCGAAAGCTGCTTTGGGGATTTTGTCTGCGGTCGGAACCGAGAATCTGCGCTTGGCAATCGTTTCAGAGGATGTGAAGGCTATCTCCTGTGCGCCTGGAGTAGGAGCCAAGACAGCAAAGCGGGTGATTTTGGATTTGAAGGACAAGATACCCACAGAGGATTTACTTCCGGGAGGAGTTGTCCTGGGGGATTTGGGCGTGGGAAATGGGGATACGACTCTTGGAGGAGAGACTGGGGCATCCAGAGAGGCTGTGGAGGCTTTGGTGGCTTTGGGTTATTCTATGTCAGAAGCGGCAAAAGCAGTACGACAGGTGGAAATGGCAGATGGAATGACAGCGGAGACAGTGTTGAAGGCTTCTTTGAAATATCTGATATAAGGGTTGGAGTGGAACATGGAACGTAGAATTATTACAACGGATGTGACAGATGAAGAGAAGGTAATTGAGACGAATCTGCGTCCTCAGATGCTTAAAGATTATATTGGGCAGGAGAAGATAAAGGCGAATTTGCAGGTATATATGGATGCGGCCAAGGGGCGGGGGGAATCTTTGGATCATGTATTGTTTTATGGCCCTCCGGGACTGGGAAAGACTACTCTTTCCGGAATTATTGCCAATGAGATGGGGGTTCATATGAAAGTGACTTCCGGACCTGCCATTGAAAAGCCGGGGGAGATGGCTGCGATTTTAAATGGTCTTCAGGAGGGGGACGTGTTGTTTGTGGATGAGATTCACCGACTGAACCGACAGGTGGAAGAGGTGTTATACCCGGCTATGGAGGATTTTGCCATTGATATTATGTTGGGAAAGGAGTCTTCCGCCCGTTCCATTCGTCTGGATTTGCCTCATTTTACCTTGGTGGGAGCGACTACCAGAGCAGGACTTTTGACAGCGCCTTTGCGGGACCGGTTTGGGGTGGTTCAGAAGCTGGAATTTTATACGCCAAAGGAGCTTTCTGTAATTGTGACTCGTTCTGCAGGCGTGCTTGGGGTGGAGATCGATCCTTTGGGGGCTGCGGAGATTGCCCGAAGGTCCAGAGGGACGCCCCGTCTGGCCAATCGCCTTTTAAAGAGGGTCAGGGATTTTGCTCAGGTGAAGTACAATGGGATTATTACAAAGGAAGTGGCGGATTTTGCGCTGGATATTTTGGATGTGGATAAGATGGGGCTGGATAATAATGACCGAAATATTTTAATGACCATTGTGGAGAAATTTGAGGGAGGACCAGTGGGGCTGGATACTTTGGCGGCGGCTTTGGGGGAGGATGCCGGGACGTTGGAGGATGTGTATGAGCCTTATTTGCTGATGAATGGATTTTTGAATCGTACTCCCAGAGGCAGAGTGGCTACCAGACTGGCCTACTCTCATTTGGATTTGCCTGTTATTGGAGGGTGAGGTTTGCAGTTTGCTGGAGATCTGTGAATGAATGCAAAGAAGTACTGGTGGCAAAGTGAAACCTTGGTTTGCAGGAGAGAAGGTTGCCAACAAAGCAGAGTTATGGTATAAATAGGAAGGAATTATTAAAATACAAAACATAAGACAGGAAAGATCAGGGGTCGATGGCATGAATCAGAAAAATCAGATGGAAGTGTTAATTGATGGAAAGGTGTACAAGCTTAGCGGGGCAGAAGAGGAGATGTACTTACAGCGAGTAGCAGCCTATTTGAATGGAAAGATTGCAAATCTTAGGGAAGAAGAGGGTTTTTCCCGTCTGAGTGCAGATTATCAGGCGGTGCTGCTGCAGCTGAATATTGCAGATGACTATTTTAAGGAGGAGGAGCGGGCCAAAAGGCTGGAAGAAGAAAATTCTGGTCTGGAGAAACAGATTTATAGTTTGAAACATGAATTGATTCGTACTCAGATGGAACTGGATAATACAAAGGCTCAGATATCGGGGGATACAACAAAGTTAGAGCGGGAGAGGGAAACATCGGATTTGGTTAAGCCAGAGACAGAGCGGAAAAAGTATAAGAAGAAAGGGGAAGTGGATTGAAACCACAGATAGAGGTTCTGGCTCCGGCTGGTTCCATGGAGAGTATGGCTGCGGCCATTCACGCTGGAGCGGACGCGGTTTATATGGGAGGAAGCCGTTTTGGTGCAAGAGCATATGCGGATAATCCTTTGGAGGACGAATTTTTGCGGGCGATTGATTATGCCCACATTCATGGGAGCAAGCTCTATATGACAGTGAATACTCTTGTGAAAGAGGGAGAGATGAAAGAGCTGGCAGATTTTCTGAAGCCTTATTATCTTCAGGGACTGGATGGGGCGATTGTGCAGGATTTGGGGGTGTTTTCCCTGATTCGGGATATTTTTCCAGATCTTCCCATTCATGTAAGCACCCAAATGACGGTGACAGGTCCAGGTTTTGCCCGGTTGTTGGAGAATATGGGGGCGTCTCGTGTGGTGACGGCTAGAGAACTTTCTTTGGAGGAGATTGGAAGAATCCGGCAGAAGACAAATTTGGAGCTGGAGTGTTTTGTTCATGGGGCTTTATGTTATTGTTATTCGGGACAATGTTTCATGAGCAGTCTGATCGGAGGGAGAAGCGGCAACCGGGGGCGTTGCGCTCAGCCTTGCAGGCTGCCCTATGAGGTGGAAGGAAAGAACAGAAAAGAGAAAGCAGCCGGGAGATGGGGAAAGGCCGAAACTTTAAAGAAACGGGGGAAACATGACAGGGGAAAAGGTTCGGGAGAAGCTTTGGGAACGTATGTGATGAATTTGAAGGATTTGTGTACACTGGAGCTTTTGCCGGATATTTTGGATGGGGGAGTGTATTCCCTGAAAATTGAGGGCCGAATGAAGAGCCCCCGTTATACGGCTGGAGTAGTTCGGATATACCGGAAGTATGTGGATCGGTATGTGGAAAAGGGCAGAGAGGGATATATTGTAGACCCGGAGGACAAAAGACAGCTGCTGGAGTTGTTTGACCGGGGTGGTTTTACACAGGGATATTATCGGAAGCAAAATGGAAGGGATATGATTGCCCTTGGAGCAAAGCCTGGATTTCGGGAAAAGGACCAAGCATTGTTTGATTTTCTGGACCGGGAATATGTGAAGAAAAAGAAGCAGGAACCGGTGATAGGAAGGCTGTCTGTGAGACAGGGGATGGAAATCCGGTTGGAGTTAAAGATAGGGGAAGAGCCGGGGAGGTCGGCAGGAGCGGACTGGATGGTTTGTGTTGCGGGGAATCTGGTGCAGGAAGCGCGAAAGCAGCCTGTTACCAGAGAACAGCTTTTGAAACAGATGAATAAGACTGGGGAATCTTCTTTTTATTTTCAGAAATTGGAGATTGAACTTTCAAAAGATTGTTTTGTTTCTGTGCAGGAACTGAATGAACTAAGGCGACGTGGCCTTCAACTGCTGGAGCAGAAGATTGTGGAGGAATACCGACGTACAGGTGAGCGCAGCAGGGGAATGCCTGGAGAGGGGCGGGATGGGATTGGAAGAGAAGAAGTTTTGGAAGGGGAAGCCGATTTATGGAGGGGAAAGGAAGAACTTCCAAAACGACAGGATGGGAAAAGGATGGGTTTTCATGTGTCTTTGGAGGATTTAAACCTGTTTTCGGTTGCTTTGACCCATCCGGATGTGGATGAGATTTACTTGGATTGTGTGGGATTTGGAGCTGGGGAGTGGCAGGAGGCGGCAGAAGCCTGTCACAAGGCCGGAAAGAAGTGCGCACTGATTATGCCGCATATTTTTCGAGAAAAGGCAGAACAATATTTTATAAACCACAAAGGGGAGCTTTTAAAGGCAGGATTTGATGAACTGATTGTAAAGTCTTTGGAGGAAATTTCTTTTCTGAAAGAAGAGAAAATTCGGATTCCGGTTGTGATGGATGCTAATGTTTATGGGATGAACCGTCGGGCATGTAAAGTGTTGTTTGAAATGGGAGCCTCTCGCTTGACTTTGCCTTTGGAGCTGAATGAGAGAGAGCTTTTGGAGTTGGGGCTGTATGGTCAGGAACTAATAGTATATGGACATTTGCCTTCTATGGTTTCGGCTCAATGTGTGCAGCAGACCATCAGGGGATGTACAGGAAGACCAGAGATTTTATATATGAAAGATCGGACTGGAAAGGAATTTCCAGTAAAGAATCATTGCCAGTTTTGTTATAATACGATTTATAATCCAGATCCGTTATCTTTACTGGGACTTGAGGAGCAAGTGAAAAAACTGGAACTGGCTGCAATTCGACTGGAATTTACAGTAGAGACAAAAGAAGAGATGAAGGCAGTTTTGGATGGGTTTGGGGAAAGCTTTTTAAGAGGGGAAAAAGGACTGGTTCCTTTCTCAGTATTTACAAGAGGACATTTTAAGCGCGGCGTGGAATGAGACAGCGAGACAGGTGAATTATGGTTAATGTAATGATTGAAGTGTCAAAATATCTGTTGATTCTTTTGATGGCAGTTTATACATTCCTGAATTTCAGTTATTTCCGGTTCCGGGAGGAATGGGGACAGATTCGGGTGTGCAGGAAACAGAATGCTGCCATGTTCCTGCTGCATTTTGTGGCTTATTTGATTTTGTATTTAAAGTCGGGAGAGGAAAGAATTGTACTTTTTTATCTAGCCCAGGTGGTGTTTTTTGCGTCTTATATTGGCTTATATCAGTTGTTCTATCCCAATTTAACGCGAATTTTAGTGAACAATATGTGTATGCTTTTGTGTGTGGGATGGATTATATTGACGCGGCTTTCTTTTGAAAAGGCAGTGCGGCAGTTTTTGATTGTCTGTGTGGCTGCTTTGGTTACGTGGATTATTCCTTTTATCATTGACCGGATCTGGCAGCTTTCCCGGATTCCATGGGTGTATGGACTTTTGGGGCTTGGGCTTTTGATTGTGGTATGGATTGTAGGCAACAACAGCTATGGAGCGCAGCTTTCAGTTACTTTGGGAGGGTTTTCTTTTCAGCCGTCAGAGTTTGTGAAAATCAGTTTTGTGTTTTTTGTGGCTGCAGTGTTTTATCATTCTACAGACCTGGTTTCTGTGGGTGTGGCTACGGCAGTGGCGGCGGCGCATGTGCTGGTGTTGGTGTTGTCGAAAGATTTGGGAAGCGCTTTGTTGTTTTTTGTCACCTATCTTACAATGCTGTTTGTGGCCACCAGTAATTGGCTGTATCTGCTGGCCGGAGCTGCCGGTGGATGCGGAGCGTCTGTGCTTGCTTATCAGTTGTTTGCCCATGTGCGGACTCGTGTGGCCGCCTGGAAAAATCCCTGGGCGGATATTGATAACCGGGGGTATCAGGTAGCCCAGTCTCTGTTTGCCATTGGAACTGGAGGATGGTTTGGAATGGGACTGTACCAGGGAATGCCTTATAAGATTCCGGTGGTGGAGAAGGATTTTGTGTTTGCCGCTATATCGGAGGAGCTGGGAGGGATTTTTGCTATTTGTGTGCTGTTAATCTGTGTGGGGTGTTTTTTGCAGTTTATGTTGGTGGCAACCCGGATGCAGGCGATTTTTTATAAACTGATTGCTTTTGGGCTGGGAATGGAGTATCTGGTTCAGGTGTTTCTCACAGTGGGAGGCGTAATTAAGTTTATTCCTTCTACAGGAGTGACATTGCCTCTTGTCAGTTATGGGGGAAGTTCCATATTAAGTACTTTTCTGGTGTTTGGGGTAATTCAGGGTCTGTATATTCTGAAAAAGAATGATGAGGAGGATTATGAAGAAAGCAATGCCTAATCCAGGCGCTAACCGGAGCATTTTAACTGTGACCTATTTGATGGTTGGATTGTTTGTGTGCATGATGGGGTATTTTGGATATTTTCTCCAGGTTCAGAAGGATCATGTGATTAATAATTCTTACAATTCCCGTCTGGATCGGTTTTCGGACCGAATTGTCCGGGGGAAGATTTTAAGCAAAGATGGGCGTGTTCTTGCGGAGACGAAAGAGGAGGGGGAAGAGCGCCGGGTTTATCCTTATGGGAGCCTGTTTGCCCATGTGGTGGGGTATTCCAACAACGGAAAGACAGGTCTGGAAGCTTTGGGGAATTTTTATCTGTTGTCTTCTCATATGAATTTGGTGGAGCAGACGGTCAATGAACTGGCAGGAAGGAAGAATATAGGGGACAATGTGATTACCACCTTGGATGTGGATTTGCAGCAGGCGGCAGGGGAAGCTTTGGGAGACCGGCGGGGATCTGTGGTGGTTCTTGAGCCAGATACAGGAAAAATATTGGCAATGGTGTCTCACCCAGGTTTTGATCCCAATACTTTGGGGGAAGACTGGGACAGGCTGATCTCTGAGGAGAACACAGAGGCTCAGCTTTTAAACCGGGGAACCCAAGGGGTATATCCGCCAGGATCTACCTTTAAGATTGTGATGATGTTGGAGTATGTAAGGGAACATCCAGATACCTGGCAGGATTTTACGTTTGATTGCAATGGGTTGTATCAGCAGGGAGAGTATACGATTTCTTGTTATCATGGAAATGTTCATGGACATCAGACTTTGGAACAGGCGTTTGCTAATTCTTGTAATGGAGCTTTTGCGGCTTTGGGACAGGAGATTGATTTAGGGGAAATGAGGAATTTGACCGATCAGCTTTTATTTAACAAAGATTTGCCTCTTACTTTGGCATACAGCAAAAGTTCTTTTAAAATGGAGGAAGGGGCAAATTTGTGGGAGATTCTTCAGACTTCTATCGGGCAGGGCAGCACTCAGATGACGCCAATTCACAATGGAATGATTACGGCGGCCATTGCCAATGGTGGTATGCTTATGAAACCTTATTTGATGGACCGGGTGGAAAGCGCTGCGGGGGAGGAGATTAAAAAGTTTTTGCCGGAAGCTTGGGGAAATCTGATGACAGCTAGGGAAGCTGAGATTTTGGCAGATCTGATGAGGCGGGTGGTGACAGAGGGAACGGGTTCTGCTGTGCGGACGGATGGGTATTCTGTTGCGGGAAAGACTGGTTCAGCGGAATTTGAGACAGGGCGGGAAACTCATGCCTGGTTTACAGGCTTTGCCCCCGCAGAGAACCCCAGGATTGTAGTGACCGTAGTAGTGGAGGAGTCTGGCTCTGGGGGACAGGTGGCAGCGCCAATTGCGAGAAAGATTTTTGATACTTTTTTTGATTCCTGAAAAATGGGGAGGATTTTGGCTTGCATAACATTCCAAAACGCGGTATACTTAAATCAGTCTAATGACACACCATGGCCGTGTCTTCCTGACAGGCCGATACAGGAGGGATTGCAGTGATTGAAGCAACGAGCTGTGGAGGTGTGGTTATATTTCGGGGCAAAATCCTGGTTCTGTACAAGAATTATAAGAACAAGTATGAGGGATGGGTATTGCCGAAAGGAACTGTAGAAGCAGGTGAGGAATATAAGGAAACGGCGCTTCGGGAAGTAAAGGAGGAAACCGGTGTCAGTGCCTCCATCATCAAGTATATTGGAAAAAGTTCTTATTCTTTTACAACTCCCCAGGATTTGGTGGAAAAGGATGTACATTGGTATTTGATGATGGCTGATAGCTATTACAGCAAACCACAACGGGAGGAGCATTTCATGGATTCTGGTTATTATAAGTTTTATGAGGCATATCATCTGCTGAAGTTTTCCAATGAAAAGCAGATTTTGGAAAAGGCTTATAATGAGTATCTGGATTTAAAGAAGGCAAACCTCTGGGGCAGCAAAAAGTATTTTTAGGAAAACAAGGATTAAAAAGTCAGATGGGAAGCAGGCGCTCGAAGGATGGGGTGTCTGTTTCTTTTTTGTTTTTCGGGATGTTGGGGAATTTGTCAGAAAGTTATTGGAAGGGATTGTTTTGTTGGTTATGATTAAAACGGATTGTTTCACTGGTTATGATTGAAACGGATTATTTTACTGGTTATCACAGATAGTATGATTGACATGTTGTGGGTTATACTAAAATATGTTTGAAAAATTCGGTCGGTCAGATAGTTATGGTTGGGGGCATTATGTTTCTTGCTATGAAAGGAGAATGGTTGTGTATTTGGGGAAAAATAAGAAAGAGAGGTTTGAGCGATGAAGGAGAGAGAAAATCAGGGAAGATTGGAATCTTATTTGGAGCGGGCTATGGCTATTAAGGCGGCTCTTACTTTATTTGAGTGGGATAACGAGACGTTGGCGCCTCAAAAGGCGGGAACTTATACAGCCCGGATTCAGGGAGCTTTGTCAGCGGCCTATCAGGAGTTGATGACTGGTCCGGAGCTGGTGGATTTGCTGAAAGAACGGGAGAGTCAGGAGCTTTCGGAGGAAGAATCAGCGATTGTACGGGAAGCCTGGGAGGAGAGGAGAGAGTTGTCCTGTATACCGCCAAAGGAATACAGAGCTTATCAGGAATTGGTGTCCGAGTCAGCAAGAACATGGGCAGATGCAAAAAAGAAACAGGATTTTGATGCTTTTGCACCTGTTTTGGAGAAAATTATTTCTTATCAAAAGAAGTTTGCAGGTTATCAGGCAAGGAAGGGACAACGTTTGTATGATGTGATGTTAGACCATTATGAAAAGGGATTTTCCATGGAAAAGCTGGACGAGTTTTTTGAAATTTTAAAAAGAGAGCTGGTTCCCTTTTTACAGAAAGTTATACAAAGCGGTGTTGACATTCCAGATGATTTTCTTACAGGCAATTATTCCGAGGAGAAGCAGAGGGAGTTGGCAGAGTTTCTGGCCAGATATGTGGGATTTGATTTTGATAGAGGGGTGTTGGCAGAAAGCGCCCATCCTTTTACTACCAATCTTCACAACCATGATGTGCGGCTGACGACTCATTATAAGGAAAGGGTGGACAGTTCTCTGTTCTCAGTGATACATGAGTCGGGGCATGGAATTTATGAGCTGGGAATTGGGGATGAGCTGACTTTAACTTTGGTGGGGCAGGGAGCGTCTATGGGGATGCATGAGTCCCAGTCTCGTTTTTTTGAAAATATTATTGGAAGAAATGAAGCGTTTTGGGTTCCGGTATATGGAAAGCTGCAGGAATTATTTCCCCAACAACTGGGAAAGGTTGACAGGGAGGATTTTGTGCGGGCTGTAAATAAGGTGAAGCCTGGGCTGATTCGTACTGAGGCGGATGAATTGACATACAGTCTTCATGTGATGATTCGATATGAGCTGGAGAAAATGTTGATTGAGGATAATCTGGATGTGAGAAAGCTGCCTGAGATGTGGGCGGATAAATATGAGGAGTATTTGGGAGTTAGGCCGGAGCATCCGGCAGAAGGAGTTTTACAGGATATTCATTGGGCACAGGGGTCTTTTGGGTATTTTCCCTCTTATGCTTTGGGCAGTGCATTTGCCGCCCAGATATATCAGTTTATGAGAAAAAATATGGATTTTGAGGGGCTGCTGCGGCAGGGAGAGGTGGATGTGATACGGCAAGTGCTAAACCGGCATATTCATCGGTTTGGGAAAGTAAGAGACAGCCGGCGTCTTCTTATGGATATGACTGGGGAGGATTTTAAACCTCAGTATTATGTGGAGTATTTGAAGGAAAAATATGGAAAGCTGTATGGGGTGGAAGTGTAGAGAGGTGTGGGGGAGAAAGAAGTGGAGAGGGTGTTTGAAAAAATGTAGCAACAGGGAAGGGGAGGGTCATACAATAGTAGAAACAGGGGTGCAGAGGATCGGGAAAATTTTATGCCGAATCAAAAGTTGGAAAATCTTTTAAATTTGTCTTTGGAGGTTACACCCAGGGAGCGCTCCAGGTCTTTGGAGCTTGAGATTGGGTATATACCAGAGGAGCGTTCCTGGGAGCTGATTGTAAAGTATTCGGGAAATCTGGATAAGGTGAGAGAGATGGGAGTCCAGGTGGAGGAAATGCGGAATGAATATGCTATATTGATTGTACCTGAATCTTTGATTGATCAAGTCAGCGCTCTGCCCCAAATTGAATTTGTGGAAAAACCAAAGAGGCTGTTCTTTGCTGTGAATCGGGCGAAGTCAGCCTCTTGTATTAATATTTTGCAGGAACCTCCGGAAAATTTGACTGGGAAAGGTGTTTTGGTGGCAGTGATTGATTCGGGGATTGATTATTTTCACGAGGATTTTCGCAATCCCAATGGAACTACACGGATTGGTGCATTGTGGGATCAGACGCTTGGCCGGGTGTTTACGGGAGAGGAAATCAATGAGGCGTTGGAAACAGGAAACAGGATGGATGCACGGAATCTGGTACCATCTGTGGACGGAAGCGGTCATGGAACGTCTGTGGCAGGAATTGCAGCAGGAAATGGAAGGGAATCTGATGGGGCTTATCGGGGGGTGGCTTATGAAAGTGAGATTTTGGCGGTAAAGCTGGGAGCAGCTTCGGAGGATGGATTTCCCCGCACAACCGAGCTGATGCGGGCAGTGGATTTTGTGGTGGGACGGGCGGTGGAAATGGAAATGCCGCTGGCAGTCAATATTAGTTTTGGAAATACGTATGGTTCCCATGATGGAACGGGACTTTTGGAGACATTTTTAGATGATATTGGAAATTATGGACGGACGACAATCGTGGTGGGAAGTGGGAATGAAGGGGCAGCGTCTGGGCATTTATCGGGAACTTTTCCTGTGATGGGAAGAGGTGGAAGCAGCGGAGTTGGGGCGCAAAACAGGGGGGAAGTGAGGGTGGAGCTTTCGGTTGCGCCTTTTGAGTCAGGTATGAATGTGCAGTTGTGGAAGGCTTATTCCGATCAGTTTACAGTTAGTCTGGAGACGCCTTCTGGGGAGAGGCTGGGACCTCTTTCGGAACGGTTGGGTCCGGTTCGCTATCAGTACCGAAAAACTCAGGTGTTGATTTATCATGGGAAACCGGGGCCTTTTAGTGTGGCGCAGGAGATTTATTTTGATTTTGTGCCAGATGAGGGAAATTATGTGGAGAGCGGCATATGGGCGTTTATTTTGACACCCCAGAGAATTGTTCAGGGAAGATTTGATTTTTGGCTTCCTTCTTCCGCTGTGTTAAACTTTTCTACGTTGTTTTTAGGTTCCACGCCGGATACTACTTTGACCATTCCATCATCAGCATCTAAAGTAATTACAGTGGGAGCTTATAACAGCGCCACTAACTCGTATGCGGATTTTTCCGGAAGGGGCTTTACCAGGCTGACGGATCAGGTGAAACCGGATTTGTGTGCGCCGGGAGTGGGTTTGATGGCGCCGGGGAATGGGGGTGGGTATCGGTCTGTGACT
>ERZ808029.752-NODE-752-length-14884-cov-3.201729_pt1 | contig 14884 bp, 14 predicted proteins | sample MGYA00380185_ERZ808029 | MGnify/ENA primary metagenome ERZ808029 (study PRJEB31490, sample SAMN06133404) | mouse gut metagenome | isolation source: M2_3 | host: mice | place: China: Chengdu | collected 2015-05 ... | reverse complement strand
ACTTCGCATGACGATGACGGTCGTACCGATTGCGGGACTTTTGATTGCGGTATTTTTGTTCCATAAGAAATATATGCTCACGGAAGAGAAGGTCGAGGAAATCGCGAAGGAAGTGAAGCGACAGCGGCAGCAGGCGTAAGAGTCAGCCGGGAGTATGAAGCGAGAGCGACAGCAGGCGCAGGAGTCAGCCGGAAATATGAAAGGAAAGCAGCGGTAGAAATAAGAGAGGGGGAAGCATGGATGATCAGAACGGACGGAAAGAGTTTCATATTGGAGACAGAGCACACGACGTATTGTTTTCAGGTGACGGACACGGGACATCTGGAGCATCTGTATTACGGGCGGAAACTTATGTTTTCGGAGAAGCTAAACGGCGGGGAGTTTGAGCCGCTTGTGGAAAAGCATGTGTTCGCTCCCGGAAATACGAATGTCTATGACGCGGAGCACAGCGCATTTTCTCTTGAGGATATGCGGCTTGAGATGTCTTCCTACGGGAAAGGGGATATCAGGGAGCCGTTTGTGGAGCTTGTGCACGCGGACGGCAGTATGACGTCGGATTTTCTCTATGATACCTACGAGATCACAAGTGTGACAGACAAACGTATCACGGATTGCGGGGAAGAGGTATCGGGCGGCAAGGAAGCTGTGCCGGAGCGCATAGGAAATGCGGCGGACATGGCGCTCCCGCACGCTTACGATGAGACAGGAAAGGCAGAGCAGCTTATTGTAACGCTGCGTGACAGGCAGTATGATGTGAAGCTTGAACTGTGCTACACGGTCTATGAGGACTGCGACGTGATGACGCGGAGCGCAAGGCTTACAAACGAGAGCAAAGAAAACATACAGATCAGGCGTCTTATGAGCATGCAGCTTGATTTTGATTCGGCAGATTACACATTCACGACGTTTACCGGAGCGTGGGCGCGTGAGATGAAGAGGAATGATTTGTCCATGTGCGCGGGGAAATATGTGAACGTTTCCTATACGGGGACATCCTCGAGCCGCGCCAATCCGTTTGTGATGCTTGCCAAGAGAGGGACGACGGAGGACTTTGGCGGCTGTTACGGCTTCAACCTTATCTACAGCGGCAACCATTATGAAGCGGCGGAGGTTAGCAGCTTTGGAAAGCTTCGCCTTGTGGCAGGCGTCAATCCGCAGTCATTTTGCTGGCAGCTTTCTGCCGGGGCGCAGTTTGAGGCGCCCGAGGCGGTCATGGCATACTCTCATTTGGGCTATAACGGGATGAGCCAGTGTATGCACCGTTTCGTGCGGGAACATATCGTGCGGGGTACGTGGAAACACAGGACGCGCCCGGTGCTTTTGAACAGTTGGGAGGCGTCCTATTTCGATATCAACGAGCGAAAGCTTCTCGCGCTTGCAAAAAAGGGAAAGGAGGCGGGCGTGGAGCTGTTCGTCATGGACGACGGCTGGTTCGGCGAACGAAATGACGACGCGCACTCACTGGGAGACTGGGAAGCAAATTCCAAAAAGCTTCCGGGCGGTCTTGGCGGGTTAGGGAGGAAAATCAGGGAACTTGGACTTTCCTTCGGTATCTGGGTGGAGCCGGAAATGGTAAATGTAAACAGCAGGCTCTACGCGGCGCATCCCGACTGGACGCTTGAAATTCCCGGTAAACCGCATTCCGAGGGGCGCAATCAGCGAATCCTTGATCTGGGAAGAAGCGAGGTGCAGGATTTTATCATTGAAAAGATGAGCGAAGTCTTTTCGCAGGCGGACATTTCCTATGTGAAATGGGATATGAACCGGACGTTTTCCGACTATTTTTCACAGGCGCTTCCCGCAGAGCGGCAGGGGGAGACGGCGCACCGCTATGTACTCGGGCTTTATCGCTGTATGAGGGAACTGACCGCGCGTTTCCCGGATATTCTCTTCGAGGGCTGCGCGGCGGGCGGCAACCGTTTTGATCTCGGAATGCTGTGCTATTTTCCGCAGATCTGGGCGAGCGATAATACGGATGCGCTCTGCCGGGCGGAGATTCAGTACGGCTACAGCTACGGCTATCCGATGTCCGTCATAGGCGCGCACGTTTCCGCGTGCCCGAATCATCAGACGCTGCGTGTAACGCCGCTCGAGACAAGGTTTTCTGTGGCGGCGTTTGGCGTGCTTGGATACGAATGCAATTTTTCTGATATGAAAAAGGAAGAGTTTGCGGCAGTCAAAGAGCAGATTCGTTTGTACAAGCAGTGGAGAGAGGTGCTGCAGAAGGGCGATTTTTACCGTGGCAGAAGTTTTGCCGACGGGGAGGCGGGAAGCTGCCTTAGGGATCTTTCCGGCAACGAGATGGAGTGGACGTGTGTGTCGGGGGACCGGACGAAGGCGGTCGGAATGCTTCTGCAGAAGCTTATCGTACCGAATACGCAGCAGCATATTTTCAAGCCGAAGGGACTGCACCCGGGTTACCGTTATCACTTTTATAACCGTTCCCTGCAATATAGTGTAAAAGAATTCGGGGATCTGGTAAATACGGTTTCTCCGGTGCACATCAGGCAGGATTCAATCGCGCATAATCTGATCGCAAAGTTCGTTAAGATGGACGGAGAGACCGAGGACTACCACGCATACGGGGATGTGCTGATGTACGGCGGCGTGCATCTGCATCAGGCGTTCGGCGGCACGGGTTACAATGGCGAGGTGCGGCACTTCCCTGATTTTGCGGCGCGGATGTATTTTATGGAGAGCGAGGGAAATGGCGCGCCGGACGGCGGTTCCTGCTGAGATAACGGATTTTTAACAGATGAAGCGAATCAAGATCGACTCCCATGCGAAGTATTCCTGTGTATATGGACTTGCAGGAAACGGACAAAAGATGATATGATAGTCCGGTAAAAGAGGGTGGGAGGAGAACAATATGAAAATGTTTCATGCAAAAGGGAATATCTGCGTGGGGATGACGGTGCTTTTTTTCCTGTGTACGCTGCTTGGAGGATGCAGCGGCTCCCGTGAGCAAACGGCATCCGACGACACGGATGGTTTTGAGGAGAGCGTCGAGTTAAATAAGCACGGCGATTCAATTTACAGGAAAGAATTCGGCACCTATACGGTTCTGGACGGATGGGTGGAGAGCGAGACGCATTCCACGGACGAACAATTTTTTTATGTGAAGGACGGGCATGACGACGATGTCAGCCCGGATAATATTTCCATTAATGAGGGTACGAACCGCTACGGGAAAGACGAGTATATGCAATTTAAAGATGCCGTTATGGCGCAGCTTCTCGCGCAGGTGGGAAATCAGAACGTGCAGGTAAACGGCAGCGGGACATACACGGCGAATGAGGATCCGATGATTCTGTTTGAAATCATCGAGGAGGATGGAACGGTGACCAGACAGTACTATATTGTCGGAGATTACCGGTACTGCCTGGTTCATCTGACGAATTACAGCGGGGATGAGGAAGCCGACCGCGTAGCGGAAATTATGGCGGACGGTTTTGCGTGGAGAGAGTAGCTTAGAATGGAGCGGGCAGAATGAAACAGAACAGAGGAACCGCCGGAAAGAGCGTGCTTGCAGCACTGCTCTTTTTGGCGTTGGTGAGCGGATGTACAGCGGCGGATACGAGTTTGGAAGATATGGACGCCGCATCGGGGCAGGACAAGATTGCCGGAACAGAATTGGGGGAGGACGGCGCGCTCACCGTGACCTTCCTTGACGTTGGGCAGGGAAATGCCGTTCTTGTGGAGCAGGACGGGGAATATATGCTAATCGACGGCGGAGACAGAGAGTATTCGTCGTTTGTGGTGAGCTATTTGAAGGAGCAGGGCGTGGACGAATTTGCGTATGTGATCGCCTCACATTACGATGCGGATCATTTAAATGGCATTGTGGGAGCACTGAATGTATTTCCGTGCAAGTTGGTGCTTGCCCCGGACTACACTGCGGATTCAAGGGTGTATACATCCTTCCTTGATGTGATAGAGGAGCGGGACATCGAGCTCGTTTATCCGGCGGTCGGCGATACCTATACGCTCGGCGGCGCGGAGTTTACGGTTGTCTGCCCCGACAGCTATGATGCACTGGACGCAAACGATAATTCCGTCGGTGTGCGTCTGACCTACGGGGAGACGTCATTTCTGATCTGCGGGGATGCCGGAACAGGCGTGGAGCGGGAAATGATCGAACGCGGCATCGCGCTTGATTCGGATGTCTATCTTGCGAGCCACCATGGGAGCAGCGGTTCGTCTTCCCTCGAATTTTTGCAGGCGGTTGGCCCGGAGGCTGTTGTAATCAGTGCAGGACGGGATAATCCCTACGGACATCCCACGGCGGAGGTGTTGGAGAATATTCAGTCCGTTGAGGCGGCGCTTTACCGGACGGATCTGCAGGGGACGCTTACGGCGGTGAGCGACGGCAGTGCAGTTACGTGGAATGTAGCGGCGTGTACGGATTACCGGGATGGAGAGATACTGGAAGCGGCAGGCGTGCCGGAGGAAACAGCGGCGGGCGCAGATGCGGAAGTGGCGGGAGTGCCGGAAGAATCGGAACCGTCTGACCCGGCGGCAGGAACCGTGAACGGGCAGGCGGAATATGTTATGAACAGGAATACGAAGAAGTTTCATCTGCCGTCCTGTGCGAGCGTCTCCGATATCAGTCCGGAGAACAAAGCATATTTTACGGGGAACAGGGAAGAATTGATTGCCGCGGGGTATGAGCCGTGCAAGAGGTGCGCTCCGTGACAGTATTTTTCCGGCAGGCAAAATAGAAATCAGGTAAATCAGGTAAATTTGCAAAAAATTCTTGACACTGATACGTCAGTGTAGTAAACTGCAAGAAATAAATGTAAATCGATGAGCAAAAGGAGTACTCCATATGAGTCTTTACAGAGAGCCTGCGGTGGTGGAAGCAGGCAGGATAGTATGGCAGGAATGGGTTTGCGAGAGCAAAGCGAACGGGCTGCGGGAGCGGTTTTAGTAGCGGATGCCGTGTCCTCACGTTACAGGGGCAGGATATAGAGTAATCTGTATCTGAGAGTTCAGACATGATTGGTGGCGGATATTTCCAGTGTGGGAGTATCCGTTTTTTTGTTCTAATTAAGGAAACACACGCGTTGTTGTAAAGTGTGAAATGGATGATTCCTGTAGAGCAAAAAAGGCGAAGTCAAAGCGCTTGCGTGGGGCTTTTAAACCAGTATGTTTGGAGAAGAAGGGTGGCACCACGAGAATTATCGTCCCTGATTTGGTCATAGACCAAATCAGGGACGTTTTTTTCTGTTAGGAAATAGCTTGTTTTCAGGAGGTTATTTATGAAAAGAATTTTTAGGGGCTACAAGAAGACAGTCAGCATTGTAGGCGAAACGCCGACGGCGATGTATGAAAATCTTGTGGGGAGAAACGGGCAGGGAATCCCGAAGAAAGGTTTTCTGCTTGAGAGCTATGATAAGAATTACGACAGATATACTTTCATGGGCGCGGAACCGGAAGAAATCATTACCTCGGAGGGCGAATCGCTTGTCATCACAAAGCAAAACGGCGAGAGGGAGGTGCGGAAGGGAAATCCGCTTGTCCGGTTAAAGGAATATTACAGTGAGTTTGAAATTAGGAAAGACAGTGACGAACTGAACTTTTCCGGCGGGCTGGTCGGAAATGTGGGCTATGATTTCGTGAGGTATTCCGAGAAACTTCCTGAGACGAACCCGGACGAAATCGGGATAGGGACGATTCAGTTCATGCTGATGAAGGAATTTATTGTCGTGGACTATGTGGCGGAGACGCTCACAGCAGTCGTGCTGGCATCCGATGATGAAGCGGGCAGGACGGAGGCGCTTAGGACGGCGGAAACACTGATTACAAGAGCGATGCATCCCGGGAGACTCGCTTCCAGCGGAACAGATCGCGCGGCAGACAAGGGGGAGAGCGTGCCGGCAGTGGTGCGCGACGGCGTGATCCGAAAGAAGTCGGATACGCTGGAAGAGTACAGCGCTAAGGTAGAGAAGATCAAGCATTACATCAGGGAAGGACATATTTTCCAGACGGTGTTGTCACAGCGCTGGATGGTGGAAACCGGAAGCGACGGCTTTTCCCTTTATAAAGAGCTCCGGGAGTTGAATCCCTCCCCGTATCTGTATTATTTTGATTTTGGAGCCTTCGAGGTCATCGGGAGTTCCCCGGAAATGCTCGTAAAACAGCGCGGCAGGCAGGTATTTACCTGTCCGATTGCAGGCACAAGACCCCGCGGCAGGACGCCGGAGGAGGATGCGGCGCTGCGGGAGGAGCTTCTGGCGGATGAGAAGGAACGCGCAGAGCATGTCATGCTGGTCGATCTGGCGCGCAACGACATGGGACGCATTGCTGAATTCGGAACCGTCAAGGTGACAGATTTTATGAGCGTGCGAAGTTACTCCCACGTCATGCATATCGTGTCTATGGTGGAGGGACGGAAAAAGGGCAGCTTCCATCCGTTCGACCTTTTAGCGTCCTTCCTCCCGGCGGGAACGTTAAGCGGAGCGCCGAAGATCCGTGCGATGGAAATTATTGAAGAGCTTGAGGAGGCACGGCGCGGACTTTACGGCGGAGCGACCGGATATGTGGATTTTTCGGGAGATATGGATTTCTGTATCACGATCCGAACAATGATCAAAAAGGGCAGAAACGTATATCTGCAGGCGGGTGCGGGAATTGTCGCGGATTCTGTGCCGGAGAATGAATATAAGGAATGCTGCAACAAAGTGATGGCGCTGGCGAGGACGCTGCTTGGGGAGGAAAGCTTATGATACTGCTGATTGATAATTATGATTCCTTTACGTTTAATCTGTATCAATATATCGGAACATTTACGCAGGAGATCAGGGTCGTGCGCAATGACGGGATCACACTCGGGGAGATTCGGGAGTTAAAGCCGGAGCGCATCGTGCTTTCCCCGGGACCGGGAAGCCCGAAGGAGGCGGGAATCTGTATGGATGTGGTGAGAGAATTTTACCGTGTAATCCCGATTCTGGGCATCTGCCTGGGGCATCAGTGTATCGGCGAAGCATTCGGGGGAACAGTGACGTACGCAAAGACGTTGTTCCATGGAAAACAATCCGAGATCACGCATCGTACCGACGGTATTTTCACGGGAATCGACTTCCCCGTAAAGGTGGCGCGATATCATTCGCTTGCCGTACAGCGCGAGGATTTGCCGGAATGTTTGACGGTGACGGCAGAGACGGCGGACGGGGAAATTATGGCGGTACGCCACAGGGAATATCCGGTAGCCGGACTACAGTTCCACCCCGAATCCATCTATACGGAGCACGGAAAGCGGATGGTCGAGAACTTCATTTCGGGTGTGATCTGATGAGCCGGATGTCGGACAGTTGATGAATGAGCCGGATGTCGGAAGCTGATGGATGAGCCGGATATCAGGCAGATTGATGCGCAGAGATGATATGAAGGAATAGGAAAAAGAGAAAAGCCCGGAGGTTTGTGATGATATTAGATCGGATTGTGGAAGATAAGAAAAAGAGACTTTTGGAGCATAAGCAAAGAATCCCGGAAAATAAGATGCGGCGGCTGGCAGAGTCTTATGAGGGAGAACGCCACAGCTTCGAGGAAGCACTCGGAAAAGACGGCATCTCGATCATCGGAGAATTCAAGAAGGCGTCACCGAGCCTTGGAGAAATTAAAAGTAAAATTAATTTGAATGATAGAATTGAAGAATACAATGCTTCTGTGGATGCAATTTCCTGCTTGACGGAGGAAGATCACTTTGGCGGCAGTGTGGAATATTTAAAGCAGATTAGAGGAATTTCACCACTTCCGATTCTGCGCAAGGATTTCATGATCGAGCCGTATCAGTTCTATGAGGCGCGCGCGAACGGCGCGGACGCGGTTCTTCTGATCGCGGCGATCTTAGACGACGCGCAGCTAAAGGACTTCTACCAGCTTTCTGCGGAGCTTGGGCTGGACGCATTGGTCGAGGTACACGACGAGGCGGAGATGGAGCGGGCGTTAAAGCTGGATGCGCGCATCATTGGAGTCAACAATCGGAACCTCAAAGACTTTTCCATCGAGCTGGCTACGACAAAGCGGCTTGGAGGGATGGTTCCGCAGGAGAAGATTCTGGTGGCTGAGAGCGGCGTCGTAAGCGACGATGACGTCCGGTTCTTAAAGGAGTGCGGGGTGGACGCTTTCCTGATCGGAAGGGCGTTCATGGAAGCGGAGCATCCGAAAGAGGTGGCGGCGCGGTGGAAGAGCCTGTAGGAGGGAGCGGACATGACAGCGATCAAAATATGCGGAATCACCAGGGAAGAGGAAATCGAATATTTGAATGAAGCCGGGGTGGATTATGCGGGATTCGTATTTTACGAGAAGAGCAGGCGTTATCTTCCGGTCGCAAAGGCAAAACAGATTTCTGGAAAATTAAATCAGGAGATAAAAAGAGTTGCCGTTACTGTAGACCCAGGTATGGAACTGATTCGGGAAATCGGGGAGGCGGGCTTTGATATTTTGCAGGTGCACGGCATCGGGCAGGAGTGTATCGAACGGCTGGCGGCGCATGAGACGGAATCGGGACAGGTGATACGGACAGAACTTCCGCTGTGGCTCGCGGCGAACTTAAGACGGTCGGAGGAGGTACGCCGATGGCGCCCGCTGTTAAAGGTAAAGGAAGCCAGACCAAACGGCATCCTGCTCGACGCAGGGGATTACGGAAGCGGTAAGACCTTCGGATGGGAGAGCCGGACGGCGGATGGCACACCGGAGCATGTGTGGCAGAGGGCGGTCGCAGAATTCCGGCAGGAAGCCAAAGCGGCGCAGGTGACGTTCCTTCTGGCAGGAGGGCTTAACGCAGCGAATGTGGCGGAGGGCATTCGGATTTTTGCGCCGGACATCGTGGACGTCAGCAGCGGTGTAGAGGAGACGTCGGACGGCGAGGTAAAAAAGAACAGGGAAAAGATAGCGGCATTTGTCAAAGCGGTGCGTGCGGCGGATGCCGGAATGGCAATGAACGATTGAGAGCATCAGGAAAAGAAAAAAGGAAAGCGTTGAAAGCAGCAAGGAGGATCATATGAACAGGAAAGCATATTACGGAGAATTCGGCGGACAGTACGTGGCGGAATCACTGATGAATACATTGGAAGAATTGGATGCGGCATTTGAGGAGGCAGTCCGCAATCCGGAATTTTTAAAAGAGTATCATTATTATCTGAAACAGTATGTCGGCAGGGAGACGCCGCTCTACTATGCCAAGCGTCTCAGCGAGGCATACGGCGCGAAGATTTACTTAAAGCGCGAGGACCTAAATCACACCGGAGCGCACAAGATCAATAATGTCATCGGGCAGCTTCTTCTGGCAAAGCGTATGGGAAAGACAAAGGTAATTGCAGAGACGGGCGCGGGGCAGCACGGTGTGGCGACAGCGACGGGCGCGGCTCTCTTTGATATGGAATGTACCGTCTACATGGGCGCGGAGGACATCAAGCGGCAGGCGCTTAACGTGATGCGCATGGAGATGCTCGGCGCAAAGGTGGTGAGTGTAACCTCGGGCAGCAACACCTTAAAGGATGCGACGAACGAGGCGATCCGTACCTGGGCGAAAACGGCGGAGGACACCTTCTATGTCATCGGATCGGCGGTCGGTCCGTACCCATATCCGAAGATGGTCAAGGAGTTCCAGAGCGTCATCAGCCGTGAGGCGAAGAAACAGATCCTTGAGGCGGAGGGCAGGCTCCCGGACGTTGTGATGGCGTGTGTCGGCGGCGGTTCAAATTCCATCGGTATGTTCGCGGATTTCATCGACGAGAAGGACGTGAAGCTGATCGGCGTCGAGGCTGCCGGAAAGGGCATCGGGACGGGGGAACACGCTTCCGCCATGGCGCTTGGAGAGCCGGGCGTACTGCACGGAATGCGTTCCTATCTCCTGCAGGATGAGGACGGAAATGTACAGCTTGCACACTCGATTTCCGCGGGACTTGATTATCCGGGAGTCGGGCCGGAGCATGCGTATTTAAAGGACAGTGGAAGAGCGGTCTATACATCCGCTACGGATGTGGAGGCGATGGACGCCCTTATGGAGCTCTGTAAAATCGAGGGAATCATCCCGGCGATCGAAAGCGCACATGCAATCGCATACGCACGTAAGTATGCGGCAAAGCTTAAGGAAACGCTGGGAGAGGAAAAGGCAAAAGAGCAGATTATGGTCGTGTGTCTGTCGGGACGTGGGGATAAGGACGTCAATACAATTGCAGATTATCTGGCGGGGAAGGGATATTTGAACTAAGCTTAACAAAATGAGAAATATATTAAATCTAAATATAATTATAATAATATTTGATTAAAATAAGCATAAAGGAGCCAAAAGGACAGAAAGGAAGAAAGAATGGCGAAGAATCGAATTGAGGCGCGCATGGAGGCGTGCAGGCAGAAGAAGGAGAAAGCGTTTATCACATATATTACGGCGGGTCTGCCGGATTTGGCGGCAACGAAGGAGATTATCAAGGCGCAGGAGCGCGGCGGCTGTGACGTCGTGGAGCTCGGCATACCCTTTTCCGATCCCGTGGCGGACGGCCCGGTGATTCAGGAGGCTTCCTACCGTGCGATCTGCGGCGGCGTGAATGTGAGAAAGATTTTTGAAATGATGCAGGAACTGCGCGCGGAGGGCGTGAAGATGCCGATCGTTTTCATGATGTACTATAATACAGTGCTTCACTACGGTATAGAGGCGTTTGCAAAGAAATGCAGGGAAACGGGCGTAGACGGATTGATTATCCCCGATCTGCCGTTTGAGGAGCAGGAGGAGCTTCAGAACTATTTAAAACAGTCAGACGATACGATTTTAATTCAACTCATATCTCCGGTATCAGAGGATCGCATTCCAAAGATTCTCGACGGGGCGCGCGGGTTTGTCTACTGCGTTTCCTCAATGGGCGTAACGGGTCAAAAAGCGGATTTTTATAAGGAAATTAAATCATACATTAAGAAAGTAAAAGAATTGACGGAGCTTCCGGTCATGATGGGATTCGGAATCCGCACAGCGGAGGATGTGACGCCGGTGAAGGATTTGATCGACGGTGCGATTGTTGGAAGCTATTTTATACAACTGCTTGAGGAGAATGGATTTGCCCCGGAGACGGCGGAGGAATACTGTGCGGCTTTTAAGAAGGAATTGAATGATTAGTAGCAGGAAAGGAGATTTACGTTGTGAAAGAATTGATAGCCAAAGTAGCGGAAGGAATGGATATAACGGAGGAAGAAGCGAAGCAGGCAATGGACATCATGCTGAGCGGTGAGGCAACACAGGCACAGATTGCATCGTTTCTCGCATTGGAGCGCGCAAAGGGAGAGACGCTTGACGAGTTGGCGGGCTTTGCGGCGGTGCTGCGCGATAAGGCGGAGACGATTTCACCCGCGGTCGATCATTATGTCGATCTGGTCGGGACAGGCGGGGACTGCACCTTTACCTTCAACGTATCTACAACATCCGCGTTCGTTGTGGCGGCGGCAGGGCTTCCGGTAGCAAAGCACGGAAATCGTTCGATCTCTTCGAAATCCGGCGCGGGAGATGTGCTGGAATCCCTCGGCGTAAATATCATGGCGGAGCCGAAGCTGGTGGAAAAATGTGTGAATGAGATCGGAATCGGCTTTATGTTTGCACAGCTTTTCAATAAATCCATGAAATATGTCGGTCAGGCGCGCAGCGATATGGGAATCCGTACCGTGTTCAATATCTTAGGACCGCTTGCGAATCCGTCCCGCGCAAAAAATATGGTCGTTGGCGTTTATAGCCCGAAGCTCACGGAGAAGATCGCGATTGCCATGAGCCGTCTTGGTGTAGAGAGGGCGTTTGTTGTCAGCGGCGAGGATAATATGGATGAAATCACACTTTGCGGCGCGACGACCATCTCTGAAATCAAGGACGGCAAGGTCACGACGTATCAGATTGTGCCGGAGCAGTTTGGCTTAAAGCGGGCATCCTTAGAAGAACTGCGCGGCGGCGACGGAGCCAGAAACGCCAAAATTACGACGGCGATCTTAAAGGGGGAGGAGCGCGGCGCAAAGCGTGATATCGTACTTTTGAACGCCGGGGCAACTCTTTATGTCGGAGGGGTTGCAAAAAGCGTGGAAGCTGGTGTAAAATTAGCGGCAGAGACGATTGACTCCGGGGCGGCGTACAGGAAGCTTAAGGAACTGGTGGAGCTTTCAAATCAGACGAAGCTCGCAGGTTGATCGAGGAGATTATAGAAGAGAGGCTGCAGAAGAATGATACGTTTTAACAGTGATTATACCGAAGGATGCCATCCGGCGATTTTAGAGCGGTTGGCGGAGACAAATATGGAGCAGACGGCGGGATACGGCGAGGATGAGTACTGCGCGCGGGCAGCAGAGCTGATAAAAAAGGTCTGTGACGCGCCTGCAGCGGCGGTACATTTTCTTGTCGGAGGAACGCAGACAAATGTGACTGTGATTTCTGCGGCGCTAAAACACTATCAGGGTGTCATTACTGCGGCGACGGGGCATATCAACGTACATGAGACAGGGGCGCTTGAGGCATGCGGGCATAAGTGCCTTACAATTGAAACACCGGACGGAAAGCTGACTGCAGAGCAGATTGCGTCGTATGTGGACGGACATTTTGCGGATGAAAGCTTTGAGCATACGGTACAGCCGAAGGTGGTATACATTTCCAATCCGACCGAGGTCGGCACGATTTATAAAAAGGCGGAGCTTGCGGCGATCAGTCGTGTGTGCCGCGAAAAGGGGCTGTATCTTTTTCTGGACGGCGCGCGTCTTGGCTACGGATTGATGTGCCGGGAAAACGACCTGACGCTTGCGGACGTCGCAGAGCTTACCGATGTTTTCTACATCGGCGGTACGAAGGTCGGCGCGCTCTTCGGCGAGGCGGTCGTCATTACGAACGAGGAGCTGAAAGCGGATTTCCGGTATAATATCAAGCAGCATGGCGGTATGCTGGCGAAGGGCAGACTGCTCGGCATCCAGTTTCTGACGTTGTTTGAGGAAAACCGCTATTTTGAAATCTCCGCGCATGCGGCACGCCTTGCGGAGAAGTTAAGGGATGAATTAACAAATATGGGTATAACGTTTTACGTGGACTCCCCGTCGAACCAGCAGTTCCCGATTTTGCCGGATGAAGTTCTTGACAAATTGAAGGAGAAGTATGCGTTTGCTTATCAGGCGCGCGTAGATGAGACGCACAGTGCAGTGCGGTTCTGTACCTGTTGGGCGACGAAGGAAGAAAATGTGGAGCTTTTGATTTCGGACATACGGAAATGTATTGCACAGAGGGCATGTTGATGACTGACGTCTGTCATACTATCGAAGAAGAAATGAATGGAGAAGAAGGATATGCCTGAAATGAAACGAATTCTGCTGCTTGCCACGGGCGGAACGATTGCATCCAGGAAATCGGACAACGGATTAAAGCCGCAGATCACACCGGAAGAACTGTTGGAATATATTCCGCAGGTACGGGAAATCTGTGCGATTGAGGCGATACAGCTTTTGAATCTCGACAGTTCCAATATGGAACCGCAGCACTGGAAGATGATGGTGCGCGCGATTCGCGAAAACTATGACAGTTTCGACGGATTTGTGATTGCGCACGGGACGGATACAATGGCGTACACGGCGGCGGCGCTCTCTTATATGATACAGAATACGGCAAAGCCGATCGTCATCACGGGCGCGCAGAAGCCGATCGATGTGGAGATCACCGATGCGAAATCGAATCTCATCGACAGCTTTCTCTATGCGGCGGATGACAGGTCGCAGGGGGTTCAGATTGTATTTGACGGGAAAGTTATTGCGGGAACGCGGGCGAAAAAGGTGCGATCGAAGAGCTATAATGCATTTTCCAGTATCGATTACCCTTGCCTTGCAATGATACAGGACATGAATATCATGCGCTACATCCCGATGCTTCCCTATGAGCAAGAGGTGCGGTTCTATGAGGAACTGGATGAAAATGTCTTTCTCATGAAGCTGATTCCGGGCATCAGACCTAAGATGCTGGAAAGTATTTTTGAAAATTATGACTGTATCATCGTCGAGAGCTTCGGCGTGGGCGGCATTCCGAAATCGATTGCCGGTGATTTTTACCGGCTGTGCCAGAAATACCCGAAGAAGCTTGTCGTCATGGCAACGCAGGTCGCGCACGAGGGCAGCGATATGACGGTCTACGAGGTCGGACACGACATGAAGGAAAATTGTCGTTTCCTCGAGTCCTACGATATGACGCTGGAATCCGTGATCGCGAAGACGATGTGGCTGCTTGGAAATTTTGATATCGCGCAGTGCGACGTGGAAGAGATTTTTTACCGAAGCGTAAATTATGATGTAATATTTGGAAAAAACAGAAAGTGCGGTTTGTGATGTAATGTCATGGACCGCACTTTTGTTCTTATACCAATTAGATAATTGCAAAAACAGATTGACAAAATTAATGTGACGGATATAATAGAATTGTGATCTGATTAGATAACAATAAAATTAAAAAGCGGAAATGTGAATTAACAAGGAAAGAAGGAGAGGAAAAATAATGGGAAAATCAGAAGCATTTGTGTTATATTTACAACAGGAAAAGAAGAACTGCGAGAGCAGAGAACATGCATTGATTGCCGACGAGCGCAAGGACGAGGCGAATCTATGCAAAATTGAAGCAAACATCTACGACATTTTTGAGACGCTTTATCTTGAGGCGTACCACAGGGCGGCGCAGAGCAAAGAGGATCAGGGGGCAGCGAATGAGAAAGCAGAGAGCGTCTTTCTTGCAAAAGCGGAGGCTGTTCCGCAAAACTGGCGGATAAGCTACGAAAAGGCGAAAGTACATCAGGATGCGCCAAAGCTTTTGATCGAGGAGACGAAACTGAACGCGGCGGCGCGCATCATGGAGGAATATCGTAGGCTGATGGAAGAGGGGAAGGGAGAATAA
>ERZ808029.749-NODE-749-length-14908-cov-3.539546_pt1 | contig 14908 bp, 14 predicted proteins | sample MGYA00380185_ERZ808029 | MGnify/ENA primary metagenome ERZ808029 (study PRJEB31490, sample SAMN06133404) | mouse gut metagenome | isolation source: M2_3 | host: mice | place: China: Chengdu | collected 2015-05 ... | reverse complement strand
TAGAAAGCTGCTTGTTAGGCGTTTCCTGTAAAGCCATGAGAACAGACATCTGCATCAATGTCAAATCTTTGGAGCGCAATGTATTGTTGGCCCGTTTTTCAAGGCTATCGTGAATTTTTTTAATTAATAAGCCATTTGGCATATATCCCAATGGGAAGATTCTCCTTTCTGCTGCTAATACACCATCGCATTCATCTTGAAACACTAGAGCCTGTATTTGAAAAATAATACATTCTCATTATAATAGCACGCTATTATGCTATAGTCAATCGTCTGCTATTGTTTTTTGCCCTTTTTTGCTTCTCTCCAAAAACGCTTTTCCCCGCTTCGTGTCCTGCTGACAGCCATATCCCAACAGATCATATTGGACATATTCCGCTAATAATCATGAAAATGATTCGTATTTCTTTCTGCATGGTAACACCTCCTCGCACCTTCTGTTCTACTCCATATGTTTGCAGATTTCTTGTAAGATATCTTCATTTTCCAAAAGCACAGCTATAAAAAATATTTCACACCCAAAATTCTGTATTTGGCACCCAACTCACCAATACAAAAATACAAAAAGCCGATATAATAATATAGGATTTTACCCGTATATCCCATAAAAGTGAAAGGAAGTTGAACGACTGATGAAAATTGCAGTTTGCGATGATGACATGGCTACAAGGGAGCATATTGTTATGCTGATAAAAGAACAGATGAAGGACACAGCAGTTATGACATTTGCCAGCGGAGAGGAAATGCTAAAGGCGAAGGAAGATTTTGACATTACATTTCTTGATGTGAAGATGAAAAAATTATCAGGAATGGATGTTGCAAAGCATATTCGGCAAAAGCAAGAACAAAATGGCAATGAAAAAAGTATTATTATCTTTGTCACAGGCTATGAAAAATATATGAATGACGCATTTGACGTGTTCGCGTTCCATTACCTTTTAAAACCGATTAATGAAGAAAAATTCCGTATAGTCTTGGGACGTGCGCTAAAAGAACGGTCCGTCGCAGAAGAACGGAAAAAAAGGTATCTCTTAGTGAAAAATTCCGGCGTTCAGCAGAAAGTGTATATAAAAGATATTTATTACATTGAGAGTTCAAACAAAAAAGTCATTATTCATACAGGGATGGGAATACTGGAAAGCTATGGAAAAATGGAAAAAATGGAGCAGATGGCAGGAAATGGTTTTTATCGGTGCCACAGGTGTTATCTTGTGAATATGGAGAAGATTGCTTCCTACAATTCAGATACCATCCAAGTAGTAAACGGAGACAAGCTGATACTTGCACAGAAGAAATACAACGATTTTATCAAACAATATATGAAATATGCAAAAGGTGGAGGGATTGTCAATGTTTGAAACAGGGCTATCTATTTCCATATATCTTGTAAACAGCATAGCAGGCAGTATTTATGTGCAGAAATTTCTTAGGGGAAAGTATCAGAAAAGAGTTGTCCTGTTCGCATGGACGAGCTTGTATTTCATTATCCAAAGTCTGGCGCTGGAAAGACTTAGCAGAACACCCCCACTGAATGACCTTGCAGGAATGCTTGCGGATATTGCGGTTGTCTTACTCCTGCAAACACTCCTATACAAAAAAGATTTGTCCAAGCAGTTTTTTGTGACGGTTAGCTTCATTGCTGGAAAAGAGATCATAAAATATGTGGTTAGTGTTTCCACTAGGATATGGTGTAACCTGATTTTGTTTTTTATTGACCCAAACACAATGACAACATGGGAACAAGCGGAACTTTTAAAGTTTGGATTAGAATTTTCCATGTATATCATAGGTATTTTGTTATATGCTTTGCTGATCATAATATATCTTTCCGTTATGGGAAAGAAATTCATTTGGAAAGAGTATCCCTTAAAGGCATATGAATACACTTTTTTAATCCTGCCAAACATAGCAGCTCTATGTATTTCCGTTACTCTTAAAATGATGATCCTATCAGTGGAAAATGGCACAGCAACAACTATGTTTGAGAAAGTATCTGCAACTATGTTTTGGGTACCGCTTATCTGCCTGTTGCTGCTGGGTGTCAATATATCTTCTGTCATACTTTTCCAAAAGGTGGTACAGCTAGGCGAGGAAGAACGAAAAAGAACTATATTGAAAAATCAAATGGTGCAGATACAGAGGGAAATTGAAGAAATTCAAGATATTTATGCTGACATGAGAGGACTTCGGCATGATATGAGAAGCCATTTGGAAAATATAGCGGCAGTTATCCGAAGAACTTCTGGAAAGGACAGGGAGGAACTTAACAGCTACTTTGGGAAAATGGAAACAACAATAAACAGACTGGACTTTGTATACAAAACAGGCAACCCTATTACAGATGTTATCATACACCAAAAGAAGCAGGAAGCAGAAAAACGGCATATTTCTTTTAATGCAGACTTTACCTATCCCGGCAAGCAGCAAATAGATGTTTATGACATAGGAATTGTGCTGAATAATGCACTGAAAAACGCAATTGAAGCAAGCAGTAAAGTTGAGGGTGAAAAAAGTATCTATCTATGCTCCTACATGAAAGGAAATTTGTTTTTTATTGAAGTGGAAAATGACTTTTCCGGCGAACTTATTATAGACAGTGAAACGGGTTTGCCAGTCAGCAGCAAAGAGGACAAGCAGCTTCATGGTTTGGGAATGGAGAACATACAAAGGTGCGCCAAGAAATATAGGGGAGATATAGACATGACAATCCGTGACGTGGGAGATAAAAAGAGATTTAACCTTACCATTATGATGTATAAAAAGTATTTCACACCCCAAATTTCGTAGTTCACGCCATATCTATTATTAAAAGACCAAAAAATGCGATAAGAAAAGTAGAAATGATACATCAAAAATGATTGGAGGTTAATATTATGCCATTTGAAATTAGTAATTCGTACAGTAATTATTCAAATGTTGCACCAAACAAGGAACAGAAAATACAAAGAACCGTAGAAAAATCAGCAGAAAATCAGCAAAAAATGGCAAGGAGCGCAAATTCCACAGCACAAGCTCAAACGTACCAGAGTGTAAAAGAATATTCGGAATATTTAAACAGTAAATACAGCTGTTTAAAGCCTGCAAATGGCAGTTCTGTAGTAATTAATCCGAATCTGTTAGAAAAAGCGGCAACTGATGAAAAAACCGCAGAGTGGTTAGAGTATAACTTAAGCTTAATGCCAGATGTAATGGATAAGATATATGAAAACGCTGCCCAAAGGGGTTCACGAGTTATAAGTTGTGAAGTTTCTTTTGACAGTTATGACAGTATGACTACCACTATTTGCGGCGTATTTGAAGCAGATCCAGGAACCGATGAAGCAAAAAAATTATTGGAAGAAGTGAGGGAGAAAAATAAGGAACGCAGAGAAAAACAAGAGAAAATGCTGGAAGAAAACAGGGAAAGAAAACAGGCAGAAAAAGTAAGAACTGAAAATTTGCGGGAAAAGAAGATTATTTCAACTGATATAAATAACTTATTAAATATGATTGCAAAAAAAGATGTTATAATTGACAATTCAACCAATATTACATCTATTAATATTAAGGCGTGATAATTGGCTAGAACGTATCTTAAAATTGCTTTCTGTTAGATGCGTGTCAAAATTGTGGGAGGCTTCAGTTCTGTTCCATTATCCTTGCATTTTTATAGGGAAAATCCTTTGCCGGTTTCTGCCCGACCGATGTTCCCAACAGGCTTTTCCAGTCAAAAACGATTGTATCTGTAGGATGGTCCTGCAGGTATGCCTCCCACTTTTGTTTGAAAAATACGATATTCTTATGATAACCTTCCATAACGTTCTGTCTTATACGTATTTCCTCTTCCTGTATTTTCTCCTCATATTAGCCTGAAATCTTTACTGGATGTCCTTGGGCATGAAAATAATAGACAACTCCGCTTTGTGTCTTTACCATATATTTTCGTATTGCATCTTCCTTAACCATTCCTTTGATAGACGCTAAATATTTTACCGCGCCATACCCTCGCATCCCCTCTCTGGAAGCAATATACGCACCATACAGTATTGCCGCTTTGCGCTGCATTCATTTATGAATACCCTGATCACGAGATTTCCTCTCCTGTGATCGCGTTAAACCGAATCGAATATCTGCTGTCTTCCACCGATTGTCCATCTACTTCAAAATCAACGCACCATACTGGAATCAGATTCATCTCCGTAAAGGAATCTTCCCTTAGAAGTGGGAAATACTCCATCCAGATATTCTTTGCCCTAAACTCACTTGATAAAATGACATCGCCAAATTTTTTCATGATCGCTTCTTTAATGCCGTCTTCCCCTATAATAGCAGTTTCGTTCTGATGTTCCTCACAAGGCTCAAACATTCCCATCATGGTTATCATTTCAATCCCATTATTTGACAGTAATACCGTTATGACAGCCGGATAAGCCAAAAATCTCTCACTCGTCTGCCGCAGATTTGGCTCGTTTCGGTATACGGGAATCCCATTTACATCCATGCGAAAAATGATTTGATACACTTCCATATCTTCGTCAAACGTATCGTTTCCATATCCTTTTGCAGACAAAAACTGATAGCTGCCATCTTCCATAATTGTTTTTTTCACGTTCTCAAAATCCGCCTGATCCATAGCAACCACATCGAGAGCTTCCGGTTCTCCCCCCACCCCAAGTATCCCTATAAAGCTCTGCATCTTTTTGACAGCATCCTCTTTGGACATAAAAGACAAATCCCTGTCATCTGTCAGTCCCATCTCCCCCGCATAGGAGCAATAAGTATCCAAATGGCTTGCCATGTCATTTCTTTGATAGGTAAGTGAACCTCCCGTAAATTCATCGTTCCCATCATCAACAACAAGGTTTCCTTCTGCATTTTGCCCTATCGCTTCTTGTACTTTATCATGGTCAAAACTTTTTAACCTTGTTGCATACTCATAAAGATTATTTTCCGGCATTTTCAACTCTGCACTGATGAACAAATTTTCATTCAGCTTTTCATCTATAAAAACTCCTGTGTCCTGTGGTACAATTTCATCAGTACTATTTCTTTCATCCTGTGCTTCAAACGTTTGTGTCTCTGCTCTGGTACTGTCTAAATCAATACTTGGTATTTCTTCTTGGGATGTGTGAGCGCAGCCGTCTAATAATGTCATAAGAACCAAAATACCCGCTAAAGCCGTTACCGTCTTTTTCATCCTTTTCAACCTTCCTTTCTTTCCATGCGATAAATTGAATTTTTCTTTTTGCTGTTACATAAAATCAATAACGGTTTCCATTATCCATGTTTTTGTCATAATTACAACCCTTTCTACACCAAACGACATTTTTTGCTTCTATTTGGTCATTTTTCATCAAATTTATCTTATTCTTACTTTCTAATATCAACCCAAAATCCGCCAAAAACTGTCTTTTCATGCAATGCGCTTTTATTTTACCGGCCCATACTGTATAATGTAATAAAATATACGGAGGTATAAAAATGCGAATACTTATCTGCGACGATGATGTGCTGATAATCGAACAGCTTCAGAAATATATAATAAATTTCTTTGAAAATATTGGTGTAAAATGTCCTGAACTGGTCTGCTTTTCTGACGGAGAATCCCTTCTGTCAGACAAAGGTGAAAAAGACATTCTTTTTCTTGATATAGAAATGCCTGGAATGAATGGCATCTTTGTGGGAAATGAATTAAAAAAAGCAAACAATAATATCATCATTTTTATTGTAACTTCTTATTCCGAATATCTTGATGAGGCAATGCGGTTTCATGTATTCCGATACCTGTCAAAACCGCTGGATAAACAGCGTTTTTTCCGTAATATGAAAGATGCTGTTGACCTGTATAACGCTATAACAATAAAAATCCCTGTCGAAACAAAACAGGGTATGCATACCCTTCCTGTCTCCTCTGTCATAGCAATAGAAGCACAGGGCAGAAAAATAACAGTACATACAACTTTGTGTGATTTTGAATCCATTCACAATATGCAGTACTGGCTGGAACTTCTTCCTAAAAATCGTTTTTTTCAGACTCATCGCAGCTTCATCATCAATTTTGAACATGTCACAGATTTTGACCGTAATCTTGTTCATATGTCAGATAATCAATCTGCTTATCTGACAAAAAGGAAATACAGCTTATTTAAACAAGCCTATCTCCTTTATTTAGAAAGTACGAGGTAAAACAAATGAGAAATACAGTCTGTTATTTTTTCAGTTTTCTTGTAGAAGCAATTATACTTTGGCAATACTCCTCCCATTTATTTTCCTCCAAACGCTCTCCTTGGAAAAAGCTTACCATACTTTGCAGCTTATATTTTATCCTGTTTTTTGTTTCACTGTCTGAGTTTATATGGTTAAATGTAGCTTTATATTTTTTACTGAATTTCATTTTCTTAGTTACGCAGTATGATCTAAATTATTACTCCGCGCTATTTCATTCTTCTATACTGATGGCTGTTATGGCAATGAGTGAACTGATCGTATATGGAATTGCCAAGCGGTTTACCTTCCATTTCCTTGATAACGACAGGGAGTTCTATCATCTTTTAGTTTTTGTAGTTTTCAGTAAGCTTATATTTTTTGCTGTTATCTATGTACTGATGCATCTGATGCAAAAACCGAAGAAAAACACAGGGCAGTATGATAAATCTGTTTTCCTTTTTATTTTCATTCCCTTAACATCTATCTTTATTATGTTTATTTTTATAAGTATTGGCGAATCTGTTCCTCTTTCATCATCACTTGGTTGGATGATTGCAGTGAGCGCTGTTTTTCTGTTAGCAGCTAATCTGCTTGTGTTTGGAATCAATCAATATAATCAGAAAAAAAACATGGAATTTACAGAAATGCAATTATTGCTCCAACAAGAATCTGATTCAGCTCAGTATTATGAAATGCTGCGTTTACAAAACGAAAACCAGCGCATCTTAATCCATGATATAAAAAAACATCTGCAATCCATTGATATGCTGAATGACCAAAAAGAACATGATAAAATAGGCGCCTATATCCGACAGCTGATCCTTTCCTCAGACCTGAAAGAATGTTCCAGACTATGCGATCATGAAATGCTTAATTCCATTCTATGCCGCTATATGCAGCAATGCATGGACAGTCACATAACTTTTCATGCCGACATCCGAAGCAGGACAATGGATTTCATTGCAGACAATGACCTAACATCTCTATATTGCAATTTACTGGATAATGCCATAGCTGCTGCAGGCATCGTCCCTGATTCTTTTATTGAAATCAATACAAGCAAACATGAGAAAACATCATTTGTTGTAATAACCGTTATCAACTCCTGCAGGAAAAATCCCTTTTCCGACAAAGGCAGACAGCTTAGTACCGATATAACTAATAAAATCGGGCATGGGTTTGGATTAAAAAGCATTCATAAAACAGTCAGCAAATATCATGGCAATATGCAGATGTACTACAATGACGATACACGGACTTTCCATACGATCATTACTTTGAAGCAACAGGAACTGTGAACTAGATGCAGCTCCTGTTACCCAAAGTTTAGAAAAAAGGTAATGAGGTAATTGTTGAGTAAATCACGCAAAAAATCTGCGTGATTTACTCATTCTTTTTTACAACCCCCAAATTACAATACTGTTATCAAAAAAGCAGCAAAGGAGAATAAAAGAAATGGCTACATTATTGGAAGCGAAAAACGTAACAAAAATTTATGCAAAATCACAGCACCCAAGCCTTAATAACGTATCGTTCCGCGTAACGGACGGCGAATTTATTGCCATTATGGGAGCTTCCGGATCAGGAAAGACTACATTGCTTAATGTTCTTTCTACGATTGATACACCCACAAGCGGCAGCATTACAATAAACGGTATCAATCTAAAAAATCTGACTGATTCCAAAGCAGCGGACTTCCGCAGGGATAATCTGGGTTTTATTTTCCAGGAATATCTGCTGTTAGACAGCCTTACTATTTTTGAGAATATCGCTGTTCCACTGACTTTACAGAAACTTCCGCCTCAAAAAATAGAAAACATGATAAGAAGCCTGGCAAAAAGCTTTGGTATTGACGCACAGTTAGAAAAATATCCAAGTGAGCTCTCAGGCGGGCAAAGGCAGCGTGCTTCCGCTCTAAGGGCTATTGTGAAACATCCAAGCATTTTATTTGCGGATGAACCGACTGGAGCATTGGATTCAAGTTCCGCAACAGATTTGCTGAACACTTTAAAGGAATCAAATGAGCGCCTCCATACTACGATACTAATGGTCACACATGATGTTTATGCTGCAAGTTTTGCTGACCGCATCCTGATTTTTAAAGACGGCTGCATCATACAGGAATTACTGAGACAAAATGCTGACAGACGTGGATTCTATGAATCCATTGCACATGAAACAGCAAAATTAGACACAGAAAGGTAGGGAAGTACCCATGAACCATTTATCTATGGCGCTTAAGAACCTAAAAAATAATTTTTCCTTTTATGCCCTCTATTTATTATCCGTTTCCTTTGTAATTACTATTTTTTTTGCTTTCACTTCGTTTTCCATGAATAACATTATGCTTGAGAAAATATCAGGCGACGGGAGAGTGGAAACTATGTGCAACACGATTTCTGTGTTCCTTATGGCATTCGTTATTTTTTTTATGTCATATTCAAACCGTTTCTTTCTGCGCCGACGCACAAAGGAATTAGGTATTTATGCGTTATTAGGATATCGGAAATCCACGATATTGTCTTTACTTACAGCAGAAAATCTGCTTTCCTGCTTCGGGGCTTTTGTAATCGGAATCCTTTTGGGCGGTCTGTTTCACAAAGGCATTGTGTTTGGTATTACAAAATTACTGGGATTGACAGTCAGCAATTCAGAAATCCCTTATTTTAACCTGAATGCCATAGTAAAGACGGCTTGTTTTGTTTTTGCTATTATTATCATGTTATCCCTGTCCAACAGCAGATTTCTTTTTAAATCCTCCCTTATGGATTTAGTGCGGTTTGAAAAAGGTGCGGAAAAGCACACAAAGTTCCATGCCGTTCCTTCCATAATCGGGTTTGTATCTGTCATTTTGGGATACTGTATTGCCCTTGACATCCTGCGGGGCGAAAAATCTGTCTGGTTTTCAGTCGGGTTTTATGCTGTTGGAATGCTTACATTTACACTTATCCTTTTTGGGACAGTGCTTTTTATCGCATCTTTTCTCCCTTATGCGGTACAGACCGGAAAGAAAAACAAGAAGAAATTTTATACGGAAACAAGAATCATTACTTCACCAGGTTTTATATACCGGATGCGCTCCAATTCAAAAACGCTGATCATGCTCACATTACTGTCAGCCGCAACTTTGACTGTTTCAAGCGTTATGGCTCTCACCCTGTATTATCCGATTGCAGCAATATCCCGCATTGCGCCGTCAGAAATCGAATGCCGTATTGAAAAGGAGAGTGATCTGTCCGCAATCATGGAGATAGTGAACAACTATTCATCCGGAGATGATATTACATTCCTACAGACCGATATTTATAAAGTTACTTCTACTGCCAGACAGCTTCCCATGGAATATAGTGTCGGGACTTCCAAGGGAGATGCTGACAACGAAAAAATTCTTCGGAATGCAGGTTTTGAATGTATCTCATATTCTGACTATACCGCCATTCTGAAGGCACAAGGGCGGCAAAAGGCTTTGGAGCAATTTACAGCATTAAACAGCAATGAGTGTATTTTTGTAAGATACCAGCCGGCTTCCGGCAAAGATGAAACAGGCAGCACCTATCCACTGCTCATAAACAATACAGAAATACCTGTCACTGTGACTATGACCACATTAGATAATCCTATTTCTTTTGCGAACAGTGTTGGTACTTTAATTGTAAGTGACAGTTTATACAAAATGATATCTGAACATGCTACTCCCGAAACAAAAATCTTAAGTATAAATGGAAATTCCATAACAGGTAACGAGGATCTGTTTCAGGCTCTATCTGCATATTTGGATAAAAGTCCTTACCTGCAGGGCAATTCCCACAGAATACACGAAGTGATTTCCCTAAGCAGTTCCACCTTCCTGCTGATAGGCTTTCTTGTAGTATTATTCTTTATAGCAACAGGCAGCATTTTGTATTTTAATAATATTTCAGCGATAGCCGATTCAAAATCCGATTACGATATTCTTGTAAAAATGGGATATACGAACAGAAAGATTAAAAAAATCATCAGGAAACAGGCAATCACATTTTTCAGCATTCCGTTTCTGTTCGGATTGGCAGACTGTATCTTTGCCACATTCGTATACAAAACAGCGCTTATGCAGAACCTTTTGGCAAACAGCATTGTTTTATACGCCCCTGTGATATTAGCCATTGCTCTGACACTGATTATTTATCTGATTTATTACTGTATGACCGTCCATACCTGCTGTAAAATGGTTTTGGAAAAATTTTAGTTGTATGCACACAGATAAATGATATAATTTACGCATGAATAAGGGGGCAACCATATGAAGCCTATGATCTTTAAGCTTTTGCTTTTTATAAATTCCATTCTGCTTATAATATATATGGGGCTGGAAATAAATATACAGATGCCTTGCAGCATGAGCAAAACCGTATCCGTATTCCTGTCATCCCTGATGCTGATAGACGCTGCTTATGTGAGTTCCTGCAATATCAGAGATAATAAAGCTATCTCTTTGTTTTGCGGTCTGCTGGCATTAGACAGTTGGTATATATCTCTTTCCATTTCGGACTACGCTATAACAAATATTGCTTTTTATGCCTTAAGTCCAGTTATATGGTGCATTTTCATAAATTTCATACTTATGTTTTTATTTCAGGGGAGCGGCTATAAATTCAAAAAAGCAGCAAACCTCTGCCTGACTGGAACCTGTATCTGCTCCCTTATTGGCATATTAATATCAGACAATGTGTTTGCATTGTTATATGGCATCCAGTTTTTGGCAAGCTGGCTTTGTTTCATTTTTATTATTGCTTACCATAGAAAAAGAGCTGCTTTTGTTCTTAAAGCAGAATGGAAGTCCATTCTGTTCTCTCTTATGGCAATAATCATCTTATTCATTGCATACTGTCTTACCACAATGGGCATAAAAGGAAATCTTTCAAACTTTGGCGTATATATCCCTGTCCTGCTTTTCTCCATAAGCATTCATGGTATTATACTGAAAGAGCATCGCAGCTTTCCATTATCAGCCATATTTAGCAGTTTTCAGTTAATGTTGATCCTGCTTTTCGGTATTATCATTTGTGGATTGATAACAATCACTCTGGGTATCGGCTGGTTATCTTTCCTTCTTATGTTGGATGCTATGTTTGTGTTAATCTATGTCTGCAATATCATACTGGATTTTAATTTAAGGCAGGGAGGCGGCAACATGGTTATAGAAAACAAATACAATGCCGCATTGGCACAGTTACAGCAGGAAGAGCAGATAAATCTTGAATTTTCAAACTTTCTTCATGACAATATACTTCAAGACCTGCTTTCCATAAAAAATATGATACATAAATCAACAAGTCCTGATATACAGAAAATAATCACACAAACTCTTGATAATATGAATATCTACATCCGTGAGCAGATGCAGAATTACCATCCTGTATTGCTGTCAAAGCTTACTATAAAAGAAAATTATCAAAATTTGCTTGCATATATTGCGCAGTCATTTCCTGATCACCACGTCAGCATTGTTTTTGACTGTTCAGACTCTTTATTTTTAGTTCCGCCATATGATATCTTCATATATCGGCTTTTGAAAGAACTCGTCACGAATGTTTATAAACACTCTACGGGCGAAAAAGCATGGATAACGCTTACACAGGACAATGGAATAATAGTATTATGCGTAAAGGATAATGGGAGTGCTGATATCGACAGCCTCACCTGTGTAGACTCATCAAAACACAGAGGTCTTGCATTAAGCGCTGACCGTGTGCATAGCATGGACGGCACTGTAAGTATAACCCAAAATTTCCCACTTGGAATCTGCGTCTGTATTCACTTGCCAATGAAAGGAGATGCTTCTTATCAATATTTTATTAGTCGATGACCACGTTCTATTTTCCAAAAGTCTGGAAATTGCATTATCAGACTACCCGGAAATACAAACCTTTAAAAGTATCCATGATATTTCCCTGTTGGATAAATTTATTGAAGAAGATGCCCCGGACATCCTGCTTATGGATATTAATTTAAAAAATATAACATCTGAAGACGGTTTGGAATTAGCAAAGCAGATATTATCCAATTATCCGGAGCAAAAAATTGTTATCCTGTCCGGATACGATCTTCCGGTATACCGCAACGAAGCCAAAAAAATCGGGGCAAAAGGATTTATCAACAAAAATACAGAACCGGAAAAGCTGATCGCTTTTCTTTCGCAGATCATGCAGGGAAAATTTATCTTCAACGGTTCCATTCCGTTTTTAGAAGAATTAACCGACTGTGAAAAACAGATTTTGCAGCTTATAGCAGACGGCAGAAAACGGAAAGAGATTGCAGGCACGCTTTATATCAGCGAACGTACCCTTTCTAATCATTTACAGCATATATTTGAAAAACTTGATGTTTCCTCCTCTGTCGAAGCTGTAACCAAAGCGATTCAATTAGGATACCTCCCGCCGCTTTGTTGATTTCGATTCCTGCCATAATCTTCTCCATCAAAACTGCAGTCAGGAGGTTGAAGGCCTCTTGCCTTGGTGGTATACTTTGTCCATAGCGATTTTTACTTATGGAGCAGAGGAACTCAGATGAAAGCGCAATTTTCAACTTCCAGCTTATTTGGGGGATTTCCATATAAATCTTCAATACGCCCTAATTAAGGAGATAACGCCATGAGACTTCTAGTAGTTGAGGATGACCGTCTTTTAAACAATACCCTTTGCTACAATCTTTCGGCAGCTGGCTACACAGTGGACGCTGCCATAACAAAATCAGAAGCGGTCAGCCTCTGCCAAGCGCAGGACTATGATCTGATAGTGCTGGATGTTAATTTACCTGATGGAAATGGATTCGACTTCTGTAGAGAAATCAAAGAGCGCCGTCCAGATACCGCCGTGATTTTTTTGACCGCAAATGATATGGAAAGCGACCAGCTACGCGGCTTTGAGTTGGGAGCAGACGACTATGTGAAAATCGACATAACCGACAGCGGAAAAGGAATTGCAGAGAGCAGGCAGGGGATGATCTTCAAACGCTTCTACCGTGAGGAAGACATCATGGGACAATTTTCAAAAAAGTCAAAGATAGAGATACTTATTAAGTTCTGTATTCATAAGGCATTTCTAAAAAATACCGGGAAGTAACATGAAAGGAGGGAAAAAATCATGCTGGAATTTGCCCCAAATACTTATATGCTGGAATATCAGGACGGTGCCTACCTCTGCAACGGAACGAAACGAGTAGAAGCGCCGCTGAATTATCGTTATTTAATACGTCTGGTTGAAGGCAAGTGGATGATTTCCTCTGACTTTGGTATAGCAATACAGGGAACCGGGATATAATTCCTTGAAATGTCACAATCTTGTTCCTCGACAAATGCCTCACAAGTCTTTCCACAGGCACATACCGCAAGGCTCAGGATGAACAGCGTCCCTGTCAATAAGAGCATTTTTCCTGTTTTCTTTTTCATGTTGTTCTCCTCTCATATAAAATTCAATCCACAGCTTATCCAGTATTTCTGCGGATTTTTTATCCATTGTATCAGAGTAGTCTCTAAAAAGCCTCTAAAACATCTTAAAAAAGAATGAACTTAATTTATTATTGCTCCATTGACCAATTTTGAGAAGGCGTTTGTTTTTAGCCCTTCCCAAAATCGGTCAATAGTAGTAAAATTGACAGAAGAGAATAAATCAGAAACCATTGTGCAGGAATGCGATCATTACTCCAATTTTGAAAAGAAAAAATATGATAGATATCTATTTAAGCGGTACGGGAAACACAGAACATTGTATCAAAAAGCTGCTTTTTTACTGGATAAAACTGCACAGGCAGTTCCGATGGAGCAGAAAGATGCAGGACATTTGCTGGGGATCTGGATCTCATAACCCACGGCGGTGAAACGAATCAAGTGGTCCCCATACCGTCTCTTATCCCGTGCCTGTTCCGGGACGGAAGTATCTGCGGTCTTCACAATAACAATGCAAAATTTATTTGACGGGTTATGGAAGATCTTCCCATCATACGTTGCTATAATACCCATTCTTTCACCTCCATAAAAGCCATAACATAAGCAGGCCCACAATGGCTGTCAGGACAGCGCCCAACAGGAAATACAGTGGCAGATAACATCCCAGGCTCATCAGCCGGAATACATCCTTTATCAGGAGAATCCGGAGGAATCCTGCTATGCCCCCAGTATCCATGTTTTTCTTTTCATTTTCACTTTACCTTTTCTCTGACGTTTTCTTTGTTTTCAGGCGGCATCCACAGAACTGACTTTTACATGAAAGGTCCGAAATTCCGATACCGTTACAAACTGCTCGTAAATCTCCAGGTACTGCAGTTTCATCTGCATCCGGTTGTCCTTGTCAACCATCATCTTACGGACCGGGTTGTATGTCAACGTATACCGGCTCCCACCCATATCGCAGACAGCCCTGCAGTTCGTTCCCATCTCCGCAGCCAGGATCGCTTTCAGCCTCTGGATATCGGCCTCCAGCTTTTTAGAATACTTATCCGATTGTTTTTTCTGATCCTGAAGCTGCATATACCGCATCAGGGTAGACGGCATGGTCCCACGAAGGACAATGGCATCGGCGTCTTTGTCTGCCCGACCGCAATATTGTCTGGCACTTGCGAGGATCACATCCCCGTCCTCCAGGTAAGGCGGCAGAACCTGTTTCTTCACATAGCTGTCCCAGAATCCCTGTTCCAGAAATACCATCTCTTCCTCATAGGCCATGTCCCTGTGGATCTCCCGGATAAT
>ERZ808029.741-NODE-741-length-15120-cov-3.023067_pt1 | contig 15120 bp, 9 predicted proteins | sample MGYA00380185_ERZ808029 | MGnify/ENA primary metagenome ERZ808029 (study PRJEB31490, sample SAMN06133404) | mouse gut metagenome | isolation source: M2_3 | host: mice | place: China: Chengdu | collected 2015-05 ... | reverse complement strand
ACATGTCAAAAGTCGCTCTCATCACCGGTGTAACCGGACAAGACGGTTCTTACCTGGCAGAGTTTCTGCTGGAAAAAGGTTACGAGGTGCATGGTATTAAGCGTCGCGCATCGTCATTCAACACCGAGCGCGTGGATCACATTTATCAGGATCCGCACACCTGCAACCCGAAATTCCATCTGCATTATGGCGACCTGAGTGATACCTCCAACCTGACGCGCATTTTGCGTGAAGTGCAGCCGGATGAAGTGTACAACCTGGGCGCAATGAGTCACGTTGCGGTTTCTTTTGAGTCACCGGAATATACCGCAGACGTCGATGCGATGGGTACGCTGCGCCTGCTGGAGGCGATCCGCTTCCTCGGTCTGGAAAAGAAAACTCGTTTCTATCAGGCTTCCACCTCTGAACTGTATGGTCTGGTGCAGGAAATTCCGCAGAAAGAGACCACGCCGTTCTATCCACGCTCTCCGTATGCGGTCGCCAAACTGTATGCCTACTGGATCACCGTTAACTACCGCGAATCCTACGGCATGTACGCCTGTAACGGTATTCTCTTCAACCATGAATCCCCGCGCCGCGGCGAAACCTTCGTTACCCGCAAAATCACCCGCGCAATCGCCAACATCGCCCAGGGGCTGGAATCGTGCCTGTACCTCGGCAATATGGATTCCCTGCGTGACTGGGGCCATGCCAAAGACTACGTAAAAATGCAGTGGATGATGCTGCAACAGGAACAGCCGGAAGATTTCGTTATCGCGACCGGCGTTCAGTACTCCGTGCGTCAGTTCGTGGAAATGGCGGCAGCACAGCTGGGCATCAAACTGCGCTTTGAAGGCACGGGCGTTGAAGAGAAGGGCATTGTGGTTTCCGTCACCGGGCATGATGCGCCGGGCGTTAAACCGGGCGATGTGATTATCGCCGTTGACCCGCGTTACTTCCGCCCGGCAGAAGTTGAAACGCTGCTCGGCGACCCGACCAAAGCGCACGAAAAACTGGGCTGGAAACCGGAAATCACCCTCAGAGAGATGGTGTCTGAAATGGTGGCTAATGACCTCGAAGCGGCGAAAAAACACTCTCTGCTGAAATCTCACGGCTACGACGTGGCGATCGCGCTGGAGTCATAAACATGCGTAAACAACGAATCTTTATCGCTGGCCATCGTGGGATGGTTGGTTCCGCCATCAGGCGTCAGCTCGAACAGCGCGGTGATGTGGAACTGGTATTACGCACCCGCGACGAGCTGAACCTGCTGGACAGCCGCGCCGTGCATGATTTCTTTGCCAGCGAACGTATTGACCAGGTCTATCTGGCGGCGGCGAAAGTGGGCGGCATTGTTGCCAACAACACCTATCCGGCGGATTTCATCTACCAGAACATGATGATTGAGAGCAACATCATTCACGCCGCGCATCAGAACGACGTGAACAAACTGCTGTTTCTCGGATCGTCCTGTATCTACCCGAAACTGGCAAAACAGCCGATGGCAGAAAGCGAGTTGTTGCAGGGCACGCTGGAGCCGACCAACGAACCTTATGCCATTGCCAAAATCGCCGGGATCAAACTGTGCGAATCTTACAACCGCCAGTACGGACGCGATTACCGCTCGGTCATGCCGACCAACCTGTATGGCCCGCATGACAACTTCCACCCGAGTAATTCGCATGTGATCCCAGCATTGCTGCGTCGCTTCCACGAGGCGACGGCACAGAATGCGCCGGACGTGGTGGTGTGGGGCAGCGGTACACCGATGCGCGAATTTCTGCACGTCGATGATATGGCGGCGGCGAGCATTCATGTCATGGAGCTGGCGCACGAAGTCTGGCTGGAAAACACCCAGCCGATGCTGTCGCACATTAACGTCGGCACGGGCGTTGACTGCACTATCCGCGAGCTGGCGCAAACCATCGCCAAAGTGGTGGGTTACAAAGGTCGGGTGGTTTTTGATGCCAGCAAACCGGATGGTACGCCGCGCAAACTGCTTGATGTGACGCGCCTGCATCAGCTTGGCTGGTATCACGAAATCTCACTGGAAGCGGGGCTTGCCAGCACTTACCAGTGGTTCCTTGAGAATCAAGACCGCTTTCGGGGGTAATGATGTTTTTACGTCAGGAAGACTTTGCCACGGTAGTGCGCTCCACTCCGCTTGTCTCTCTCGACTTTATTGTCGAGAACAGTCGCGGCGAGTTTCTGCTTGGCAAAAGAACCAACCGCCCGGCGCAGGGTTACTGGTTTGTGCCGGGAGGGCGCGTGCAGAAAGACGAAACGCTGGAAGCCGCATTTGAGCGGCTGACGATGGCGGAACTGGGGCTGCGTCTGCCGATAACAGCAGGCCAGTTTTACGGTGTCTGGCAGCACTTTTATGACGATAACTTCTCCGGCACGGATTTCACCACTCACTATGTGGTGCTCGGTTTTCGCTTCAGAGTAGCGGAAGAAGAACTGTTACTGCCGGATGAGCAGCATGACGATTACCGCTGGCTGACGCCGGACGCACTGCTCGCCAGTGACAATGTTCACGCTAACAGCCGCGCCTATTTTCTCGCTGAGAAGCGTGCCGGAGTACCCGGATTATGAAAATACTGGTCTACGGCATTAACTACTCGCCGGAGTTAACCGGCATCGGCAAATACACCGGCGAGATGGTGGAATGGCTGGCGGCACAAGGTCATGAGGTGCGGGTCATTACCGCACCGCCTTACTACCCGCAGTGGCAGGTGGGCGAGAACTATTCCGCCTGGCGCTACAAACGAGAAGAGGGGGCCGCCACGGTGTGGCGCTGCCCGCTGTACGTGCCAAAACAGCCGAGCACCCTGAAACGCCTGTTGCATCTCGGCAGTTTTGCCGTCAGCAGTTTTTTCCCGTTGATGGCGCAACGTCGCTGGAAGCCGGATCGCATTATCGGCGTGGTGCCAACGCTGTTTTGCACGCCGGGAATGCGCCTGCTGGCGAAACTCTCTGGTGCGCGTACCGTGCTGCATATTCAGGATTACGAAGTGGACGCCATGCTGGGGCTGGGCCTTGCCGGAAAAGGCAAAGGCGGCAAAGTGGCACAGCTGGCAACGGCGTTCGAACGTAGCGGACTGCATAACGTCGATAACGTCTCCACGATTTCGCGTTCGATGATGAATAAAGCCATCGAAAAAGGCGTGGCGGCGGATAACATCATTTTCTTCCCCAACTGGTCGGAAATCGCCCGTTTTCAGCATGTTGCAGACGCCGATGTTGATGCCCTTCGTAACCAGCTTGGCCTGCCGGATAACAAAAAAATCATTCTTTACTCCGGCAATATTGGTGAAAAGCAGGGGCTGGAAAACGTTATTGAAGCTGCCGATCGTCTGCGCGATGAACCGCTGATTTTTGCCATTGTCGGGCAGGGCGGCGGCAAAGCGCGGCTGGAAAAAATGGCGCAGCAGCGTGGACTGCGCAACATGCAATTTTTCCCGCTGCAATCGTATGACGCTTTACCCGCACTGCTGAAGATGGGCGATTGCCATCTGGTGGTGCAAAAACGCGGCGCGGCAGATGCCGTATTGCCGTCGAAACTGACCAATATTCTGGCGGTAGGCGGTAACGCGGTGATTACCGCAGAGGCCCACACAGAACTGGGGCAGCTTTGCGAAACCTTTCCGGGCATTGCGGTTTGCGTAGAACCGGAATCGGTCGAGGCGCTGGTGGCGGGGATCCGTCAGGCGCTCCTGCTGCCCAAACACAACACAGTGGCACGTGAATATGCCGAACGCACACTCGATAAAGAGAACGTGTTACGTCAATTTATAAATGATATTCGGGGATAATTATGGCGCAGTCGAAACTCTATCCAGTTGTGATGGCAGGTGGCTCCGGTAGCCGCTTATGGCCGCTTTCCCGCGTACTTTACCCCAAGCAGTTTTTATGCCTGAAAGGCGATCTCACCATGCTGCAAACCACCATCTGCCGCCTGAACGGCGTGGAGTGCGAAAGCCCGGTGGTGATTTGCAATGAGCAGCACCGCTTTATTGTCGCGGAACAGCTGCGTCAACTGAACAAACTCACCGAGAACATTATTCTCGAACCGGCAGGGCGTAACACTGCACCTGCCATTGCGCTGGCGGCGCTGGCGGCAAAACGTCATAGCCCGGAGAGCGACCCGTTAATGCTGGTATTGGCGGCGGATCATGTGATTGCCGATGAAGACGCGTTCCGTGCCGCCGTGCGTAATGCCATGCCATATGCCGAAGCGGGCAAGCTGGTGACCTTCGGCATTGTGCCGGATCTACCAGAAACCGGTTATGGCTATATTCGTCGCGGTGAAGTATCTGCGGGCGAGCAGGATACGGTGGCCTTTGAAGTGGCGCAGTTTGTCGAAAAACCGAATCTGGAAACCGCTCAGGCCTATGTGGCAAGCGGCGAATATTACTGGAACAGCGGCATGTTCCTGTTCCGCGCCGGACGCTATCTCGAAGAACTGAAAAAATATCGCCCGGATATTCTCGACGCCTGTGAAAAAGCGATGAGCGCCGTCGATCCGGATCTCGATTTTATTCGCGTGAATGAAGAAGCGTTTCTGGCCTGCCCGGAAGAGTCGGTGGATTACGCGGTCATGGAACGTACGGCAGATGCCGTTGTGGTGCCGATGGATGCGGGCTGGAGCGATGTCGGTTCCTGGTCTTCATTATGGGAAATCAGCGCCCACACCGCCGAGGGCAACGTTTGCCACGGCGATGTGATTAATCACAAAACTGAAAACAGCTATGTGTATGCCGAATCTGGCCTGGTCACCACCGTCGGGGTGAAAGATCTGGTAGTGGTGCAGACCAAAGATGCGGTGCTGATTGCCGACCGTAACGCGGTGCAGGATGTGAAAAAAGTGGTCGAGCAGATCAAAGCCGATGGTCGCCATGAGCATCGGGTACATCGCGAAGTCTATCGTCCGTGGGGCAAATATGACTCTATCGACGCGGGCGACCGCTACCAGGTGAAACGCATCACCGTGAAACCGGGCGAGGGTTTGTCGGTACAGATGCACCATCACCGCGCGGAACACTGGGTAGTGGTCGCGGGAACGGCAAAAGTCACCATTGATGGTGATATCAAACTGCTTGGTGAAAACGAGTCCATTTATATTCCGCTGGGGGCGACGCATTGCCTGGAAAACCCGGGGAAAATTCCGCTCGATTTAATTGAAGTGCGCTCCGGCTCTTATCTCGAGGAGGATGATGTGGTGCGCTTCGCGGATCGCTACGGGCGGGTGTAAACGTCGCATCAGGCGCAGTTTGTCGGATGCGGCGTGAACGCCTTATCCGACCTACGGTTCGGGTTTGTAGGCCTGATAAGACGCGGCAGCGTCGCATCAGGCAATGAATGCGAAACCGCGATGTAAATAACGACAAAAACAAAATTGGCCGTTTCGGTCAGGGCCAACTATTGCCTGAAAAAGGGTAACGACATGAAAAAATTAACCTGCTTTAAAGCCTATGATATTCGCGGGAAATTAGGCGAAGAACTGAATGAAGATATTGCCTGGCGTATTGGGCGTGCCTATGGCGAATTTCTCAAACCGAAAACCATTGTTTTAGGCGGTGATGTCCGCCTCACCAGCGAAACCTTAAAACTGGCGCTGGCGAAAGGTTTACAGGATGCGGGCGTCGATGTGCTGGATATCGGTATGTCCGGCACCGAAGAGATCTATTTCGCCACGTTCCATCTCGGCGTGGATGGCGGCATCGAAGTTACCGCCAGCCATAATCCGATGGATTACAACGGCATGAAGCTGGTGCGCGAAGGGGCTCGCCCGATCAGCGGTGATACCGGACTGCGCGATGTCCAGTGCCTGGCTGAAGCCAACGACTTTCCTCCCGTTGATGCAACCAAACGCGGTCGCTATCAGCAAATCAATCTGCGTGGCGCTTACGTTGATCACCTGTTCGGTTATATCAATGTCAAAAACCTCACGCCGCTCAAGCTGGTGATCAACTCCGGGAACGGCGCAGCGGGTCCGGTGGTGGACGCCATTGAAGCCCGCTTTAAAGCCCTCGGCGCGCCCGTGGAATTAATCAAAGTGCACAACACGCCGGACGGCAATTTCCCCAACGGTATTCCTAACCCGCTGCTGCCGGAATGCCGCGACGACACCCGCAATGCGGTCATCAAACACGGCGCGGATATGGGTATTGCCTTTGATGGCGATTTTGACCGCTGTTTCCTGTTTGACGAAAAAGGGCAGTTTATCGAGGGCTACTACATTGTCGGTCTGCTGGCAGAAGCGTTCCTCGAAAAAAATCCCGGCGCGAAGATCATCCACGATCCGCGTCTCTCCTGGAACACCGTTGATGTGGTGACGGCCGCAGGCGGCACCCCGGTAATGTCGAAAACCGGACACGCCTTTATTAAAGAACGTATGCGCAAGGAAGACGCCATCTACGGTGGCGAAATGAGCGCCCACCATTACTTCCGTGATTTCGCTTACTGCGACAGCGGCATGATCCCGTGGCTGCTGGTCGCCGAACTGGTGTGCCTGAAAGGAAAAACGCTGGGCGAACTGGTGCGCGACCGGATGGCGGCGTTTCCGGCAAGCGGTGAGATCAACAGCAAACTGGCGCAACCCGTTGAGGCGATTAACCGCGTGGAACAGCATTTTAGCCGTGAGGCGCTGGCGGTGGATCGCACCGATGGCATCAGTATGACCTTTGCCGACTGGCGCTTTAACCTGCGCTCCTCCAACACCGAACCGGTGGTGCGGTTGAATGTTGAATCGCGCGGTGATGTGCCGCTGATGGAAGCGCGAACGCGAACTCTGCTGACGTTGCTGAACGAGTAATGTCGGATCTTCCCTTACCCCACTGCGGGTAAGGGGCTAATAACAGGAACAACGATGACAAATCTAAAAAAGCGCGAGCGAGCGAAAACCAATGCATCGTTAATCTCTATGGTGCAACGCTTTTCAGATATCACCATCATGTTTGCCGGACTATGGCTGGTTTGCGAAGTGAGCGGACTGTCATTCCTCTACATGCACCTGTTGGTGGCGCTGATTACGCTGGTGGTGTTCCAGATGCTGGGCGGCATCACCGATTTTTATCGCTCATGGCGCGGTGTTCGGGCAGCGACAGAATTTGCCCTGCTGCTACAAAACTGGACCTTAAGCGTGATTTTCAGCGCCGGACTGGTGGCGTTCAACAATGATTTCGACACGCAACTGAAAATCTGGCTGGCGTGGTATGGGCTGACCAGCATCGGACTGGTGGTTTGCCGTTCATGTATTCGCATTGGGGCGGGCTGGCTGCGTAATCATGGCTATAACAAGCGCATGGTCGCGGTGGCGGGGGATTTAGCCGCCGGACAAATGCTGATGGAGAGCTTCCGTAATCAGCCGTGGTTAGGGTTTGAAGTGGTGGGCGTATACCACGACCCAAAACCGGGCGGCGTTTCTAACGACTGGGCGGGCAATCTGCAACAGCTGGTTGAGGATGCGAAAGCGGGCAAGATTCATAACGTCTATATCGCGATGCAAATGTGCGACGGAGCGCGAGTGAAAAAACTGGTCCATCAATTGGCGGACACCACCTGTTCGGTGCTGCTGATCCCCGATGTCTTTACCTTCAACATTCTCCATTCACGTCTCGAAGAGATGAACGGCGTTCCGGTGGTGCCGCTGTATGACACGCCGCTTTCCGGGGTTAACCGCCTGCTAAAACGTGCGGAAGACATTGTGCTGGCGACGCTTATTCTGCTGCTGATCTCCCCGGTGCTGTGCTGTATTGCGCTGGCGGTGAAACTCAGTTCACCAGGGCCGGTTATTTTCCGCCAGACTCGCTACGGCATGGATGGCAAGCCGATCAAAGTGTGGAAGTTCCGTTCCATGAAAGTGATGGAGAACGACAAAGTGGTGACCCAGGCGACGCAGAACGATCCGCGCGTCACCAAAGTGGGGAACTTTCTGCGCCGCACCTCGCTGGATGAACTGCCGCAGTTTATCAATGTGCTGACCGGGGGGATGTCGATTGTGGGTCCACGTCCGCACGCGGTGGCGCATAACGAACAGTATCGCCAGCTCATTGAAGGCTACATGCTGCGCCATAAGGTGAAACCGGGCATTACCGGCTGGGCGCAGATTAATGGCTGGCGTGGCGAAACCGACACGCTGGAGAAAATGGAAAAACGCGTCGAGTTCGACCTTGAGTACATCCGCGAATGGAGCGTCTGGTTCGATATCAAAATCGTTTTCCTGACGGTATTCAAAGGCTTCGTTAACAAAGCGGCATATTGATATGAGCTTACGTGAAAAAACCATCAGCGGCGCGAAGTGGTCGGCGATTGCCACGGTGATCATCATCGGCCTCGGGCTGGTGCAGATGACCGTGCTGGCGCGGATTATCGACAACCACCAGTTCGGCCTGCTTACCGTGTCGCTGGTGATTATCGCGCTGGCAGATACGCTTTCTGACTTCGGTATCGCTAACTCGATTATTCAGCGAAAAGAAATCAGTCACCTTGAACTCACCACGTTGTACTGGCTGAACGTCGGGCTGGGGATCGTGGTGTGCGTGGCGGTGTTTTTGTTGAGTGATCTCATCGGCGACGTGCTGAATAACCCGGACCTGGCACCGTTGATTAAAACATTGTCGCTGGCGTTTGTGGTGATCCCCCACGGGCAACAGTTCCGCGCGTTGATGCAGAAGGAGCTGGAGTTCAACAAAATCGGCATGATCGAAACCAGCGCGGTGCTGGCGGGCTTCACTTTTACGGTAGTTAGCGCCCATTTCTGGCCGCTGGCGATGACCGCGATCCTCGGTTATCTGGTCAATAGTGCGGTGAGAACACTGCTGTTTGGCTACTTTGGACGCAAAATTTATCGCCCCGGTCTGCATTTCTCGCTGGCGTCGGTGGCACCGAACTTACGCTTTGGTGCCTGGCTGACGGCGGACAGCATCATCAACTATCTCAACACCAACCTTTCAACGCTGGTGCTGGCGCGTATTCTCGGCGCGGGCGTGGCAGGGGGATACAACCTGGCGTACAACGTGGCCGTTGTGCCGCCGATGAAGCTGAACCCAATCATCACCCGCGTGTTGTTTCCGGCATTCGCCAAAATTCAGGACGACACCGAAAAGCTGCGCGTCAACTTCTACAAGCTGCTGTCGGTGGTGGGAATTATCAACTTTCCGGCGCTGCTGGGGCTGATGGTGGTGTCGAATAATTTTGTACCGCTGGTCTTTGGTGAGAAGTGGAACAGCATTATTCCGGTGCTGCAATTGCTGTGTATTGTGGGTCTGCTGCGCTCCGTGGGTAACCCGATTGGTTCGCTGCTGATGGCGAAAGCGCGGGTCGATATCAGCTTTAAATTCAACGTATTCAAAACATTTCTGTTTATTCCGGCGATTGTTATTGGTGGACAGATGGCGGGCGCAATCGGCGTCACGCTCGGCTTCCTGCTGGTGCAGATTATCAACACCATTCTGAGTTACTTCGTGATGATTAAACCGGTGCTCGGTTCCAGTTATCGCCAGTACATCCTGAGTTTATGGCTACCGTTTTATCTCTCGCTGCCGACGCTGGTGGTCAGTTATGCGCTGGGCATTGTGCTGAAAGGGCAACTGGCGCTGGGGATGCTGCTGGCGGTGCAAATAGCCGCGGGCGTGCTGGCGTTTGTAGTGATGATTGTGCTGTCGCGCCATCCGCTGGTGGTGGAAGTGAAGCGTCAGTTTTGTCGCAGCGAAAAAATGAAAATGCTTTTACGGGCGGGGTGAGTTGTTGTTTTCGGTTCCGACAACGGTTGCCGGGTGCAGCGTAAAACGCCTTATCCATCCTACGGTTCTGTGCTCGGGACCTGTAGGCCTGATAAGACGCGTCAGCGTCGCATCAGGCACTGAATGCCGGATGCGGCGTGAACGCCTTATCCGGCCTACGGTTCTGTGCTCGGGTCTTGTAGGCCTGATAAGACGCGCCAGCGTCGCATCAGGCAAAAAACGGCAACGAACACAACAAACACAGCCTCACCTGGCATCAAATTTATGAGGAAAAAATGAAATTAATTATTCTGGGCAACCACACTTGCGGCAATCGTGGCGACAGCGCCATCCTGCGCGGCTTACTTGATGCCATCAACATCCTCAATCCACACGCCGAAGTGGACGTGATGAGCCGCTATCCGGTCAGTTCTTCCTGGCTGCTCAACCGCCCGGTAATGGGCGATCCGCTGTTCCTGCAAATGAAAAAACACAACAGCGCGGCAGGCGTTGTCGGGCGCGTTAAAAAAGTCCTCCGTCGCCGCTACCAGCATCAGGTATTGCTCTCACGCGTCACCGACACTGGCAAGCTGCGTAATATCGCCATCGCCCAGGGATTCACTGACTTCGTGCGCCTGCTGTCAGGTTACGACGCCATTATTCAGGTCGGCGGATCGTTTTTTGTCGATCTCTACGGCGTGCCGCAGTTTGAACACGCGCTTTGCACTTTCATGGCGAAAAAGCCGCTGTTTATGATTGGTCACAGCGTCGGCCCCTTCCAGGATGAGCAATTTAACCAACTGGCGAACTACGTTTTTGGTCACTGCGACGCGCTGATCCTGCGCGAATCGGTCAGCCTTGATCTGATGAAACGCAGCAATATCACTACCGCAAAAGTTGAACATGGCGTTGATACCGCGTGGCTGGTCGATCACCACACAGAAGATTTCACCGCCAGCTATGCCGTCCAACACTGGCTGGACGTTGCCGCACAACAGAAAACGGTAGCAATTACCCTGCGCGAACTGGCACCGTTCGACAAACGTCTCGGCACCACTCAACAAGCGTATGAAAAAGCCTTTGCCGGGGTGGTCAATCGCATTCTCGACGAAGGCTATCAGGTGATTGCGCTCTCCACCTGTACGGGCATCGACAGCTATAACAAAGACGACCGCATGGTGGCGCTCAACCTGCGCCAGCACATCAGCGATCCTGCCCGTTACCACGTAGTGATGGATGAACTCAACGATCTGGAAATGGGCAAAATTCTGGGTGCCTGTGAACTCACCGTCGGTACGCGCCTGCACTCTGCCATTATCTCAATGAACTTTGCCACTCCGGCGATTGCCATCAACTATGAACATAAATCCGCCGGGATTATGCAGCAGCTGGGGCTGCAAGAGATGGCGATTGATATCCGTCATTTATTAGACGGCACCCTGCAAGCGATGGTTGCGGATACCTTAGGCCAGCTTCCGGCGCTGAATGCACGACTTAACGAAGCCGTCAGTCGCGAACGTCAGACGGGAATGCAGATGGTGCAGTCTGTGCTTGAGCGCATCGGGGAGGTGAAATGAAGGTCGGCTTCTTTTTACTGAAATTCCCGCTGTCTTCGGAAACCTTCGTCCTCAACCAAATCACTGCGTTTATTGATATGGGCTTTGAGGTGGAGATTGTCGCGCTGCAAAAAGGCGATACAGAGAACACCCACGCGGCATGGACGAAATACAACCTTGCCGCCAGAACCCGCTGGTTACAGGACGAACCTACGGGCAAAGTGGCGAAGCTGCGCCACCGAGTCAGTCAGACCTTACGCGGCATTCATCGTAAAAATACCTGGCAGGCGCTCAACCTCAAACGCTATGGTGCCGAGTCGCGGAACCTGATTTTGTCTGCCATTTGTGGCCAGGTCGCAACACCGTTTCATGCCGATGTCTTTATCGCTCATTTTGGCCCGGCGGGGGTAACCGCAGCAAAACTACGCGAACTGGGTGTCATTCGCGGCAAAATTGCCACTATCTTCCACGGTATTGATATCTCCAGTCGGGAGGTGCTCAACCACTACACCCCCGAATATCAACAACTGTTTCGCCGTGGCGACCTGATGCTACCGATAAGCGATCTGTGGGCCGGAAGGCTGCAAAAAATGGGCTGCCCGAGGGAAAAAATTGCCGTATCGCGTATGGGCGTGGACATGACGCGCTTTAGCCCGCGTCCGGTGAAAGCGCCTGCAACGCCGCTGGAAATCATTTCCGTCGCACGCTTAACCGAGAAAAAAGGCCTGCATGTGGCGATCGAAGCCTGCCGTCAGTTGAAAGAGCAGGGCGTGGCATTTCGCTATCGCATTCTCGGCATTGGCCCGTGGGAACGACGCCTGCGCACCCTCATCGAACAATATCAACTGGAAGATGTGGTGGAGATGCCGGGCTTTAAACCGAGCCATGAAGTGAAAGCGATGCTCGACGACGCGGATGTCTTCCTGTTGCCATCGATAACGGGTGCGGATGGCGATATGGAAGGTATTCCGGTGGCGCTAATGGAAGCAATGGCGGTCGGCATTCCGGTTGTTTCAACTCTGCATAGCGGAATACCAGAACTGGTTGAGGCCGATAAATCCGGCTGGCTGGTGCCTGAGAACGATGCTCGCGCACTGGCGCAACGACTGGCGGCGTTTAGCCAACTGGACACCGACGAACTGGCTCCTGTCGTCAAACGTGCTCGCGAAAAAGTCGAACACGATTTTAACCAGCAGGTGATCAATCGAGAACTCGCCAGCTTGCTGCAGGCTTTATAGAGGAGAACGTATGCCATTTAAAAAACTCTCCCGACGCACCTTCCTGACGGCAAGCTCCGCGCTTGCCTTCCTCCATACCCCTTTCGCTCGCGCACTTCCCGCCCGACAAAGCGTTAACATTAACGACTACAACCCTCACGACTGGATCGCCTCATTTAAACAAGCCTTCAGCGAAGGGCAAACGGTCGTCGTGCCTGCTGGATTCGTTTGTGACAATATCAACACCGGCATCTTCATTCCTCCTGGCAAAACGTTACACATCCTTGGAAGCCTGCGCGGCAACGGCAGAGGGCGATTTGTCTTACAGGACGGCAGCCAGGTGACAGGGGAGGAGGGCGGCAGTATGCATAACATCACCCTGGATGTGCGTGGTTCTGACTGCACCATCAAAGGGCTGGCGATGAGCGGTTTCGGCCCGGTAACGCAGATTTATATCGGCGGCAAAAACAAACGGGTCATGCGCAACCTGACCATCGATAACCTCACTGTCAGCCACGCTAATTACGCCATCTTACGCCAGGGATTTCATAACCAGATTATCGGTGCCAACATCACCAATTGTAAGTTCAGCGACTTACAGGGCGACGCCATTGAATGGAACGTGGCGATTAACGACAGTGATATTTTGATCTCCGACCACATCATCGAGCGCATCAACTGTACCAACGGCAAAATCAACTGGGGAATCGGCATAGGCCTTGCGGGGAGTACTTATGATAATAACTACCCGGAAGACCAGGCAGTGAAAAACTTTGTCGTGGCGAATATCACGGGATCGGATTGTCGGCAGTTGATCCATGTTGAAAATGGCAAACATTTTGTTATCCGTAATATCAAAGCCCGCAATATCACGCCGGATTTCAGTAAGAAAGCAGGCATTGATAACGCGACAGTTGCTATTTACGGTTGTGACAATTTCGTGATTGATAATATTGAAATGATTAATAGCGCCGGGATGTTAATCGGCTATGGGGTAATTAAAGGCAAATATCTCTCGATACCGCAAAATTTCCGAGTGAATAATATTCAGCTGGATAACACCCACCTTGCTTACAAATTGCGCGGTATCCAAATCTCTGCCGGGAATGCTGTCTCCTTTGTGGCACTGACTAACATTGAGATGAAGCGTGCCTCGTTGGAGTTACACAACAAACCGCAACATCTTTTTATACGAAATATCAAAGTGATGCAGGAATCCTCTGTTGCACCCGCATTGAGCATGAACTTCGACATGCGCAAAGACGTTCGCGGCGTCTTTATGGCGAAAAAAGAAACACTGCTGTCTCTTGCAAATGTTCATGCGGTGAATGAAAGAGGGCAAAGCTCCGTCGATATCGACAGGATTAATCACCATATTGTTAATGTGGAAAAGATTAACTTTAGATTGCCGGAACGGAGGGAGTAGATTTGCGACCATTCCTGGAAAAATGGAGCCATACTTAGGAACAATGCTACTGCAATCCACAACGAAGCGGCGTAACATCACAAGTAATTCAGTAATCAATTCAGGGTAATTGATGCTGGCGAAAAAAATCGAACAAGCTATAATTCAGCAACCATTTTACAGGTGGATGAAATAATGACGAATTTAAAAGCAGTTATTCCTGTAGCGGGTCTTGGGATGCATATGTTGCCTGCCACTAAGGCGATTCCCAAAGAGATGCTACCGATCGTCGACAAGCCAATGATTCAGTACATTGTTGACGAGATTGTGGCTGCAGGGATCAAAGAAATCCTCCTGGTAACTCACGCGTCCAAGAACGCGGTCGAAAACCACTTCGACACCTCTTATGAATTAGAATCTCTCCTTGAACAGCGCGTGAAGCGTCAACTACTGGCGGAAGTGCAGTCCATCTGTCCGCCGGGCGTGACCATTATGAACGTGCGTCAGGGCGAACCTTTAGGTTTGGGCCACTCCATTTTATGTGCACGACCTGCCATTGGTGACAACCCATTTGTCGTGGTACTGCCAGACGTTGTTATCGATGACGCCAGCGCCGATCCGCTACGCTATAACCTTGCTGCCATGATTGCGCGCTTCAACGAAACGGGCCGCAGCCAGGTGCTGGCAAAACGTATGCCGGGTGACCTCTCTGAATACTCCGTCATTCAGACCAAAGAACCGCTGGATCGCGAAGGCAAAGTCAGCCGCATTGTTGAATTTATCGAAAAACCGGATCAGCCGCAGACGCTGGACTCAGACATCATGGCCGTTGGTCGCTATGTGCTTTCTGCCGATATTTGGCCGGAACTTGAACGCACGCAACCTGGTGCATGGGGGCGTATTCAGCTGACTGATGCTATTGCCGAACTGGCGAAAAAACAGTCCGTTGATGCCATGCTGATGACCGGCGACAGCTACGACTGCGGTAAAAAAATGGGCTATATGCAGGCGTTTGTGAAGTATGGACTGCGCAACCTGAAGGAAGGGCCAAAGTTCCGTAAGAGCATTGAGAAGTTGCTCGGGGAATAGATCCCAAGCCAATGTAACAATAATTTAGATAAATAGCGGCAGCTAACATCCCGGCGTCTATGCTTTAAACAAAGGAATGTTACTGTCGTTTTTCTTTTTAAAACAAAGAATAACAACGAGTTAACCTACTAAGTTTAATCTATTTTTTG
>ERZ808029.735-NODE-735-length-15261-cov-3.718981_pt1 | contig 15261 bp, 11 predicted proteins | sample MGYA00380185_ERZ808029 | MGnify/ENA primary metagenome ERZ808029 (study PRJEB31490, sample SAMN06133404) | mouse gut metagenome | isolation source: M2_3 | host: mice | place: China: Chengdu | collected 2015-05 ... | reverse complement strand
ACTAGCATTGATGCTCTGGCAGTGGGCGTGACTTTTGCCTTTTTAAAAGTAGAGATTCTGCCTGCTGTTTCTTTAATTGGCATTACGACCTTTTTTCTTTCTGCAGTGGGTGTCAAAATCGGCACGGTATTTGGATGCCGATATAAATCGAGGGCTGAGCTGGCTGGCGGCTGCATCTTGGTTTTGATGGGTGCAAAAATTTTGATGGAGCATCTGTTTTAGTTCCGTATTCCTCTACACGTCTGCAAAGAGAGGACGCAGTGGCGCCTACGTCTAGTACATCGTTGTACTAGCTTTGCAGACGCTGGTATCAGACATTGGGAGAAATGAAGTGGCTTGTCTCAATATATGGCATGGTGCGGGGATTTACTTTTATTGTCACCTGGGAAATATACATCACATCATAACTGGCAATCCTCCCTTGTCTCAAATCCTCAAGAATCTGATCTTTGCTTTCCATCAAAAGAGCAAAATCGCTGTATGTATAGCGGACGCCAAGTTCCAGAGCGGTCTGCTTTAGCTGCTTTATGGGTGGTTCTTCTTCTTTATTCTCTTCTGTATTGGAATCCTTCTCTGAAGAGGGTTCTAAATTATTTTCTGACAAGTCCTCTTCCTGGTAATCTTGTTCTTCCCATACTCGCAGAGTGGGTTTTACTGTCTTTTCGTTGTAAGTTACCACGTACCGAATCGTTCCTTCTGGCACGGTCTCATCTTCTTCGATTTTTGTGTTCCAAATATCTCTGTCTTCAATGGAGATCTGCTCGTTCTCTAAAGTGAATGTATAGTCCATCTCACAAGTGACCAGATTTTCCTCACCGATCTTCTTCTCCCCTACATAGGTTAAAGACGAATATTCTACAATTGCGATGCCTGCACCAATCCCGCCAAGAATCACACCGCCTAAAAACACGCTTGCCAAAATCATCCGTATCTTACCCATTTTGTTCTACCTCCATGTTGTGATGGGAACAAATCTCTTTGTCAGAATCTGTCTCGTTCTCCCTTTTTTCTCTTTTTTTCCAAGTCTCCTTTGTGTATTCTGACGTTTCATTTTTTCTGCGAATGAAAGATGCAAAAAGACCTGCTGCGGAAAAAGAGCACAGCACCAGCCCCAGGCACCCTAGTGTCACTCCCATCAGAGGGTAATGCTGCACCAAAAGCACGGTAAGCACTCCAAGACAGAAGAGACTGAACAGGCCAAATCCTCCTAAAATCAATGCAGTTCCTGCACAAAATCCGTTCCACGCCATTTGGATTCCCCATAAAAAACTATGAATGAAAAAGTTTATGGTTCTTCCAAAAAATCTCATTGTCCCATGTATCATTTTTTCCATTGTGTTGTGTCTCTCCTTTGCAGACAGCTTTGCTGTCCTTGTGTCTGTTGGTTTTACTGTCTGTAAGTTTTCCTTTTGGTCAATTTTGGTATATTCTTCTTCGTCTTTTAAGCTTGATCTTTTATTTTGAAGCTTTTGCAGCCATGTAACCGGCTTTTTCAGAAATTGACCTACAATCAGCAATAACTCTCCCAAACGTCTTCCTGTATATTTTATCTTGTCTGATATCAAAGCGCTTGTTTTCACACATTTTTGCTGTATCTGGAGAGCGGTATGACGCGTATCTTTTTTTCTTCCTATATTTTTTTGTCCTCTTTTTTGGACAAAGGCATAATCGGCTCTTACATGATAGGCTTCCAATATCTCCCCTGTCAGTTCATCCAGACTTCCAAAATCAGCAATGGCTTCTTCTTCTGTAAGTCCTCTTTCCTGTTTCATGTCAATATGCTGCTCATATTCGCTGATAATATCCTTTAATTCATCCTCCTGAAGCACAGACAATGACTGCTCCAGTTTGCTGATAAATGTCTTCTTATCCATGTCGGCACTCCTCCAAAAAATTTCCCACTTTTTCCGTCAGCTCATTCCACTCGTTCTCTAAAAGATCCCGGTACAGCACTCCTGCTGCAGTCAGATGATAATATTTTCTGGGCGGTCCTTCTTTTGATTCTCTTAAATAAGTCTCAAAATAATGTTCATTTGTCAGGCGCTTTAAAAGTGGATAGATTGTGCCTTCGTTTACATCCACCACCTTGGACACCTCTTCCACCAACTCGTACCCATACATATCTCTCTGGCGAACGGATTCCAGCACAATCAGTTCCAACACCCCTTTCTTAAATTGCGCATTCATAGTTTCTCACGCCTTTCTGTACAACAGCAATTTGTTATTACCGGATACTATATTACACCTACTACTATGTAATGTCAAGTACTGGATATAAAAAAACACCTGCTAAAGCAGGTATTTTTTATTCATCGGCACACAAAAGCAATTAAGCCTCATTGGAAGGAAACAGAACAATCTTCTGAACATTTCCCTCTTCGCCGGTCCAAATCAGACAAGTGCTGGCTTCTTTCACGTCAGAAAGCATTACAATATTTCTTGTCAAGAATGGCAGAATCTGGCAGTCTGCAGGGATAACATAAGAAACCTCTTCTACACTTTCCAGCTTCCAGCTTCCGTCTTCCTGCTGCTCCATGGACTTTACCTCAACATAGTCAGGAGCTTTCCGGTCCTCGGGAACCTGACAGATCACCAGCTGAGCCGTAGTCATAGGAGGAAGACTCATGGTCATAGCCGGACCGATGTAAGCATAAATTACATCCCCTACTTTTATCTGATCTAAGTCTACCGGGTATCCGTTCTCTCCATCCAGTATCTTTGAGTAGTCTTCACTGATATTTAATACAATCTCTCCGGCAAACGATGACCCGGACTGATTGTCAATGCGGATGACTCCCTCTTCCACACCCAGTACCGGACCCCATATGCGAATCTGATTGGAAACCACTTCCAAGTCCTCCACTGGTTTCACTCCTGGTCCCACTTCTCTCTGCTGTCTGGTCCCTGTGGATTCCGTAACATCCTGAGCCTGAGCCAGCCCTACACAACCTAACACCATCAATCCTGTACAACAAACTGCTGCCAATACGGTATTCTTAATTTTCTTCATATCTGCATTCCTTCCCTTCTGCATATTTACATATTTTGCATTTACATTTTGTTTTGGTTCCAAAGCCTTCCAGATGTGTCCATCTGTGGTTTGGAATGGTAATAGTATACCAGACAAAACCCTTAATTGCTATTGAAAAATGCAGACGTTTCTCTTACGAATTTATTACCTCAAAACAATTACCATCATGTAAATTTCCTTTAGTTTGTCTGCTCCAATATCTGACGAATTTCATCTATACATCCTCCGCAGACGGTCCCTGCACCGGTGTTTTCCTGAATTTCCTCCACGGTCCTTGCACCGGCTTCTATGGCATCTTGAATTTCCCCGGCAGTCACTCCCATACAGTTACATACAATCTCGTCTCGATCCATTTGAATTTCCTCCTGAATATTTTTTAAATTACAACCTGTTTTAAACAGGTTATACTTGTTACAGTATCTCCCAAACCTTGCTTTTTATCCCTGCTCTGCCTGCCATTTTATATGAAATATCAGAGGTCTCCTGCCACCCGGGTAATCTTAAACCCTTCTCCATGTACCTCATAGGACTCCATAACAATAATAAATGCTTCCGGCTCTGTCTCCCGAATCCTTCTTTGTATCTGATAAATGTCCTTGTTGCTGCCAGCCACCATGACCACCTCCTTTTGCCCATGATAATACCCGCCTTCTGCCTTCAAAAGAGTAGACCCCCGCATACAGCACCGATCAATTTCCCTGGCCACCTCTTTGCCGTGTTCTGTGACAATCAATGCCACCATGCCTGCATTCATGCCAAGTATCACCTTGTCCACCACCACGGCAAAAAGCAGGTTAATGACCATGCCATAGACAATTCCGTCCATATCCCGAAAAAGGATTCCTCCTGTCAAAATGATTCCCACATCTGACAAAAATGCAATCGTTCCTAGGTTCCAGTGGGGGCGGACAGCCTTGATTGCCAGATTGATGAAATCAGAACCGCCGGTGGAAGACCCCCGCACATAGATCATGGCATAGCCCATAGCCCCTACAGTTCCTGTAATGAGAGCCGCAACCATCCGGTCTCCCTCATAAACAGGAAAAAGGGGCGCCAAATAATCTAACATCAGAGAGGACAGAATCATACACCGAAAGGATTTTACCAAGAACCGCTTTCCGATCAGTTTTCCGCATATCACTGCCACTGGTATATTTAAAAGGATTGTGGACAATCCCATGGGAATCTGAAACAGCCGGTACAAAATCATAGCGATTCCCGAAAATCCGGTCATAGGAAATTCTGCTGACAGGGCCACATTATATGTGGTGACAGCCAAAAGCAGGCTCCCCAATGCCTCCCACCCTATGTCTGCCCCTGTCTTTGCCCATACTTTCAGATTGATTTTTCTCAACATTCTCCTTACGATCCGTTTATCTTTTACATGTTCCATACTCTGCCCTTCCTATAATATCTGTCACAATATCTGCCATAGTTCAAAGTTTGTTCTCTTTTACTTTCAACATCGAATGTTAAAGAAAGAGCTTCGGAGAATTATAGGGATATAATTCGCCAAAGCTCTTTCTGCTATTCATCGTAACAAAAAGAACCCCATCTGTCAAGCTTCTTTATCTTTTCATTGACTTTCCGTCGGTCTCTGGTTATTATATTCTATGTTACTGTGTACAGGGATCTATATTGCCTGTCCGGCAAACCGCAACACGTTTATTGCTGCATTATACAAATTTTCCACATGACAGGAGGTACATAATGGAACCATCCAAAGTATATTTTACTGACTTTCGTACTGCTGCTTTCGGTGACGGACTTCCCTCCAAGCTGAAAAAGCTGATGAAAAAAGCCGGAATTGAAACCATAGACATGGACGGCAAATTTGTCGCCATCAAACTTCACTTTGGAGAGTTGGGCAACATCAGCTATCTGCGCCCCAACTATGCCCGCGCTGTGGCAGACCTGGTAAAAGAGCTGGGAGGCAAACCGTTCCTCACAGACTGCAATACCATGTATCCAGGAAGTCGGAAGAATGCCCTAGAGCACCTGGAATGTGCATGGCAGAACGGCTTCACTCCCCTGACCGTCGGCTGCCCCATTTTGATTGGTGACGGCTTAAAAGGAACTGACGATGTAAGTGTCCCGGTGGAAGGGGGCGAATATGTAACCGAAGCGAAAATTGGCCGCGCCATTATGGACGCAGATGTTTTTATCAGCCTGACTCATTTTAAAGGCCATGAGATGACTGGTTTTGGCGGCACAATCAAAAATGTTGGCATGGGCTGCGGTTCACGGGCCGGCAAGACCGAACAGCACTCCAACGGAAAGCCCCACATTGACGAGGCTCTGTGCCGGGGATGCCGTCGTTGTCTGAAAGAATGCGCCAACAACGGGCTGTTTTTTGAAGAAGACAAAAAGAAAATGGTGGTAAACCAAGATAACTGTGTGGGCTGCAGCCGCTGTCTGGGGGCATGTAATTTTGATGCCATTCAGTTCAATAACAGCAATGCCAACGAGATTTTAAACCGCAAAATGGCAGAATACACAAAAGCTGTAGTGGACGGACGCCCTTGTTTTCACATTTCCCTTATTGTGGACGTATCTCCCAACTGTGACTGCCATTGTGAAAATGACGCGCCGATTCTGCCTAATATTGGAATGTTTGCATCCTTTGACCCCCTGGCTCTGGATCAGGCTTGCGTAGATGCCTGTCTTGCCGCCTCTCCTCTGCCGAACAGCCAGCTTGCCGACCACATGGCCAATCCCGGTTTCCATGACCACCATGACCATTTCCTTAACTCCTCTCCGGAGTCAGAATGGAAATCTTGTCTGGACCATGCAGAAAAGATCGGTCTTGGCAACCGTCAGTACGAGCTGATCACCGTTACGATTTAATACTGCGACAGAAACCGAAACCAAACCGGAGCACAGATTATTAACAAATTGCGAAATTTTTATTCTCTCCCGCTCCGGTTTCGGATTGCAAAAACCGGACGAAAAAAGATTCTAAACTTATATAAGGCATCCACAGGATATGCCTTGCATGTTCATGAACCAATCCATCCCCACTGGCCTCAATTTTTTATTTTTTCTGAAACTGCCTCTTGCATTCTTCCTTCAAACCGACTATAATAGGAGTCGTCGTCACTATATCTTGTGTTTTTACCACAGGTAATAACAATTTATAGTAATATACGTTTTGATCCGGGAGGTTTAAATGAGATTAAAGGTTATCAAGCGAAACGGAGAGGAGGTTTCTTTTGAAATCTCCAAAATTAAAAATGCAATCACAAAGGCTAACCATGAGATCCCAAAGATCCATCAGCTAAATTCCTATCAGATTGACGCCATTGCCAATACCATTGAGAAACAGCTTTTGGAACTTCCCCATGCTGCCAATGTTGAAGATATTCAGGATATGGTAGAAAAAGGGATTATGGAAATGCGCGGCTATGAAGTGGCTCAAAAGTACGTCCGCTATCGTTTCAAACGGGAGCTGGCCCGAAAAGCCAACACCACGGATAACGGAATCCTGTCCCTGATCGACCGGATGAACGAGGAAGTGAAACAGGAAAATTCCAACAAAAATCCGGTCATCAACTCCACACAGAGAGATTACATGGCCGGCGAAGTCAGCAAAGATCTGACCATGCGTCTTTTGCTGCCAGAGGAAGTAGTTCGTGCTCACAAGGAAGGCATCATTCACTTCCATGATTCCGACTACTTTGCCCAGCGGGAGCATAACTGCGATCTGATTGATTTGGAGGACATGCTTCAAAATGGAACCGTAATCAGCGAAACCATGATTGAAAAGCCCCACTCCTTCTATACCGCCTGCAACATCACCACTCAGATTGTGGCACAGGTAGCCAGCAACCAGTATGGAGGCCAGACCTTCACCCTATCCCATCTGGCCCCGTTTGTGGAGATCAGCCGGAAAAAAATCCGGGAAAACACCATCCGCCTCCGCCGGGAGATGAATGAGTCCATGGATGACAACATCATCAACCGGATTACGGAAGAGCAGTTAAAAGATGAGATTACCCGCGGAATCCAGACCATTCAGTATCAGCTCATCACCCTGATGACTTGCAATGGTCAGGCCCCCTTTGTGACGGTGTTTATGTACCTGGGGGAAGTTCCCGATGGACAGACCCGCAAAGATCTGGCCATGATTATTGAGGAAGTCATGCGTCAGAGAATGCAGGGTGTGAAAAATAAAAACGGCGTCTGGATTACCCCGGCTTTTCCAAAGCTTATCTATGTGCTGGATGAGGACAACATTACTCCCGACGCCCCTTACTGGTATCTGACCGAACTGGCTGCCCAGTGTACCGCCAAACGGATGGTGCCGGATTATATTTCCGCCAAAGTGATGAAAGAGCTAAAGCGGGGCCAGGTTTATCCCTGTATGGGCTGCCGTTCCTTTTTGACGGTGGAAGATTCACAAAAAAACAAAGACGGTTCCCATAAGTTTTACGGGCGCTTCAATCAGGGTGTTGTGACCATTAACTTGGTGGATGTGGCATGTACTGCCGGAGGGGATATGGACCAGTTCTGGCAGGTGCTGGAGGAAAGGCTGGAACTGTGTCACCGGGCTTTGCGCTGCCGCCACGAAAGACTCCTTGGTACTCCCTCGGATGTAGCCCCGATTCTGTGGCAGAACGGCGCTTTAGCACGGCTGGAAAAGGGAGAAAAGATTGACCGCCTTCTCTATGACGGCTACTCTACCATTTCCTTAGGCTATGCAGGCTTATGTGAAATGACCATGCGCATGATGGGCAAGCCTCACACAGACCGGGAAGCAAAGGAATTTGCCCTTAAAGTCATGCAGCGTCTTAACGACAAATGCGCTCAGTGGAAAGAAGCCGAGCATATCAGTTATTCTGTGTACGGCACTCCCATGGAGTCCACCACCTACCGTTTTGCCAAGTGCCTGCAGAAACGTTTTGGAATCCTGCCAGGGGTTACAGATAAAAACTATATTACCAACAGCTATCATGTTCATGTGACAGAAGAAATCGACGCATTTGCCAAATTAAAATTTGAGGCGGAATTTCAGAGACTTTCTCCCGGCGGGGCTATCAGTTATGTGGAGGTCCCCAACATGCAGCACAACATTCCTGCTGTGTTAAGCGTCATGCAGTTTATTTACGACAACATCATGTACGCAGAGCTGAACACCAAAAGCGATTACTGCGAGTGCTGCGGTTTCGACGGAGAAATCCTGGTGCAGGAAGATGAATCCGGCAAACTGGTATGGGAATGCCCCAACTGCGGCAACCACGACCAGAACAAGCTGACCGTTGCCCGCCGCACCTGCGGATACATTGGCACTCAATTCTGGAATCAGGGACGCACCCAGGAAATCCGCGACCGGGTACTCCATTTGTAATATACAAAATTTCTTTTGCAAAAGAGACGTCAGGACTGTATTTCATACAGTCCTGCGCCCCTTTCGCGTACTATAACCATTTCCTCCATTTCTCCCCTTCCCCTTTCTCCACAAAGATGATATAATAAGAATACTTATCAACGAAACACCCTGAATATCAGACAGGAGCAAAAACGATATGGAAAAATCCTTAATCTTTCACATACTGGGAATTCCAGAAGATTCCGATGAATCCGCCGTTAAGATAGCTTATCGGAATCTTCTAAAAAACACCAATCCGGAAGATGACCCAGATGGTTTTAAACGTCTGCGCGAAGCATATGAAGGCGCCATTGCCTGGATTCGGCAGCCAAAGCAAGAAGAACACAAAGAAAAAACCGAGATTGATTTGTGGGTTGACCGGATTGATCAGGTGTACAAAGACATCCGTCTCCGCCCCCAAACAGCTTTATGGAAGGAAATTTTATCAGACCCTCTCTGTGAGGACCTGGACACCTCCCTTCAGACTAGGGAAGCCCTGATGGTCTATTTGATGGATCACATTTACCTTCCCCAGCCTGTCTGGAAGCTTCTGGACGAAACGTTTCAGATTACAGAAGATCAGGAAGCCCTGCGCCAGCAGTTTCCGGACAATTTTATGAATTATGTTGTATACTACATAGAGAACCCTGAGGCTATGAATCTGGAGCTGTTTGAGATCCTGAACCAGGAACAGATGGACGGGGACAGCTATATCCGAAATTATTTGGATATCCGCAGGCAGCTGGGCAGGCGGGAGATGGAAGGGTGCAACGCCAAACTGAATGATCTGGCTGCATTCCATCTCTACCACCCTTATGAGGACGCGGAAAGACTGCGGATTCTGACCGCTGCCATTGAGACCTTTCGGGAAGAAAAGCTGGCACAGCCGGACGACCCGGAAGACAATGCCCGCATTCGGGCAGAGGCTGTTATCTGTGCCGCAACCTTGACAAAACCCAAGGATAAAGATGCGCTCGCCTTTTCCGACAGCCGGGACAGCGCATTGTTTCACACCCTTACGGATGCGGCCCGCACTTTGACCGAACGTCTCCTTGAAGACCCCAGAGAGGATGACTATGTTCTCCTCTATTGTGCCTATGCCTGGTGGTCCCTGGACAGACAAGAAGAGGCTTTCGCCCTGTGGCAGAAACTTCTGGACCGGCTTCCTACACATTATATGGCAAAACTTGGAGTAGTCCGTTATCACATCAGCCAGAAAAACTACGATTTGGCAAAAGAACTGATGTTACAGCTGCTGGATATGGACAGCCAGGATGAAGAAGTCTTAGAACTTATGACCCATGTCAACAATGCTTTGATTGAGAAATACCAGGACAATCTAAACAAAAGTGACCTGGAAGAATCCCAGCGAAAAAATGATACCATTGAGCTTGGCTGGTGCCTGTTCCAGAATGAACGGGCCGAAGAAGCTGTATCTTTGCTGGAAGATTTTCTTCCCGATGAGGACACCGAATATTCCTACGAGAATCTGTATGGTCGTCTGTTGTACCGGGTGGACCGCTATCCGAATGCACTTCCTCATCTCCTTCGCTGGCTGGAGTTGATCCGACAGACTATAGACGATGGATCCGAGGAAAACCGCAAGCGGATTTCCAGAGAATTTCAGGCATGCCATCTGTTAAGCGGATGCTACCATGAACTGGAAGATAAAGAAAAATCCATGGAATATGTAGAGACTGCTGCAAAAGTAGCTTCCAACCTCAGGGACAAGCTTGCCGCCATGCAGTATAAAGCTTATCTGCTGTTTCAATATAAAGAATACGAACGTTGTATTGATGCCTGTGATCAGGTGGTGGAACAGGATGACAACTATTATCCTGCTTACCTACAGCGTCAGGAAGCTGCCTACGAGCTGCGCAAAGGCCAACAGGTAGTAGATGATTATTACAGTGCCATCCGTATTTTCCCAGGACATTACAAGCCCTATCTGCTTGCTGCCCAGGTATTTTTCTACCATGACCAGTTTCAAGATGCCAAAGGCGTTCTGGACCGGGCCAGAGAAAATCAGGTGGAATTTAGTCCCTGCCTGCGTCTGTATGAGGTAAAAATTCTCCGGAACTTGGCTGACAAACGGGAAGACCGGGATGCCCCTCTTTCCATTGCCACAAAACTTCTTGCAGAACATGACAATCCGGAGACGGATATTGAGGACCTGTCCGAAATCGAATTTGAGATTGGGCTGCTTCACTGGGACAATGATGATCTGGAAAACGCCCTGGAACACTTAACCAAGGCAGTAGAACAAAATAAAGAGCGGATGCAGTACCGGTTAATCCGGGGGCATGTCTATCTGGATCATGGCCAATATAAGGCTGCTCTTGCAGATTATGCCGCAGCCCGCCAACAGTACGACGATTCTCCTGCGCTCCACTACAATATGGGCCTTTGCCAGGAATCCCTTGGAATGAAGAATCTTGCTATGGAATGCTTTCAGGAGACGTTAAAATACAAACCGATTTACCGGGAAGCCTGTGAAAAACTGGCTGATTTCTACCGGGACCGGTATCAGGAAGGCAATGACCCGGAGGATTTTAAAAAAGCCATTTCCTACATGAACCAGCAGATTGAAGCCCGTCCCTCCTGCCATGACCTGGTTCACCGGGGCCTGTTCTATATGCATAACATGGATCTTAACGAAGCCATTGAGGACTTTGAAGAAGGTTTAAAATATGGACCGGACGAGTGGGTAATCTACAACAACCTAGGCTGCTGTTATGAGCGGATGGGCAATTTACAAAAAGCCATCTCCTATTTTAAAGAAGCCTTAAATCGCCTGGGGGACAAAAAAAGCCTGCTTCCCAACGGCAATCTAGCAGACTGTTATGAGGCTTTGGGGGATTATGCCGCTGCCATTGCATGTTACAAAAAGAACCTGGAACTAGAACCGGACAATCAGACTATTTTCAAAGAGCTGGGATTTTTATACCAGTACATGGGGGATTATAAGCAGGCATTAAGTTATTTTCAAAAGGCCACAGACCAGGATGAATATTATTCCTGGATTGGTGATGTCCAATATTTGCAGGGACGAACCGGGCTGGCTGTGATTACCTACAAAAAGGGGATTCAGGCCGCTAAAAAGGACCAAAAAGCAAGTCGGCTCTCAGCTCTTGCCGACTACTATAAAGATCAGGCAATGGATTTTAAGAAAGCGGAAACCTATTTTTTAAAAGCCCTTGCCATTGAGACAGATGAAGACGAACTTCGCGAGCTGGAATGGAAACTGGCAGTCATTTGTTTCCGCATGGGCCATTTTAAGGACGCTAAAATCCATGCCCAAAAATCTCTGGAGCATTTTGCAAAAACCAAGTGGACCTGCGAAGAACATTACCTTAACTATCGGCCTTACCGGCCTGCCCGTCTGATGCGTCATGGATGGCTCTACATCTGCCTTGGAGAGACAGAAAAAGGACTTAGCTTTCTTAATCAGATGAACGAATGTCTGCGCTGCCGCCAGTGCCGTAATCAGACCTGCTTTGAAAGTTATCTTCATTTGGCCATGTACTACGAAGCAGTCGGCCAATATGACAAGGCCATTGCATACTATGAAAAATCCGTGGAGGCAAATCCAGTCGCCATTACGCCACGGGCTACTTTGGAACATTTAAAAAAGAAATTAGGAAAGAAAAAATAGACTTACTTACAAGAAAGGCACATATATGATTATTGGAATTGACCTTGGAACCACCAACAGTCTGGTGGCCTATTTTACGGAGGAAGGGCCGAAGATCATCCCCAATCGGCTCGGCAAGCATCTGACTCCATCTGTGGTCAGCATTGACGAGGAGGAGCAGGTTTATGTGGGGGAACTGGCAGTGGAACGGGGACTTCTCTACCCCAACAGCGCTGCCGCTGTGTTCAAACGGGATATGGGAAGCAAACGGCAGTTTCAGCTTCTCCACAAAACGTTTCTGGCAGAAGAACTGTCTGCTTTGGTGTTAAAGGTTCTCAAAGAGGATGCGGAAAACTATTTAGGTGAGGAAGTGACGGAAGCAGTTATCAGCGTTCCCGCCTACTTTAACGACCAGCGCCGCAAGGCAACGAAACGGGCTGGGGAGATGGCGGGACTTAAAGTGGAGCGGATTATCAGCGAACCTACTGCAGCTGCTATTGCTTACGGCCTGTATCAGAACAAAGAGTCTGCCCGGTTTTTAGTCTTTGACCTGGGAGGCGGCACTTTTGACGTATCCATATTGGAACTGATTGACACCATTTTGGAAGTGCGGGCTGTGGCTGGAGACAATTTCCTGGGAGGTGAGGATTTTACCGCTGTTTTGGAAGGGATGTTTTTTGAAAAATATCCCCAGCTGGACCGGCTCTCTTTAAGCGAAAAGGTCCTGCGCCACATTCACAAACAGGCAGAGCAATGCAAGTTAGGCTTTTCTGACAAGCGGGTGTCTTCTATGAACTGCAAAATCAATGATGAGATATTTGATTTCGAAGTGGACTTAACCAAATATGAGGAAGCCTGCAGCGACTTATTGGAGCGCATCCGCAAACCAGTAAAACGAAGTCTTGCCGATGCCCATGTACGGTTATCAGACATTGACAAGGTAGTTTTAGTAGGCGGCGCTACCAAAAGCCCCATAATCCGCCGCTTTGTCAGCAAGCTCTTTAAGATGCTTCCAGACACCAACATTAACCCAGATGAGGCTGTGGCTTTAGGAGCTGCCATTCAGGGCGCTATGAAAGAACGGAAAGATGCCATTAAGGAAGTAATCCTGACGGATGTATGCCCCTTTACCCTGGGAACTGAGGTGGTGCGGGAATGGGATGAAAACCGTTTCGAAAACGGAGTTTTCTGCCCGATCATTGACCGCAATACGGTCATTCCTGCCAGCCGCACAGAACGGCTTTACACAGTCCGGGACAATCAAAATAAAATCCGCGTCAACGTTCTTCAGGGAGAAAGCCGTTTTGCCGCCAACAACCTGTCCTTAGGGGAACTGCTCATTGACATTCCCACTGCCAAGGCCGGTGAAGAGGCAGTGGACGTAACCTATACCTATGACATTAACTCTCTGCTGGAAGTGGAGGTAAAAGTAGTCTCCACTCAGAAAATTATGAAAAAAGTCTTTTTTGGCAGGGATGTGGATATGACTCCGGAGGAGATTGAAGAGAGACTGAAAACCCTCTCCTACTTAAAAATCCACCCCAGAGACCGGGAGGAAAACAAGTATCTTCTGCTGCGGGGAGAACGAATCTACGAAGAAAGCCTGGGTGAGGACCGTCTCTTTGTAGAATCCGCCATCCGGAAATTTGAAAAAGCCTTGAACACCTACGATCAGGGCATAATCGAGGAAGCCAAAACGGCCTTCAAAGAGTTTCTGGAAATGATGGATGATTCCTGATCACGTAATTTCCCATACATCCGACCTTTTTCTCACTCAAAAAGTCCGTCCAGGAGCGAAAAGAAAATCGTTTGCAACTAATTCTCTCTTCTCTCCCGGACGGACTTTTATTTTATATTTGACTTATCTTTCCTTCATAACCTCTCTGGCAACTGCCGCTGCCTCTCTGGCAATCTCCAGCTCTTCATTGGTGCGGACCACCAGCACATTTACCTTTGACGTTCCGTCTGAGATTCGAAAAGCCTCTCCCTGGTCTCTGTTTCTCACCTCATCAATGGTAATTCCCAAAAATTCCAGATAGTCGCAGATCTCCTGGCGAATATCAGAATCGTTCTCTCCCACTCCGGCTGTAAACACAATATTATCTACCCCGTTCATAGCCGCAGCATAGCTTCCCACATATTTGGCCACCTTGTAGGCAAAAATCTCCCTGGCCAAAGCCGCCTTTTCATTATACTTAATCTGAGCATCTTTCAGCTCTCTGAAATCGCTGGAAAAATTCTTAGAAATCCCCAAAACTCCTGACTCTTGATTTAAAATAGCCATAATCTGAGGGAAATCCAAATTCTCCTTCTTTGCCAGAAATTCTAATGCCCCTGGGTCCACATCACCGCACCGGGTTCCCATCACCAGCCCCTCAAGGGGAGTAAATCCCATAGAATTGTCAACAACTCTTCCATATTTTACTGCACTGATACTGGCTCCATTTCCCAAATGACACACAATGGTCTTCACCTGTCTGGGGTCTTGTCCCAAAAACTCCGCTGCCCGCAAAGAGACATATTTATGACTAATCCCATGAAATCCATAACGGCGCACCTTATATTTCTCATAATACCGGTAAGGCAATCCATACAAAAACGCTTTGGGTTCCATCGTCTGATTAAAAGCCGTGTCAAAAACTCCCACCATAAGAGTATCTGGCATCAACTTTTTACATGCCTCCACTCCTACTAGATTGGCTGGATTGTGCAAAGGCGCCAGATCATTACACTCGGTCATGGCCTGAATCACTTCCTCGTTGATGACCACAGAGCCAGTAAACTTCTCTCCCCCGTGGACCAGCCGGTGTCCGATCACATCAATCTCACTGAAATCTGCAATCACCCCCTGTTTCGGATCTGCCAGCATATCCAACAGAGTATGTACTGCCTGGGTGTGGTTCTCCATGGTTACTGGTTCCTTTATGGAAATACCAGAAGCCGTCCGATAAGTAAAACTGCCGTCAATGCCGATCCGCTCACACAGCCCCTTTGCCAGAACTTCCTCCTTCTTGGAATCAATTACCTGAAATTTCAGGGAAGAGCTGCCGCTGTTGATCACTAATATTTTCATAAAAATGGTTTTCTCCTTTTGTTCTCTGCAAAATTTATCTTTTTCCAATTTTACGGATCCCAAAGCCATGCTTTTTCATGCAAGCATGAAACGCATGGCCTTTTGACCCTAGTATCATTATATCAATTTAAAACGAAACAGTAAAGAAAAAGAAC
>ERZ808029.733-NODE-733-length-15280-cov-3.369664_pt1 | contig 15280 bp, 14 predicted proteins | sample MGYA00380185_ERZ808029 | MGnify/ENA primary metagenome ERZ808029 (study PRJEB31490, sample SAMN06133404) | mouse gut metagenome | isolation source: M2_3 | host: mice | place: China: Chengdu | collected 2015-05 ... | reverse complement strand
TCTCTGGCCCATACAGTGCCGGAAAAAGCAGCGTTTTAGCATCATATAAGAAGAAGTATAGCGATATACGTTTTCTGCATATTTCACTAGCAGATTTTAAGTCACCTGAAAAGGAAGAAGAAACAGAAGTAAAGGAATCTATTTTAGAGGGAAAGATACTGAATCAATTAATACACCAAATCCCATCTGATAAAATTCCACAGACTAATTTTAGAGTGAAGAAAAAAGTTGATTCTAAAAATATTGTAAAAAGTACTTTGATAATTGTCGTGGCGATAATCTCTACGTTGTATCTTGCTTTATTTGATTTATGGAATGGTTATGTTTCAGTGTTACCAGATAATTGGTTGAAATCATTGCTGGTATTGACTACTAATTTATATGCTCTATTGATTAGCGGAATTGTGCTTACATTGGTATTGTGTTATTTTGAACGGTTTGTCTTTATTCTATTTTCTTGGTCGTTCTATAGCATTCCGTATTTTTCCGTTGCCCTTTTCAGAGTATATGATCTTTCGCAAAGAGTACGCAAAAGTTCTTAATCCTCGTTCAGAACTTGCAAATTATCTATGGCTCGGCGGTTTTCCTGCGGTCCATCTGCAAAAATATACACCGGATCAAGTCTATACCATCGTTAAGGATATCTACAATTCTACGGTTTTTACTGATATGATAAGGCGTAATCAAATCCGCAAAGTGAATCGGCTGGAGCGTTCCCAATAAAAAAATAGATAATGCATAAAAATAATGTTATAATAAAATCCATATACCAGGAAACTGATGGCCGGTTTCCGTCTCAGCCAAAGTAATCCATATTGACGGTTTCGCAGGAGGATATTGCGGGCAGAATCAAGGGATTGAAACAGGAGGAAGGCTGACTGTGCGATTAAACGAAATAAATGTGACCATGGATGTGTTTGCCAGCGTGGTCATTATCATATTAATTTGTTATATCCTGACCCATCCAAGGCCCAGAAGGCCTTCCGATAACATGTGTATGCTCATATGTTTCTGCAATCTCGCCATGCTTCTTGGGGATATACCCAACTGGCTGTGTGAAGGATATGCGCGGCCATGGTATCCTGCGGTCCTGCACATCGGTATCTTTATCCAATTCCTGGGAGGCATACTGGTGATGCCCGCGTATACCTTTTATATAAAGGTTCATCTGGCGTCCAGGGTACAGGTGAGCCGCAAAATCATCCGGACCGTTTTAGCCATAGGCGGCACGGGCGTGATATTGCTGGTGGTGAATTTATTTAACGGTATGTTTTATTACATTGACAGCAATAATGTTTACCACAGAGGAGAATGGTGGATTCTTACACAGCTCATGTCGGTAGCCATCATGTTAATAGACCTTTCCATGGAACTGTACTACCGCCGGTATATGCGCCGCAAAGATATCATCATCTTTCAGGGATACAAGGTGCTGCCTCTGACAGCTGTTATTATCCAAAGCATGTTTTACGGGATTGCCGCCACCTATCCGGCAGTTACCATATCCATTCTTCTGATTTTTCTCAACATACAGTCAGAACAGGCATTTCTGCTGGAGCAGCAGGAATCAAGACTGACCCAGAGCCGGATTGCTATCATGATGTCGCAGATTCAGCCCCATTTTCTATTTAACGCGCTGACCGGAATCAAACAGCTGTGCGACACGGACCCCAAAAAGGCATCGGTCGCGCTGGAGCATTTTTCCTATTTTCTTCGTGGGAATCTGGATTCCCTGTCAGACAGTAACCTGATAACCTTTGATAAGGAGTTAGAACATGTCCAGGATTATCTTTATCTTGAGAAGCTACGGTTTGAGGACAGACTAAATATACATATGGAAATAGAGACAACCGATTTCCTGCTGCCTTCCCTGACACTGCAGCCCATTGTGGAAAATGCTGTCCGCCATGGCATTACCAGGAAAAGATACGGCTGAACAGTCACCATAATATGTGAACGGTCAGAGGACGCGGTCATCATAACGGTCTCAGACAATGGGGTGGGTTTTGACGTGATGGAAACAAAGGAAGACGGACGGTCCCATGTGGGAATCGCAAATGTGAGAAAGCGCCTTGAGGTTCAGTGCGGCGGCGCCTTGGATATTAAAAGTGAAAAAGGAGTTGGGACAACCGTGACCATTGTTCTTCCGCAGAGGATGCCGTCTGAACGCTCAGGGTATCTTCGGATATGAAAGCATCCGGCGGGTGAAGGAAACGCAAGGTAAAAACAGGGATGATACGAATTTCAGGCCAGCCGGGCAAACCGGCTGGCCTTTTTCAGCATAATTGTGTAAGCATCGTGTAATCCTTTATTACTATAATAGAAGTAAATCCGATTGCTTCGGATGAAGACATGGAAAGGAGGACAATGTCATGGTTATTATGGCCGTTGATCCGGATCGGGAGGATTTGAAGAAACTGGTAAGGTTTTTGCGAATGGTTTATCCGGGATGCCATGTGGTAATGTTTACGGACGCGGAAGCAGCTGCCGTTTATGTCCGGGATAATCCGATTGACGTTATGTTTACAGAGGTGGTCCTGACCGGTATGACCGGTTTTGGCTTGAAGGAGAAGGCGGAAGCGGTCCAGCCTGCTCTCCTGACCGTGTTGGTGACCGGTTCGGACGCTTACGCGAATCAGGCAATCAGAACAAGGGCCTCCGGGTATATACTTAAGCCTGTTACCAGGAAAGCTATATGGGAGTCACTGTGCGATACGAAATTTAACATTGCCAGGCAGGCGTAGGTGCGGAGGATTCAAGAGAGAGGGTATATGGAAGCAAGTTCCACATACATATATTTTATATACAATTCAGGGGGACATCCGAAATGCAAAAAAGTAAACTTTTTAAAACAAATCTTCTCATCAGCGTCATCCTGCTGGTAGGCTTCATCCTTACGGCAGTACTCAGCTATCAGGCTAATTATCAGGCGTCGCTGGTGAATATTGAACAGGTATCCTCCCTGACGGCAGAAGGAATCTATTACCAGCTCACGGCCATGTTCACAAAGCCGGTGAATATATCGCTGACCATGGCCCATGACAGTCTTCTGATTGACCATCTCTTAAGTGAACAGGAGCATCTGGAGGACGAGGATTACATAAAGACCACTAAGACATATCTGGATAATTACAAGCAGAAATACGGATTTGACTCAGTGTTCCTGATATCCTCGGTTTCCTCCCGATATTATAATTTTAATGGGCTGGACCGTGTTTTAATTAAAGGAAATCCGGAGAACATATGGTATTATGAGCTGCTTGATTCGGAACTGGAATACGCCCTGAATGTGGATAACAACGAGGTGGTTGGCGCGGATAATAAGATTACTGTGTTTGTAAACTGTAAAATCACAGCACCTGACGGCTCGGTCATCGGCGTGGTGGGAGTGGGAATCCGGATGGACTATATGAAGGAGCTTCTCCAGGGCTATGAGAATGACTACGGAATCAATGCCAGCCTGATTGACCAGGATGGGATCATCGAGATATCCACCACCTACACCGGATATGAGAAGATGGACTGGTTTGAGGCCCATGACCAGGAACCCATACGCCGGCAGGTGCTGGGATGGAATAAGGGGAATGATAATCTGGAACTCTGGACCGGTTCACAGGCTCCGGACAGCCATAAAAGCTATGTGGTGAGCCGCTATATTCCGGAGCTGTCATGGGATTTGGTGGTGGAACAGGACACGGACCATCTGATTGAAGATATGAACCGGCAGCTGTACCGGACCGGCCTGATACTTGCCGCGGTGATTATTACGGTTGTAATCGTCATAACGAATGTGATACGCAATTTTGACAGGCAGATCACAAAGCTGACGGAGGAGAGGCAGGCCATCTTCAAAAAGGCGACGGAACAGCTCTACGACAGCATTTATGAACTGAACCTGACGAGGAACTGTTATGTGGGAAAACCCATGGAGGAATATTTTTCCAGTATGGGAGCCGGAGGCATGCCCTTTGACCAGGGCCTTCGCGTGATTGCCGAGAAGCAGATTAAAGAGGAATACCGGGAAGGATATGTGTCCATGTTCAGCCCGGAACATGTAATACGGGAATATGAGGCTGGCAACAACCATCTTTCCTATGACTTTATGCTTTCCCTGGATGGCGGACCTTATCAATGGATGAGGGTTGAGACTTATATTTTCTTTTCAGAGGAGGATAAATCGATTCATATGTTCGCGTACCGCAAGAATATTGACACAGAGAAGAAAAGGGAGCTTCAGGCAGCGGCGGACGAGATGACCGGGCTTTTCACAAAGAAGGTGACGGAGCGCCTGATTGACAGACAGCTGACAAAATGCCCTGGCGGACTGTTTGCATTTATGATATTTGACATTGACTGTTTTAAAGATGTGAACGACCATCACGGCCATGCCTTTGGGGATTACTGCATTTGTACGTTCACAAAAATCATAAAGGAGCATTTCAGGGACGGGGATATCATCGGAAGGATTGGCGGGGATGAATTTGTTGTATTCATTCCGGTTCCCGGTGTGAATTTCGCAGAAGTAAAGGCGGCGGAATTAAGCAGCGCCCTGGATACGGTCATCTCCAAAGAGGACGTCAGCTGTCATATTTCCGCAAGCATAGGAGTCTCAGTGTCACCGCGGAACGGCATGGACTTTGAAGCCCTGTACCAGAAGGCGGATATCGCCCTGTACCAGACCAAACAGAGGGGCAAAAACGGATTTACATTATTTGAACCGTAAGAACCGGATGCCACGGTGGCCGGATTTACGGATCCGGAGGCGGCGTTCGCATATCTTGCCGGACATGGGGTGGATATTGCATTCCTGGATATTGAGATTGGAGAGTTAAACGGCATTGGTCTGGCAAAAAAGTGTAAGGAAATCTGCCCTCAGGTTAACATCATATTTGTGACAGGGTATTCGGAATATACCATGGAAGCGTTTAAGCTGCGCGCCAGCGGTTACCTTTTAAAACCGGTCCGCGCCTCTGACCTGCGCATGGAGATTGACAATCTGCGCAATCCCCTGCCTGTCCGGTCATCCAAACGGGTGCGGATACAGACCTTTGGCAATTTTGAGATTTTTGTGGATGGAACCCCTCTTAATTTTCCGAGGAAGAAATGCCTGGAAGTCCTGGCCTATCTGGTGGACCGGAAGGGGGCAAGGGTTTCCATGCCGGAGCTTTCGGATGTGCTTTGGGAAGGCGGACCGTATGACCGATCCAAGCAGAATCATATCCATCAGGTTATATTTGCCCTTATGCAGACCTTAAAAAGGGCCGGGATTCAGGATATCGTCACAAAGATTAACGGGGATATGGCGATTAATCCTGAAAAAATTGACTGTGATTATTATGAAGCCATCAATGGAAACGTAGCCAGTATGAACACGTTTAACGGTGAGTATATGTCAAATTACAGCTGGGCGGAATTCACCCTTGGAAGTCTGATACAGAGGAACAAACAGATATTGTGAGGTGTAATGAGATGGAAGACAAAGGCAGGAGGGGACTTCTGGAGCGGTTCCAGGAAGCAGCCGGATGCGCGTTTCTTTCAGACCTGACCGCGGTGTCCCGGATGCAGGGGACATGTATCCTTATGGAAATGGTCCGCCTGGGCAGTGGGAAATACTCCCTGGGGCGCTTCCTCTATCTGTTTGTCCAGTTCCTCTTTTTTTCCAGTATTCCATATTTTCTAAGTTCCCTTCATAATGGGAACCTGTTTTCGATATCCAGATGTTGGAATTTACAAGCATCAGAAGCTGTTTTTTACAAGCCTTACCCAAGCCCTTTATAAGATGGAAACGGCTGCTGTTCTGTGTGGGGGAGGGGGGGGGCAGTATTGGATGCCCGAATTGCAGATACATAAATTACAGAACCATCCCGGGATTCCGCTTTTAAACCGGAGAATCCTTGCAGACCTCGGTAACATTTTTTTATCTATAACGGGAAAATCATGGAAGTAGATAAAATTCATCAAATTTAGGAAAGCCACCCCCTCTTTTTTCTGCCAGGAGAAGAGAGGGGTTATTACATGGCGGAAAGGATATCACCTCAGCCACATTATCACTATCAGGTTTAAGGTGTGGTTCGTGTGATTCCTGCTTTCGATATCCTATTCCGATTGCTTTTAAATATCAAACGCTTATCATACATAAAAAATAAAAATATAATACAAATACTCATATTGTCTATAGTTCTAGCTACAATTATCAATAAAAATTACAAATTCAAAATAGATATTATTTAATACAATGTAAATATGGCCACATATATCGAAATAACAAAGGTAAAAAATAGGAAAATAGTATAACAAACGGTTGACATACATGAATAATGGTGCTATATTAAATCTATAAGAAGACCATAAAACGAAGTAACAAAAAAAGGAGAGCGCGGATTATGAGAAAACACATCAAAAAAGCGACAGCATTGGTTTTGACGGCAGTAATGGCAATGGGAGCGGTAACAGGCTGTGGCGGCTCCGGCGCGTCTGACACGAAAGGCCAGGCAGTGGAGGGGAATGCCGGGACAGACGAAGGAGGCGCGCAGAAGATCAGCTTTTTAAACAGCAAAGGTGAAATTCAGGCAGCGCTGGAAGATATGGCGGAAGCGTATAAAAGCAGGACCGGGGTTCAGGTAGACATCCTGGCATGCGGCGCAGGCGAGGTTCCGTATACGAAAATCACCAGTATGTATAATTCCGGCACGGCGCCTACCATGGCTATGCTGGATACCACGGATATTGTAGCACTGGCGGAAGAATACGCGTTGGATTTATCAGACCAGGCATGGATTGCGGAATGTGAAGACAACGTGACCAGGGTAGATGGTAAGGTCTATAGTTTCCCATTCTGTATTGAAGGCAGAGGCATCATCTACAACAGAGCGGCCATAGAGGAGACGCTGGGACACGAATTTGACGCGGACGCGGTCAATTCCCTGGATTCTTTCAAGGCGGTTTTGGAAGAACTTCGCGCGGCGGGTATGGAGAATCCGGTCGTTGTCTCGAAGGAGGACTGGTCCCTTGGGGCGCACCAGCTTGGTTTTATCTATGATACATACGACGGAACAACAGCGGGGGCGGATGAAATCATCGGCAAGCTGACAGACGGTTCCCGGAAGGCAATCGAGTATGACCGTTTTAACCAGTTTATGGACACCATGGATTTGCTTCTCCAGTACAATATAAATGGAAAAGACCCCTTAGGCGCTCTTTATGAGCAGGATCCGATTTACCTTGCAGACGGTGACGCGGCATTCTGGCTCAATGGCTGCTGGGCATGGCCGAACTTAAGCGACTCCGGCGCGGACGCGGAGGACGGGTATGGATTTATTCCGTGGATTCTTGGAAACGACACATCTGATTTTGCCAACCGGGGTATTCAGGCAGCGGCGTCCAAGCAGGTCATGATAGACAAGAAGCAGGCAAGCCCGGAGGAGCAGGAAGCGGCAAAAGCATTTATTAACTGGATTGTTAATGACGAGGAAGGCCAGAGAATGCTGGTGGAAGAAGCGGCGCTTATTCCGGCATGCAAGAACAACGCGGTAGAGCCGGTAGATCCCTTAGGAAAAGATATCAAAGAAAAGATGGCAGAAGGCCGGACCTTCAGTTCCTCGTTCATCGCGCCTGGCGACCACTGGAGCGTCATGGGCGCCGAGATGCAGAAATACATTGCAGGACAGCAGACCAGGGAAGATGTAGCCAATGCCCTGGATGCATATTGGCAGAAACAGAGATAAGCAGGTAAGCAGTCAGGTTGAGAAAGAAAGGGGACATTATGGGGACGATGGGAAGGAATCGGGCTGACCGGACACGGAATTTCTGTTTGTTTGCATTGCCGGCGGTCTTTGTATTTATCACGGTAGTCATTGTACCGTTTATCTATGGTATGTATTTAACCTTTACAGATTGGAACGGTGTTACCGACGCGAAGCATCTGGTAGGTTTTACAAACTATCTGGAGCTGTTTAAGGATACTGGTTTCTGGAATTCCATGCTGCTCACTCTCAAGTATGTGTTATGTTCCGTGCTGCTGGTTAATATGGTGGCATTCCTGTTTGCCTATATGCTGACAAGCGGCATAAAAGGGCAGAATTTCTTCAGGACCGGCTTTTTCACACCAAACCTGATTGGAGGCGTGGTGCTGGGTTTTATCTGGCAGTTTGTATTTTCAAGGATTTTGGTAAATGTGGGTCAAAGCACCGGGTGGGGAATCTTCTCCACCTCCTGGCTCTCCGACCCCAACAAGGCGTTCTGGTCCCTGGTGGTGGTTACGGTATGGCAGCTTTCCGGTTATATGATGTTAATCTATGTGGCTGGCTTTACCGGAATGAGCGAGGATGTCCTGGAAGCCGCCAGTATCGACGGCGCCACTGGATTTCAGCGGCTCAAAAGTATTGTTATGCCGCTTATGGTTCCGTCTTTTGTTATCTGCCTGTTCCTCACATTGTCCAGAGCGTTCATGGTATACGATGTGAACCTGACATTGACCGGCGGGGAACCTTACGGAAGCACCAGGCTGGTGGCAATGCATGTGTATGAAAAAGCATTTACGGCAAGGCAGTATGGCATTGGGCAGGCGGAAGCAGTGTTCCTGTTCCTGGTCGTTGCGGTAATCAGCGGCCTTCAGGTGTACATCGGAAAGAAGAAGGAGGTTGAGGCATAATGGCACGGAATAAAAGTATGAAAGTCGGAGGAACCAGGAAAATCGTTACCGACGGAGCAAAGGTTACCGGCTTAACGGTGGCGTTCCTGTTTTATTTAATGCCGTTCGTGCTTGTAATTTTAAATTCCTTTAAAGAAAAAAGAGATATCATCAAAAGTCCGTTTTCCCTGATTGCAGAAAACGGTATGAGTTTGGAAAATTATGCGACGGCATTTGGAAAAATGAATTACATGCGGGCCTTTACCAACTCCCTGTTTGTTACCGGGCTTGCAACACTGCTTGTGATTGTGCTTTCGGCGATGTGCGCTTATTATATCGTCCGGTCCAGGAATAAATTTTCCAATCTGATTTATTCCCTGATGATTGCCTCTATGATTATACCGTTCCAGTCCATCATGATTCCGCTGGTATCCATCTATGGGGCCAAGTTCAATCTGCTGAACAGCAGAGGGACCTTGATTTATATGCACGTTGGTTTTGCCATGAGCATGTCAGTATTTATGTATTCAGGATTTATTAAGAGCGGCGTTCCCATTTCCCTGGAGGAGGCGGCGCATCTGGACGGGTGCAATAAACTGCAGACATTTTTTTTGGTAGTGTTCCCGTTATTAAAGCCGACCACTTCCACACTGATCATATTGAATGTACTGGCATTCTGGAACGATTACCTGCTGCCGTCCCTGGTGCTTGGAAAAAAGGAACTGTATACGCTTCCGCTTTCCACCTATGCGTTCTACGGCACCTATTCGGCGGATTACGGAACCATTATGGCAGCGCTGGTGTTGACTCTGGCGCCAATCCTGATTCTGTACCTGTTCCTGCAGAAACAGATTATCAGCGGCGTGGTTGCGGGCGCGGTGAAATAACGGAGCGGTTTCGGATGCGGTGAAATAACGGCGCGGCTGCGGACGCGGTAAATTGCAACAGTTTAGAGAGGGGAAACGTACATATGGAGTTTCTGTTAAATATTACTCATAATTACCTGGGAATTCCCATAAAAACGGCTGCTGTGAAAGAACAGGATTTACATATTCTGGAGATCCGCAGTCAGGAACAGAAAATCATGGAATTCAGAATTCCTGTATCAGAACAGAAACCCTACGCTTACGATTACCTGGCTTATGTAAAGGCAGAGGATTATAAAGGAAGGGAGCTCTGTTTAAGCGGAAGTCTCCCCTCCGCTTTCTTTGAACAGGTTATCCAGACAGATGAGCCGGAAAAGTCTGTCGATATCAGGCCGGAAATCCATTTTACAGCGGGCCGGGGATGGATCAATGACCCCAACGGTCTGGTGTTCCATGACGGAATATGGCATCTGTTTTTCCAATATAACCCCATGAACACGGAGTGGGAGAATATGAGCTGGGGACATGCCGTAAGCAGGGATCTTCTCCATTGGCAGCAGAAGGATGTGTCAATGTATCCCGATGAACATGGAACTGTGTATTCCGGCTGCGGTCTTGTCAATGAACGGGGATTATTTGGGCTTCCAACGGACGCGCTGCTGTTTTTTTACACGGCGGCGGGAGGGACCAGCCAATGGTCCAAAGGAAAGCAGTTTGTGCAGCGCATGGCGTACAGTCTGGATGGAGGAGAGACGGTTGCCAAGTATAAGGACTGGGAACTGCGCCTATACCCGGAGACAGAAGGCGTCCAGAAGAAGGAACTGCCCCGGGCCGCCTTTGAAAACCGGGATCCCAAGGTATTCTGGCATGAAGACAGCGGGGCCTATATCATGATCCTGTTCCTCGATGCCCACGATTTTGCCATCCTCCGCTCGGAGAATCTAAAGGACTGGGAGAAGACGCAGCATCTGGTCTTTGAAGACGCGTGGGAATGCCCGGACCTGATGGAGCTTAAGGCGGATGACGGGACAAAACACTGGGTATTCTGGAGCGCCGACGGATTCTATTTTGTGGGAGAGTTTGACGGCTGGAGGTTTACAGGTCCTGGAAGTCATAAAGAGGCATACGGCACTAAACTTCCATACGCGGCTCAGACGTATTCTGGCCTTACGGACAGGACCGTCAGCGTGGCATGGCTGCGGACCCGCCATGAAGGCCGCCTTTATACCGGGGCAATGGCAGTGCCGAGAGAGCTGGCCCTGGCTAAAAAAGGAGACGGCTACAGGCTGCGCCTGTCTCCGGTAAAGGAACTGAATCAGGCGCGGGAGCCATTTCAGACCCTGCATATGACAAACGGTTGTGTCACATATAAGGAACCGGGACGGCCCTTCTGGCTCCGGATAGACTGGAAGGAAGGAGAACCGGGAAACGCCTTCCTTACCATAGGGGGCGCAGGCTGGAGCATAGACAGGAAACATGGAACCATAAGATATTACGAAACTCCTACCGGGCTGACGGAGACTTACACGGCTGCAGATGGGGGACCGCTGAATCAGTTTCGCGTCATTGTGGACCGTGGAATTGTTGAAATAACTGCCAATCATGATATAATATATCTGGTATATGAGACAACCGATTATCAGATGGATGGTTTCCTCACCTATGAGGGAGAGGAAGCGGATATCGGGGTTGCCTTATTGAAAAACTAAGAGACAATGACAGAAAAAAGGCGGGGGTATCCATGGCGACAATTAAAGACGTAGCAAGAGAAGCAGGACTGACGGTGGGAACCGTTTCACGGGTGCTGAACAACCGGGGGTATATCAGCGAAGCCACAAGAGAAAATGTGTACCGGGTGATGAAGGAATTGAATTACCAGCCTAACGAAGTGGCGCGCTCCTTATCAAAATCAAAAACAAATACCATAGGAGTGATTGTACCTCATATTGTACATCCGTATTTTGCCAAATTAATCAGCAACCTGGAAAAAGCGGCGTCGGACCGGGGTTACAAGATGCTTCTGTGCAATTCGAGAGAAGATCAGAACAGGGAACAGGAATATCTGGATATGCTGAAGAGCAACCGGGTAGCGGGATTGATTTTATGCAGCGCCAGGGTAAAGACAGAATCCCTGGCAGACCTGGGTATCCCGGTTATAACCATTGAGCGCAGCGTAGGGGCGGGAACCGCTTCCGTAGAATGCGACAACTATCAGGGCGGTGTCATGGCGGCGGAGCACCTTATAGCCTGCGGCTGTAAGTATATTATCAATCTTGGCGGTGTGGAGCAGACAAAAATGCCTGCGGACAGCCGGGAAACAGGATTTTTGGATGTATGCGGCAGGTACGGAGTGACAGCGATTGGAAAAAAGAGCCTGGAAGACGAATATTACGCAATGGAGTATCATGAATATATAGAAAAAATCATTATGGAAAATCCACAGGCGGATGGGATTTTTGCCAGCAGTGACCTGCTTGCGGCTCAGGTCCTTCAGGTCTGCGCGAAGCTGGGGATTAGGGTTCCGGAACAGATGAAGGTGGTGGGCTTTGATGACGTCAATGTGGCGTCCCTGACAACGCCTCCTATTACCACCATACACCAGCCGGTCAGGGAGATGGCGGAAACAGCTGTTGAGCTGATTATCAAGAGCAACAAGGGTGAGATGATACCCACAAGAACGTTGCTGCCGGTCAGCCTGGTGAAGCGGGGGACTACTCAGTAGATTCCTGTGGATTTTCAGAAGAGGAGTCTGAATTGGACGAACTATATGAATTATATAAAGGGCTGTACGGTGACAATGACTTGACAAATTACCGCTGGAGCCAGCTGGTGCAGATAATCGAAACAGCGATTGCGCATCGTCCCGCCGATTTGAAGCGGGAAGATAAAAAGGGCAGCGGATGGTATCTGTCGGAGAAAATGGTTGGCATGATGTTGTACGTTGACCGGTTCAGCAAGGATCTGTTTGATTTTGAGAATCGGATTGATTACCTGGCGGAACTGGGTATCACCTATGTCCATTTCATGCCACTTCTTAAATCCAGGGAGGGGAATAACGACGGCGGGTACGCCGTATCAGACTACCTGGAGGTGGAGGAGAGGCTTGGGACCATGAAGCAGCTTGAAAAGGTGGTAAAAAAGCTGAAGTCCAAAGGAATCCGCACCTGCATTGATTTCGTGCTCAACCATACGGCCAAGGAGCATGTATGGGTACAGGAATGGAAGTCCGGCGACCCGGATTACAATGATATGTACCTGGCCTTCGATGATGACGCGGTGCCAAAACAATACGAAAAGACCCTGACAGAGATATTTCCGAAGGTGGCGCCGGGGAATTTTACCTACTACGATGATATCAGGAAATATGTGATGACCCGGTTCTATGAATTCCAGTGGGACTTAAATTATAAAAATCCTCAGGTATTCAACAAAATCGTGGAAGTACTGCTGACCTTGGCCAATAAAGGCATTGATATCTTTCGTCTGGATGCGATTCCCTATATGTGGAAGGAGCTGGGAACCACCAGCATGAACCTTCCGCAGGTGCATACTTTAATTGCCATGATGAAGATGATAGCCGGGAAGGTGTGCCCGTCCGTCATCTTTCTGGGAGAGGCCATTGTGGAGCCAAAAGAAATCATCAAATATTTTGGTACCAGGGAAAAGAAAGAGTGTGAGGTCATGTACAATGCCTCCATGATGGTTCTTTTATGGAACAGCCTGGCGTCCAGGGATGTAAGGCTGATGGAACGATCCCTGTCCATTGACTATGGCGTGCCGGAGGATGGCGTATGGATTAATTACGCCAGATGCCATGACGATATCGGATGGGGATTTGAAGAAGAGGTCTTAAAATCCATGGGCTGCGACCCCATGATGCATAAGCAGTTCATCATCCGGTTCATGGAGGGCGCTTATCCGGGAAGCTATGCCCTGGGAGAGCTGTATGAATTCAATCCTGTGACGTTAGATGCCAGAAACAGCGGCACCATGGCCTCCCTTTGCGGGCTGGAGCAGGCATTAAATGAACAGCATGGCTACAAGATTGAGCTTGCGGTAAAACGTATTCTTCTTTTAAACGCCATGATTATCTCCTACACAGGGATTCCTCTTCTGTACAGCGGAGACGAGATTGGCCAGCTGAATGACTGGGATTACAGGAACCATCCGGAAATCGCCCATGATTCCAGATGGCTTCACCGCGGCCCCATGGACTGGGAAGCGGCAGAGAGGCGCCATGACGCCGGAACTGTCCAGGGACAGATTTTCCTCGCTGTCAGGAAGATGATAGAAATCCGTAAATCCAGCTCCTTGTTCCGTTCCGACTTAAAATCCATACCGGTAGATACCGGGAACCCTGCTGTGTTTGGATTCCATAAAGCAGACCAGATGATGGTTCTGGGCAATTTTACGGATCAGGTGCAATGGGTGGATACGAAATATTTTGACTGGTTCGGACTGCCGGGAGAAATGCACGATATGATACAGGGAAGGCCAATCAGAAGCCATAACAACAGCATCATGTTAGGACCTTACGAGTTTTTGTGGCTTGCAGGCTGATACCGGACACAAAATCAGGAGGTGGTATAGATGGAACAACAGGCTTGGTGGAAAGAAAGCGTGGTGTATCAGATTTATCCAAGGAGCTTTAAAGACAGCAACGGGGACGGAATCGGAGATATACGGGGCATCATAGAAAAATTGGATTATCTGAAATTGTTGGGCGTTGATGTATTATGGCTGTCCCCCATTTACCAGTCGCCCAACGATGACAACGGCTACGATATCAGTGATTACCAGAAAATCATGACGGAATTCGGCGCCATGGAGGATTTTGACTGTCTGCTTTCGGAGGCTCACAGACGGGGCCTTAAGATTATGCTGGATCTTGTGGTCAATCACACGTCCGATGAGCATTGCTGGTTTACACAGAGCCGCCGCAGCCTTGATAACCCTTACAGGGATTATTATATCTGGAGGAAGGGATCGGATGGAGAACCGCCCAATCACTGGCAGGCCAGTTTCGGTGGTTTGGCGTGGGAGTATGATAAGAAAACAGATATGTATTATCTGCACATGTTCTCAAAGAAGCAGCCGGACCTGAACTGGGATAACCCATTACTTAGAAATAAAATCTTTGAAATGATGGACTGGTGGCTTCAAAAGGGAATTGACGGTTTCCGCATGGACGTCATCAATATGATATCCAAGGTTCCGGGGCTTCCGGAAGGAAAACCCATCGAGGATACGCCGTATACCGATGGAGGCCCCTTTGTCAGGTGCGGCCCTCACGTACACGAATACATCCATGAGATGAATGAGAAGGTGCTGTCCCATTATGATATCATGACTGTTGGAGAGACGCCTGGGGTGACCGTCGGGGACGCGGAGAAGTTTACCGGACCAGGCCGTAAGGAGCTTAACATGGTATTCCACTTTGACCATGTGGATGTGGAGAACGGAAGCAGTACAAAATGGACGGATAAACGGTTTGAGATGCCAAAGCTGAGGGATATCCTGGTGAGATGGCAGACCGGGCTGCAGGACGGATGGAACAGCCTTTACTGGAATAACCATGACCAGCCCAGAGTGGTCTCCCGGTTTGGGGACGATAAGAAATACTGGAAGGAGTCTGCCAAGATGCTTGCCACCTGCCTCCATATGATGAAGGGAACTCCTTATATCTATCAGGGAGAAGAGATTGGCATGACGAATATACAATTAGACACTGTGGATGAGTACGAGGATATTGAGACAAAGGGGGCCTATGAAACCTTTGTTAAGA
>ERZ808029.732-NODE-732-length-15310-cov-4.127158_pt1 | contig 15310 bp, 10 predicted proteins | sample MGYA00380185_ERZ808029 | MGnify/ENA primary metagenome ERZ808029 (study PRJEB31490, sample SAMN06133404) | mouse gut metagenome | isolation source: M2_3 | host: mice | place: China: Chengdu | collected 2015-05 ... | reverse complement strand
TGATTGACTCTTTAACATTTACGTCTGTTTAGTGTTGACTTGACAATGATTAAGTTTAACTCTCTGACATATCGTACTGTCCGGAAGTTCCTTGCAGCAATGCTGTGGGGGGTGCTCGCCGTGTCGTGTTCCGACGCAGACCGGGACACCGACCCCGAGCCCGCACCGGAGTTTGAGGCTGTGAAGTTTCAGTTTCAGATAGATATGCAGAGTCTCGTGCCTCATGGGGGGCCAAGGTCGCGTACCATCACCCTCCCGGCCGAAACCCAAAAAGGCACCCTGCCTGAAAATTATCTTGACTTGAAAAACATAAAATTTCTGTTTTTTGATTCAGAACAGAAATTTCTTTCCGAATTCACCCCCGATGTCAAGCCTGAAGGTACTGATTATGTCCGCTACGATGTGACCGGCATAGTGGAGGATGAATATTTCACGAATCCGCAGTCGAATACGGTTGATTTTTACATACTGGTGCTTGCCAATTATTCCCAATACAGTCCACAGGGATTCTATTTTACGAAGGGGATGACGCTGCAGCAGTTGTTCAATGTGCAGCAACCGACTTTCCAATTGCCATTATTAGCTTCGCCATGGTGGTATCCGCATCTTGAGGATTTGAGCGCTGACGGCGTATATCCCGGCGAACCACAATATATCCCTATGGCAGGGCTGCAACATTTCACAGTGCCTGCTGCCGAATTCAAATCAAAAGAGAGGATAGATCTGCCTGAAGATATAAATATGCTCCGTGCTTTGGCCAAGATTGAAGTGATTGACCGCATAGGAACGACCGGAACCGGCGCCGCCACTACTCAGCTTCCTGTGGGACAGCGTTCCTGCATTGAGAAAGTGGAACTCATGGGATTTTACACCCGTGGCACGATTCTTCCGGAGTTTTCGCAGTGGAATGTGGGCGGTGAAGCCGAGACCCGTTATGTGTCAGCGCCGTTTGTGCCGACACACATACCGTATGCCAATCCTTATCCGTTCAATTCCCAAGATGATACGGCCAGAGATTTCCGGCGAAATTTCGGTGAGGATGACGTGGCAACGGCGGCGCGTGCCGACCGCTGCCAGGTGTTTTCGGTGTATATACCTGAATGCAAGGTGCCCGCCGCCGACCAACAGCTTTTAAGCGGAACTTACTCAAAGGGGCTGACTAAAGCCTGGGCTCAGGTGACGATACATAATCCAGTCGACAAAGACGGCAAGCCGTACGGAGAAGTGGCTTCTGTGCTGTACGAACTCAAACTTACAGGCTACACCAACGGCGCCTCCGACGGGGTGGATACCCCCTTGTTGCGGAATACGATATATCGTTATGAAATATCCTCGGTTTCGGCTGATATTGTCAACGTGGTATGGACTGTGTGTCCGATGGCTCCGGCCAATATAGATATACCGGGCTTTAACTGATTGCATCTATGAAATTCAAAGATATAAGCATACTGATTCTTTGCTGTGCATGGCTCGCTTTGGTGCCTGCCGTGACATCGTGTGTGGACGATATACAGCCGCCGTACACGGATTTCACCGTATCGGGAGAGGAAGTTACAGCAACGCTTTCCGTCAGTCTGCCTGAAATGACGGTGAAAAGCCGTGCGGCTCATTCCGAGCAGCAATTGAATGAAGTCAGGTCATTATGGATACGTACATATTCTGCCACTACAGGTGCAGCCACCAGCGACTGGCTGAAGAGTTCCCCCGGAACATACGACACCGAGATGACCCCTGAGGGTAAACGTACATTTGACATACACACAAAATCGGGGAGCAGCTATGTAGTGGCTGTGGCCAATGTGGAAAATCCGGCCGTGACCAAGGATAATCCGTCGCTTGATGATACCAAAGCTTTGTCGGAGCTGCTTGACGCTGCTGATACGTGGGCCGATTTCATGAACATAGCGGTCCTCGCGCCGTCGACACTGGATGATGTGAACGCAGCCCCTGTGCCGATTACAATGGTTGGATGTCTGTCGAACATTACGGTCGGGGATATAGACGCGCATCCCGCCTTGTCGGAATGGGGCAGCCACTATAATTTCCAACCGGTGTTTATCCCCGCGACCTCCAACAAAACCTACGAATTGGCCGGCGCCATACATCTGCGCCGTCTGGTTTCGCACATCACCTTCACAATCAAGGCCGGCGACAAGGTGAACATAACCCCTACGAGCTACACTGTAGTGAATGCTCCGGTGGCCACATGGCTGTATGAGCGTGCAGGGGCAACCGCCAACTTCGGGGATGACTGCACACAGGAAAATGCCTCGGCATATTACGCCACCACCCCGATTTTTACCTCACAGTTCATTACGGAGGAGAATGGCGAATACAAGTTCGATTTCTGGCAAGGCGAGAACAAGCACACCGCGCTTCCGGCCGATGAGCTGAAAGAGCTGGGGATAGAGTTTAAAGCCGATGACCCTCGGTTCAATTATGATAAACGCGAACTGGAGAAAAAGGGAGCCAATGGTGCAAACACGGGCCTTTACCTGTGCCTGACCGGTGAGACCTGGACGCCAAACAACATGGCAAGCTACGTGATAGTACGCTGTGATGTGGAATATAAGGACAAAATTCCTGTTGAAGACGGTGAGAGCGTGACCAGAATCGGCAATGCCGAATATGTGATTCATCTTGGCTTTCTGGACAAGGATGCAACCGATTTCAATTGCTACCGCAATGTGGATTATCATTATAACATGACGGTCAACGGCGTGAACGACATCTATGTGGAAGCGTATGGCGACGAGCAGATTCCGGGTGTAGAGGGTGTGGTTTCGGATGTGGAGAAGCCCACGGTGTTCCTTGATTCGCATTATTGCGCTTTCAACATACAGCTGACGAAAGATGAACTGACAGGAAAAAATCTGACGAACGGTCGTGGAATGGGCTATCTGATTAGTGTGTGGGACAATGGTCGGGAACAGATTTTTTCGGATGATAATGCCGTTGCGGACGATGATAGGAAATATGTGGACTGGGTAGAGTTGCGGCCTACCACTTCGGCAAATACGCTGGCAAAATATTATCCCCGGACGCATACCTCCGAGGGGAGCAAGACTTTCACACTCGAAGATGCTTCAAAGGCCAACACCTGGGCGGATGATGATGTGCGGTTTTCTGATTCGGAGTATTATACAGTGTTTGTCAATGAATATGTTTACGAGGATGACAGTGATGAGGGTGTAACCGGCAACGGTACGCCCGAATGGGTGCGGTATGTGAACCAGAACCCGCGTAGATTCTTCATACGTGTCACCAAAGAGGTATCGCCTGACGGTCAGAGCATCTACACCCGCTCCAAGTATGCAGCCTCGCAGGCTTCGATACAGACATATTATTCCACGGAGAATCTGACACCTGCGACGATTAGAGATGGTGTAGCCCTGAGCCGTGGCACGGCCATCGGTATGGAGAGCGTGAATGAGCTTGAAGGGTTGAATCTGCGGTTCACTCCCCGTAACGGGCTTAGTGATGTAAATGGCCGATGGAATGTATGGCAGTGGGTGCAGAGCAAAACCGGGCGGCAATGGGCTGATTTTGTGAAGGAAACAGAACCGCAGACTGTTCCCCCTGTGGAAAGTTCCAATTTGCAGGACGGTCCTGAATTACCCGGCGGCACATTCGCAATGCCATGCCTTGTGGATTTCGGATCTGTGCCTCAGTATGAATCCGTGAGAGGTAACAGAAACGGATGGTCGATATATGACCCTCAGCCAAGATCGACAACAAGGAGTGATTACATAGAGGCGATTAATGCCTGCATGAACCGTAACCGCGACAATAACGGAAATAACACAATCGATGCGGATGAGTTACGATGGTATGTGCCGGCATCCGGCAAATATCTGCGCCTATTGCTCGGACAAAACTCCATGACATCGCCACTGATGGATTTTAATTCCATTAAACGGTTGCCGAGTGCAGATAATAGGATTAATACCCGGTATATGTTTCTGACAAGCGATGCCAAAGTGCTTTGGGCTATGGAGGGGCTGTCGGTATCTGATTATGCAAGTTCCGGTGCCTATCCACCGTGGCAGATAAGATGTATCCGTAATCTTGGCTCTGATATGAGCAATATAAACAATATCGATAAGGTGGTGCAGGCATATGAAGTGGACAAGGAAAATAAGATAGTCCGATTGAGCTATTATGACCCTATGTCGATACGCAGCATTACATATAACGGTAACGGTACGGCTCCCGGGCAAATGCCGATTCATGTGATTAACAGTCCATATAATATGCCGTATAAGGCCTTTGAGTATCAGGTGGTCGCGTTGAAAGATGAAAAAGGAACCGATTATAATCCCGGATTATCTTCATCCACGATTATCAGTTCTATCAACAGCAATCCCTGTTCAAGCCTGAACAGTGGAAATAAGACCGGATGGCGTGTGCCAAATCAGAAGGAGCTTACAATTTTGCGAAATGCAGGTGCTATTTCTTTTTCTGGAACTTATGTGACATCATGCACCATGTCGTATTTTGACACCTCAGGCGTTGGCTCGGATAATCCGGGTGCTACACACAGGTTTATGGGGGTGAGATGGGATGCTACATGTCAGCTTGCTGTTGATGTGACAGACGGTAGTGTTCGTATCCATTGTGTCAGGGATTATATAGAATGAGATAACTTGAAAAGAATGAGAATATTGGTTTTTGCGCTGGCGGCGGGGCTTGGCCTCGTCGCCTGCGGCCATTCAAAAGGGGAGAGTGGAGCGGCTGTAGATTCGGACGGCGAGGCTGCGGCCGCCGTGCAGGGCAACGGCGAAAAGGGGAGTGCCGCTGATGGGGTGGAGGAGCTTCCGCTGCCTGCGGTGCCTGAAACGCTGCGCGAGCCTGCGGAGCGTGCGGACTTCGTGGTGGCGCACTTCTGGGACGGGATGGATTTCACCGACCGCCGCCGTGCGCTCGATTCGGCTTTCGTGGAGCAGAATTTCGCCAATTTCGCCTCGGTGCTACCTTATGCCACCCCCACGGGGCGTGAGGACGGGGTGGCGTTGCTGCTTGATGCCGCCCGGAAGGCAGGGGAGGAGCAGATCGATTTCCTCTATGCTGTGGCGGTGAACTATCTGTACAATCCGGAGTCGCCGATGTACAATCAGGAGTCGTTTCTGCCGTTTGCCGACTGGGCCATAGCGCGCGGATATTATGCCGATGTGGCGCAGGAGCGGCGTGCCGACATTATGAAGAACCGTGTGGGCACCGTGGCCGCCGATTTTGCCTTCGAACTGCGTGGTGGGGGGCGGTCGGCGCTGAAGGCGCTTCGCGGCACGCCGGTGCTGCTTATGTTCTATGAGCCGGACTGCTCGCAATGCCATGAGGCTGAGAGGGCGCTGCGCGGTGTGCCTGAGCTTGGGCGCGCCATTGCCGAGGGAGAGCTGCAGATGCTGGCCGTGTATGTGGGCGGGGACCGCAAGCTGTGGGAGGAGCATGCCGCCACGCTGCCGCAGGAATGGCTTGTGGGAATTGATGCCGAACGGGCGGTGGACCGCCGGGAGCTGTACAACATAGGGCTGACGCCGTCGTTCTACCTCCTTGACGCCGAGGGCCGCGTGCAGCTCAAGGACGGCACGCTGGGCCACGTGCTGGGGCTGTTCGGCCGGTGAAGGGGGCGAGAGATCGCATCCATCAACTTGTAGGGTCGCGACCTGTCGCGACTGCAATCCTGCGTAACATATTTGAACATCAGGCATTCATTTGCAACATCCCGCCTGCAGTCGCGACAGGTCGCGACCCTACAAGTTGACGCAAGCATTGTCATGGAGAAATGTTGATTTCCATGTACCCGTATTTCAGCTTGATCCATTAATGCATATATTTGCTTTAGAAAGCTGTCATTTGTGACATAAATCTAAAGTGATGTTCGGGGGGTGATTGCTGAGGGGGATTTGCCGGATTGAGGGGATTTGCGTATATTTGCATGTATCTTATTTACCCTCATACATCTATCTCATCATGAAAATTTCAACATTGTGCTGGCTTCCCGTTGCCGCCATGGCGCTCGGAAGCTGTTCGCATAGGGGCGGCGAGACGCTTGCCTCGCCCGACGGCGAAATCAAGGTGGAGTTCGCCCTCGACGGCGAAGGCACACCCACTTATGCAGTAAAATTCCATGGAAAGGACATCGTGGAGAAGTCGCGCCTCGGTTTCGCCACTCTCAACGATTCGCTCAACTTCCGCAGCGGCTTCAAGGTTGACTCGGTTGTGGCCGGTTCGTTCCACGAGGTGTGGGCGCCGGTGTGGGGCGAGAACGATTCGATCGACAACACCTACAACGACCTTACGGTTTATCTGTCGAACGCTTCGGGACGGATGAATGTGGAGTTCCGCGCGTTCAACGACGGCGTGGGCTTCCGCTATGTGTTCCCCGAGCAGGCTGTCGACACGCTGCTTGTGGCTGAGGAACTTTCGGAGTTCGCCATGGGCGAGGACCTGACGGCATGGTGGATTTCGGGCGACTATGACACCCAGGAATATGAGTACACCAAATCGCGCCTGAGCGAGATACGCAACCTCAGCGAGGGGATGCGCATGGGCAATGCCGCCCAGACCGGCTTCTCACCCACAGGGGTGCAGACATCGCTGATGCTCAAGAACGACGACGGCGTGTACATCAATCTCCATGAGGCCGCGCTGGTGGATTATCCGGCCATGCACCTCAACCTCAACGACACCACCATGACGTTTGTGAGCCATCTTACCCCGGGCATCCCCGAGGCAAAGGCCACGCTGGCACTGCCGCGCGCCACACCCTGGCGTGTGATCATGCTCGGCGACAAGGCCACCGACATCCTCGCGTCGGCAATGGTGCTCAACCTCAACGACCCCTGCGCACTCGACGACACATCGTGGATACATCCCACGAAGTACATGGGCGTGTGGTGGGAGATGATCACCGGCAAATCGCAGTGGAGCTACACCAACGCCGAGAACTTCGATCTGGCCACCTTCGACTATTCCAAGGCCAAGCCCCACGGACAGCATGGCGCCAACAACGAGAATGTGCGCCGCTACATAGATTTCGCAGCCGAGAACGGCTTCGACCAGCTGCTCATCGAAGGCTGGAACGTGGGCTGGGAGGACTGGTTCGGCAAGGAGAAGGACTTCGTGTTCGACTTCGTTACCCCCTATCCCGATTTCGACATCAAGGCGCTCAACGACTATGCCCACAGCAAGGGCATCAAGCTGATGATGCACCATGAGACCTCCGGCTCCGTAGGCAACTACGAGAAGCACATGGAGGCCGCTTACGACCTCATGAACCGTTACGGCTACGATGCCGTGAAGAGCGGCTATGTGGGCCACATACTCCCCAAGGGCGACACCCACTACAGCCAGCGCATGGTGAACCACTATCTTGACGCGGTGAAGCGTGCCGCCGACCATCACATCATGGTCAACGGCCACGAGGCTGTGCGTCCCACCGGTCTGTGCCGCACCTATCCCAATCTTGTGGGCAACGAGAGCGCAATGGGCACGGAGTACCGCGAAATGTCGCCCCAGCATGTGACCATCCTTCCGTTCACCCGCCTCATCGGCGGCCCGATGGATTTCACTCCCGGCATTTTCTGCATGGACATGAGCAAATTCGTGCCCGGAAGCAAGGACCACAAGAAAGCCACGGTGGCCAATCAGCTTGCCCTGTATGTCACCATGTACTCGCCGCTGCAGATGGCAGCCGACATGCCCGAGCATTATGCCGAGAAGGCCGATGCATTCCAGTTCATCAAGGATGTTCCCGCCGACTGGAGCCGTTCGGTCTATCTCGACGCCGAACCGGGTGAATTCATCATCGCCGCGCGTCAGGGCAAGGGCACGGACAACTGGTTTGTGGGCGGTGTGGCCAACGAGGCCCGCGAAAGCGAGATTTCGCTCGATTTCCTTGAGCCGGGACGCACCTACAAGGCCACCCTTTATGCCGACGCTCCCGATGCCGACTGCTACGATAATCCGGAGGCTTACGTGATCACAACGTTCGACGTCACTTCGGATTCTAAACTTCCCGTGAAGATGGCGCGCGGCGGCGGTTTCGCCCTCTCGCTCATAGCCCAGTGACGCACAAGACCGCCTGTTGAACCTGACCGATTAAAATCAGGTCCAGCTCGGACTATCATCTAAAACGGACCGGTAGCAACGAACCATCGAGGCTGCCGGTCCGTTGTTTATTTAACCATTGTTTAACAGAATGCTATTAGTTGGAATCATGCGCCCTATAATAACACATTTCACCGACGATGACCTGTATAAATTCACCATGTGCTGCGCTGTGATAGAGAATTATCCGCGCACGCGGGTGAAATATCGTTTTTTCGACCGCAACAATACGGTCTATCCCCCCGGTTTCGCCGACGAGCTGATGCGGCAGATCTCCATGCTCGAGGAGGTGGTGATCACCGACGGGGAGGTGGAGTTCATGCAGCGGCGGTGCCGCTATATCCCACTGTGGTTCTACAGCTTTCTGCGAGGGTTCCGTTACGACCGGCGCTGGGTCACAGCTACCCAGGACGCGGAGGGGCACCTGTCGGTGGAGTTCGAGGGGTATTGGTGCGACACCATTCTGCTTGAGGTGAAAGTGCTTGCCATAATCTCAGAGCTTTATTATGAAATGGCGGGGCAGGGGGCGCGCATTGAAAGCGATTTGGAAGAATATTATGCCGCATCGTATGAGAAGGCGCGCCGGCTCATAGAGGCCGGATGCGTGTTCAGCGATTTCGGGACGAGGCGCCGGGCCTCCTTCGAGGCGCAGGACACGGCGATAAGGGCTATGAAGGAGCGAGGCGACACCCTCGCGGGACCGGGACATTTCTCGGGGACGAGCAACGTTTATTTCGCTATGAAATACGACCTCACGCCAATCGGCACAATGGCGCACGAGCTAATATGCGCGATAGCGGGGATGTACGGGCCGCAGATGGCCAACTACCTGGCGATGAAAGTCTGGTCGCAGACCTACCGCGGAGCGCTCGGAACGTTCCTTTACGACACCTACGGCTGGCAGGCGTTCAGCCTCAACTTCTCGGAGGATTACGCCAACATGTTCAAAGGGCTGCGGGTCGACAGCGGGGAAAACAGTGAGCAGCTCGACCTGATTGTCGCCAAATACAGGTCGCTCGGTATCGACCCGCGCTCCAAGCAGGTCGTTTTCAGTAACGCGCTGAACGTCGATTCGGCGATAGAGCTGCAGCGCTATGCCGACGACAAATGCCAGCCCTCGTTCGGCATCGGCACCCACTTTACAAACGATTTTCCGGGTATCAAGCCGCGGAACATAGTCATCAAGCTGATCGCGGTCAAAATCACGGAATCCTGGCCTTTCTATTGCCAGACCTGCAAGCTGAGCGAGGACCGTGGAAAATACACCGGCGATCCGGCAACGGTGCGCCGCTTCCTCGAGGCGCTCCACCTCGCGGAATAATGGTCGGCAGCGCCGGAGTTTGCGCGGCTCGGCAAAGTTGGTTAACTTCGCGGTCGAGAACCCCGAATAACCATATGAGAAGTATACTGTCATTCCTCGCGCTGTCGGTCGCCGCGGCAGCCCTACCCTACGAAGGCCCTGTGATGGGCTGGAGCTCCTGGAACACATACCGGGTCAACATCAGCGACTCCCTGATCATGCGCCAGGCCGACGAACTGTCGAATCTCGGGCTCGATTCGCTCGGCTACCGTTACATAAACATCGACGACGGCTTTTTCGGCGGACGCGACAAGGAGTCAGGAAGGCTTCTATTCCATCCGGCGCGGTTTCCCGACGGAATGAAACCGGTCGTAGACCATATCCACGCTCTCGGCCTCAAGGCCGGAATATACAGCGATGCCGGAGCAAACACCTGCGGCAATTTTTACGACAACGATTCCGTAGCCCGCGGGGTCGGCCTGTACGGCCATGACGCCGAGGATGCCTGCCACCTATTTTCCGAACTCGGATTTGACTTTATAAAGGTTGATTTCTGCGGCGGAGACCCGAAGCAGAACAGCGACTCGCTCGAACTGGACCCGGAGCAGCGCTACCGCGCGATCAGGAAGGCGATAGACGATACCGGGCGTAAGGACGTGAAGCTCAATATCTGCCGATGGGACTTCCCGGGATGCTGGGCGAGGGAGATAGCCTCCTCCTGGCGCGTTTCCCACGATATAGCGCCGAAGTGGTGGTCGGTAAAAAACATAATCGGCCAGAACCTGTATTTATCGGCTTACGCCGGTAAAGGACGGTATAACGATATGGATATGCTCGAACTCGGCCGCGGGCTCTCCGAGACGGAGGAACGCACTCATTTCGGGATGTGGTGCATGATGTCGTCGCCGCTGCTTATCGGGTGCGACCTGACGAAGCTGCCCCCGTCAACGCTGGCCCTGCTGAGAAACAAGCGGCTGATCGCACTGAACCAGTCGCCGCTCGGGCTCCAGGCCTATGTCGCGCGGCATAGCGATGGCTGCTACGTCCTGGTGAAGGATATTGAACGGCTTAACGGCACGGCCCGCGCGGTCGCCTTCTACAATCCTACCGACTCCGCGCGGTCGGTTTCAATCCCTTTCAGCGACATACAGTTAGCAGGAGCAATTAATGCGGAAAATCTGTTTGACGGGACATTGCTGACGGGACTCCGCGACTCGATGACAGTCGCGCTTCTTCCCCACGGGACCGAGATATTCGCGTTGCGGGGAGAAACACGCCTGCCACGCACGAGATACGAGGCGGAAACAGCCTATCTATCGAAATATCAGGAACTCGTAAACCCTATATATGCCGGGAGCGCCTACTATGAGGCCGACAAGGGATGCGAAGGTGGAATGAAGGTGGTTAACGCCGGTTTTTCAGCCGGAAATGACATTGTATTCACTGGTGTTACGGCCGACTATGATTGCAAGGCGATTCTGACTATCCGGCTACGGCCTGCCGCCCAGTCAGCGATTTCAGTTTCGGTGAACGGGGCGGACGCGGGCCGTTTCGATTTCCGGAAGGAGTCCGGAAACTTCTCTGACATACACCTGCGTGTCAGTCTAAAGGAGGGTGACAACACCATACGTCTGTATGCCGAAGAGGTTCCGATGCCCGAAATCGACTTTATAGATGTCGAACGGCAACAGGCATCGCCCAGGTAACGGTTTAATCGACGGAAGTATAGGTCGCGACATACTCCCAGTCACACAACGGTGCGGGATGGTCCGGAATAACCGTAATCGAGCCGTTACGCCCCAGGAAACGCTCTGTCTCGCAGAAATGACAGATTCCGATTCCCATATCGACAGGAGCCAAGGGGCTTTTGCCCTCGCTGTAAAAATGGACTGCCTTACCCTTTACGACTGCGTGCCACGGCTGGGAATTTCTTGATGACGGAGCGAGGCGCATCATTTCCAGCGCTTCCCGGAACGGGGAGTCCGCGTCAACGGGGCGCCCGACCTTGTCCTGGAAAAACATCCTGCCGAACGGCTTGCGGTTCTTGCTGCCGAAAGTAATCCGGGCGACCTTCTCGAACAACCGAGGCTCTGACGCAACCCCTACCGGGCACACCACGCGCAAGCGCTCCCCGGGGGCCCATTCCTCGCCACTATTGAAATCGGCGTCTTTGAAAGTGCCGGCAATCCAGCAGGTTCCGAGCCCCATTTCCCAGGCCCTGAGCACAACCTGCTCGAAGCGATAACCGGCCGACAGCGCCGACATCCTGTCATCGGCGAACGCGACCAGGAAAAAGTCTGAGGCTCCGCAAATCATTCCGTATGTACCCGGACGGTAACCCGCCCGAAGGTCAAACGATTTCAACCGAATCGCTACGTCACCACCAAACGGGTCCTCAGCCTCGGCTACAATCCCATTCAGGGCGTTCACCTGGTCGTCTGTCAGCGGCTCGCCGTTAAAGGTTCGCACCGACCTCCTCTCATTCATTGCCTCAATAATATCCATAAGTCACTTTGTCTACCCGAGCATGCAGCCTCTCTACGACATACCACATCCTCTAACGAACATAAAACGATACACGAAGCTGTTTTGTTGCGAGGGTGTGTCATAGCGGCCCATCAGGGCTGTTATGACAGCCTACTCCCATCCGTGTACAAGAGGCACTGTGTTATAGTTATGACACAGCTCCTTAAGGGATGCTATATCAAGTGCGTCTACGGAGCGCCCGGAGGGCGCGGGGCCGTGCGTAACACCGTGTCGAGCGCCGGAGGTGCGAGGCGCGGTGAGTGTGTCGGGCTCGTCCGCGGAGCGCCCGGAGGGTGCGGGTCTGTGGTACAGCGCAATGGCGAAATAACGTTGTTGATTGGGGTTTATTTGGCTTTTGTCATATTATTTTTTGGCGGTATGCCTTTGGGAGTTGCGTAAACAAAATTTAATGTTTATCTTTGCGGCGCAGACCGCAACGCAGAGGCCCCGGTCCGGGGTTAAGCGGAGCGGGATGTAGTGAAAATACATAAGAAAGCGTTTATCAGCGCTGATTCTTGACTGGTCGAAATGTCTCGCAAACTTTCATATCAAAGTCAAGGATTGAGCAACGATAGATGCCCGTGGATATGTGATTATCTTGTTTTCGGCACAATATTTCGGAAGAAATATACCCGAACGCAATGGTTGCATATACAAGCGTGGGCTTCTGCGTTGCCGTCCGACTTTGATAGAGCAATGCGAGAAGCCTCGACCAGTAGGACGGTAACAGATACAGATTCCTGCGCTTTTTCGTTTTACAACCAACCGCCAACGAGGGGAGTCCGGCGGCACACAAACCAACCCAATGTCACATTTCCTGCGAAAGCTATTACTCACGGTAACCCTAACCGCATCTCTCGCCGCATCCCCTCACGACTTTGAGGTCGATGGCATCTATTACAACATAATCTCATCGACAGAAAACACTGTCTGCGTAACACACAAAGGCAGTTCGCCAAGTTCATATTCAAACGAATATACCGGGACTGTCGTTATCCCTCCCTCCGTTGAATTTAACGGCACAACGTACTCTGTTAACGCCATCGGACCTTATGCATTCTGCTACCGTAGGGGCCTGACTTCGGTGACTATTCCAAATTCAGTGACTTCAATCGAGCAGGTCGCTTTCGCCAACTGCAACGGACTGAAATCAGTACACATCAATAGTCTTGATTCCTGGTGCGAAATATCGTTTGGAGACTACAATGCTAATCCTCTTACGTCAGCACATCATTTATTTCTAAACGGGGAGGAAATTAAAAATTTGCTAGTACCCGAATCAATAAGCTCTATTAATGATTATGCCTTCTCTGGCTGCAGCGGCCTGACTTCGGTAACTATCCCAAATACAGTGGTCAGTATCGGGGAAGAAGCTTTCTCAAGATGCCGCAATCTGAGTAATTTGCTAATAGAAAGTGGCTCGGGCACTCTTAGCTTTGTCCATTGTGATCTTCTAAATTTCTTCTATGATTGTCCACTTGAAAACGTTCACATCGGCCGTAACCTTTCTTACTACACGAATCAAAACCTAGAGTCTCCATTCAGTCATCATGAGAATCTCACAAATCTGACAATTGGAAAGATGGTTACCCAAATTAGGGACCATGCCTTTTATGAGTGTAGCGGCCTGAAGAAGTTGCTAATTGAAGATAGCCCTGAGACTCTTTCCTTAGGGTCTGATAATCCTTATCCATCAAATATATTCTATAACTGTCCGCTTGAAACTGTTCATATAGGCCGTAACCTTTCTTACAGGACTGATTATCCCCCATTTAGAAATAGGAAGGAGCTTATGAATCTGACAATCGGAAATACCGTGACCAGAATCGGAGCTTATGCGTTTGATGGTTGTTCGAAGCTGAAATCGATTGAAATACCGCCATCTGTAACAGAAATAGGAACTCGCGGATTTGGTAATTGCAACAATTTCAATCTAATAAAGCTAAAATCTCCAAATTTGATTTTAGGCGATGAGTGTTTCAAAAGCTGCACTGAAGTCATAAAAATGGAATCTTATGCCGAGATTCCGCCTGAATGTTATTACCAGGCCCTGTCATCTGTAAACAAAAGTTTATGCAAACTTTATGTGCCAAAAGGCTGTGGGGACAAGTACCGCGAGGCATACCAGTGGATGGAGTTTGAAAATATCTACGACACTCTTGACCCTGTTGCAGGAGTTGACGAGCTAACTGCCGATACGGAAGACAGCATAGTTGACGTTTTCGACGTATCCGGGATTTGCGTCAAGCATAGCGTGCACTACGACGCGTTACGGCAGCTCCTGAGTCCCGGGCTGTACATAGTACGCACTCTCGACGGAAAAGTAAAAAAGGTAATCATCAAATAGTCCAAGCACGACGTGTCGCAATCTATAAGCTCGTATTTTCGGTTTAAATCTCTGGAATTCGGACTGCGCCTAAAACAGGCGCAGTCCGTAATTCGCAATCACAATCCATCTGTAGGATTTATCGGCGAAGAAATACTGCGGTCATATTTAGCCGAATCTCTGCCGGGAAAATACAGAGTGACACAGGGTTTTATTCAAGATAGAGAAACACAGTCCCATCAATGCGACATAATCATTTACGACTGTATGGAATTTGCCCCTATGTACAAACTTGGCGCTATAGACGTCATTGCTGCGCAAGCGGTAAAGGCAGTCATAGAGGTTAAATCAAGCATCACTCCGCCTCCATTCCGCAAAGTTCTCGACGCCTTTCATCAGTTAGGCGAAATGGGGGTACGAAACAAATATTTGTTTTGTTACAATTCAACATCATGCAAAACCCTCAGCAACTATTTCTTTTCCCATAAGAAAGATGCTGACCGACCTAAAAAAAGCTACGATACTTCAGATTTCATAATAAGCGACGGAAACATTGAGGCTTACGATGTCTATTGTATTGATTACTTACCAACCGGTATAATTTCATTAAAGAAAGACTTCTATCTTCGTCTTGGTCAAGTGCAAAACGAAGAGAATGATTATGTCGGTTATAATCGTTATGCGTTTTCGGACCCCTTCGGTGAAGAATTAGCCAGTCTTCAACTATTCCTTTCTGATCTTTTCAACGATATCGGATGCAAGTCAGACAACACATCACTGGAAAGCAGTTTTTCCTTTCTATCATTGCGGGATAATATTATCCTTTGTCCTCAGTGATAAATGATTGCAAACCGACGAACCAACGGCACAGACCCTAACAAATGATGGCTTTGAGGCATAACACGGCTCCACAAGAAAGGGAAACACCCTCCTACCACGAACCATCGGCGCTCGGATGTATTGAGGCAGCGATGCAAGGTGTCTATGAAAGATGTTGACACACGGATTTCAAGGTCGCCGCGCTCCCCACAGATGCGCCAGATTCCCGC
>ERZ808029.728-NODE-728-length-15375-cov-3.487645_pt1 | contig 15375 bp, 14 predicted proteins | sample MGYA00380185_ERZ808029 | MGnify/ENA primary metagenome ERZ808029 (study PRJEB31490, sample SAMN06133404) | mouse gut metagenome | isolation source: M2_3 | host: mice | place: China: Chengdu | collected 2015-05 ... | reverse complement strand
TTCGTCCAAAAGTTCTAGCAGCGCATCCTTGCTCTGAGGGATTCTCGCGTCATACACAAAGGAGGCATACCCCATTCCCTCGAACGCCTGTTTTAGTTTTTCTGTAAATAAGTCGAGCGTATCATATACGCCGATGAAGTAGATAATTGTTTTACCGTCAGTCATATATTCCTTTTCCCATACAGCATTTCTTAAACTTCCTACCGCTCCCGCACGGACACGGATCGTTTCTCCCGATCTTCGCCCTGTCCCGGCGGAACGGAACCACTTCCCCCACAGGCTCCTCATCCTCCCACAAATTCTCCATTCTGTATCCTCCGAAAACCTCCTGTTTTACCTCGCTAAACATCTCCAGAGCATCTGCAATACTCTCATCTTTCGTTCCACGGTACAGTCTGCGGAGCACCCGCTCCGCTTTGTCTATCTCATTATTTTTCAGATGCGTAATTGCCAGCATATATGTCAGATCCGGGAGTTCACACGGCGCCTTTTGAATCATCTCCTGGACAGCACGCACATCCGATGCGCTGTTATGCTCCTTTGAAGCAATACAGTATAATCCATACTGCTGCTGAGGCTCCATACCAAACAATCCGTCCTCTTTCTGGTACGGCTGCCGATCCGAATCCGGGAAATCATACAGCCCCAGTTCCCACGGCTGTCTGTCGGTCATCGCAGAATACTCCAGCCGTGAGTAACCCATAAGCGCAGGAATCGGGGTATTTAGGCATATCCCCGTAATAATTTCCCAGTACGTTGTCCTATCGACAATAGAAGAAAGTTCGAAACCGTCCTCCAAATCCTCCAGCACTTCTACAACCGAAACCCCATTCTGCACCAGACCATATTCCTTCACAGACCAGAATGCCAGCTCCTCATCATCCAATTCAAAGTCATCACACAGATACTGTTCAAACTCCTTCCAAGCCGGATATACATCCTGATAGCTGTGTGAATCCGATAAAAGTTCTTTCTTACGAAACCGTCTGTATGGAACCGACACACCGTAATTCTCCCTCTGCCCAAGCACAAGACCTATATCGACCTGCGGCAACGCAAGATAATCCATACCATCTTCCTCATGATAAATCTGTATATCTGCCTGAAAACGCAGATGCCAATACACCAGCCGCCGAAAAGTCCGCTCGTCCATCTCCTGCCGAAAAACTCTCTCATACTGCGCCTTAAGCGCGCCTGCATCCAGCACAGAATAGGTCAGCAACAAGGATCCGATCTTATCGTCAAATGCCGAAATCTCTCCGTAGCGTTTTCTGATTTCCTCCTCGGGAATTCCACGGAGCAGTATTCCAGCATCCGCTGCAAAACTCAGGTTTACGACATTTCCATCCAATTCCTTATTCGGATGCACATCCATGATCCCGAGTGTGATCCCCTTCAGAAGCAGGAGCATATCCGCCTCATAGCTTCGTCCGCGCGGAATCTCAAGAAGCTTTTGCAACGCGGCAAATTCCTGCTCAGTGAATGCATACAAAAAAATCTCCGGCTCCTCCCTGTAGGCCCTTAAGACAGCATCGATACACTGCTCTTTCGTGCACTCCTCACACTCCAGCGACAGAAAACTACAGTAGTCAGACAATTCCCTCCCCGACAATTCCACCAACATTTCCCGCACTGTTACTGCCGGTTCATGGATATTGACACAGAATCTCTCTGCATTCTTCTTTGAATCACGAACCCGGTTCCTTACGTATCCGGTAAGAGCGTCCGCCGCCTGCGCCCTGACGGAGCGGCTTCCGTCCGCCTCCGTACAAAAAAAATTATCCAGCCTGTCTTCAAAAAAGATCTGCATCATCTGCTCTTTAAGCAGACCCTCATAAAGAGTCCCCAGCATCTGTTCAAGCTCCCGCTTTCCGGATCTGCTGTTATCTTTAAGAGCCTCGCCAAGCTGCAGCAGCCTTGATAAATCTTCTCCATGCCTGTCGCTCTTTTTCTCAGAAATCTTATGCGCCTCCAGTGCGGCATTCACTTTCTCCATGGAAAACGGATTTCTGTCGTCATCCCCGGCGCAATATACTCCGCCGGAATCCTCATTGAAATTATCCCCTTTTGCCTTCAACACCTTCGCATAACGTTCTTTGTAATCCGGGTCAGTCTTCTCCAGAACAATTTTGTGAGACCAGTCGTCACCGAAATCATAGGTATAACGAATCCATCTGCTGTGTGGAAGGAAGTCGTCTACCGCCACGCTATCCTCCGACGCGCCTTCACCGTATGGCTTCTCCTCAGCCTGTACGATCTCAACGCTTCCGGAAGGGAACGTGAAATCGTGCATATGCTCCTCCTCCCAACCGAACACCGTCTGCAGGATTCCATGCAGATCCCCAAAGCTGATCTTATCAGGAATAAGAATCCTCCTCCACACCGGCGGATGCGTATTCTCGATTGTTACCTTGATAATGTATGCCATGTGATTACTCCCTCTCTGATTCTTTTAGGATTTTATTTCCCGCGCTATCCCCAATACTTTGCCATATACTCTTCTATAAGTTCATCTGGCAGACTAAATTTAGACTTTAACTTTGCCGCCGTATCTTCTTGCCTGACTCCAACTTCCCTGCATGTTTCTATCAAAACCTCTATTCCTTGCTCTATTCCCTGCTCTATTCCTTGCTCTATTCCTTTTCTTCTTTCCTCTCTCAACTTATCCGACGGCAAATCTAATACTTTTCCACCCATAATCTCATCCATCCTTTCCCTCAAACTGCTCTCCTTGCGGAGTTGATAATCCAGAACGCGTCGTATCAAACGAACCAAATCCTGAAACAACCCTTCCCGATCCTTCTCTATCGCTGCAGCCAGTTGTACCAACATATCGCTGTATTCGGCTACAAACTTTTTTGTGTGTTCTTCATCCTGTGCAATTTTTTCGAAATACTTTTCATATCGCATAATATAATACGGGAGAAACATCAACAGCTTCTTTTCAAAAATCCTATCTATCGTGTACTCCCCAACCTTAACATTCGGGACACGATAAATAACCGTCTGTCCATCCGCCAATTCCAGTTCCAATTCATCCTCATTCGGAACATTGGCATCTCCACGCAAATACAAAACACACGATTTCGGCATTCTCAAGCGATAAGATCCGTTCTGTTTTTGAGCATCCGCTAATGCGATAAAAAAATCATATTCCACCATACGCAGCATCATTTTCCCATCTTTCGTACTCTGACACTCTATGTGATATATACGATTTCCTATCATACTGCAGCTATCTGCTACAACTTTAGAAACCAATTTCTGATATTCCTCCGGCAGGCGCGTTACCCTGGCCGTTTTGGAGTATGAGGTATGAAACACCTCATTTATCAGCGGAATTAATAGTTCCGGATGCCGCTCCTGAATCGTTCGCAACACGTCATCATAGACCGTACTGTTGTCATTTTCCATCCATTTTCCTCCTATGCAGTTTTCCACAGGAGTTTCTTCTACAGAAAACCCCTGCCTTTTTAATTGAGATTCGAAAAGCATGAATTTTCTGAAATGTTTTCTTTGACAATCCAACACATATGCAACCTAAATCGCATAATGCGAAAGAATTCAGATACAAATGAGATACATCTGTCTTTGACATGATAAATGCGAAAATATGCTTTCTGGTATAAGTATAACATTTGTGGGATGCTTTAGCAAAGAGTTTTTTCGTATTAAACTTTAAAGCCTATTTTTGTAATCTTTTCCTTCTTTTAAGCCAAAAATATCCCACTAAACACCTCAAATAGCGGATTCTTAATCTTTCTCTATCCAACCAACATTTGCGATAGACGATTCTTAATATATCGTCTCCGTCATCCTTATATATAATATCCTGCTGCCTTATTCACAAAATCGTTCATTAACCGATAATATTCTGACGTAATATTCAAGAAATATTTCAATGCCAATTCCCCATCGTAATCATGCGCAAGGTTATTTCTAACCCTTAACATCTCCATCCATGCATCGTCTTCGATCAGCCCGACGCTGCACGCCATGCGAAGTGTTTCCCTTGGCGAGCCAGTCGGATATTCCAATGCCCCGTGATATTCCGTAATGATATCTTTCATAACTTTCCATGATAAATCAAAGGATAAATTAAACATTTGTGCCGTACCGCTGAGGACAAATTTATCTCCCGGATCTCTTCCCTTTGCATCAGCCAGATTGCTCAGGCTTTTGCATAAACTGTGGTAACGATTAATAGATTTTTTTTGCATATCTATCCATGTCCTCCTTCAAATACCGGTTCTGGCATAAATCATATTCGAACAAATCAATTTTCTTTAATGTCATGATTTCATCAATCTGCTCCTGCAGCTTTGCCATATCCACCTGACCATATACGATAAAATCCAGATCGCTATATCTTGTAGCCGTTCCCTTCGCATAAGAACCAAAGAGCGACAAATGCTCTACGTTATTACTTTTGCAGATAGCCGTAACCTCACTAATAATTTCATTAACTGTCATACACACCCGCCTGTTAATCATCCTCTTCTTCATCCCAATCAGGATATTGCTCTCCTGTGGTGTTTTAATGTTATGAGTATAGCATTGATTGCTTTCTTTGACAATCGAGCGTTCAACAAGTCAACTTTATAGAGAAGTCTTTTTCAAATCGAGCCGCGCCCTTGCCAATGCATAATCACCGCATTTTTCATAATAGCGCTTCGCTTCCGACATATTTCCAAGGCATTCATAAATCACACCGATGTTGTAATATGCCCGGTATGAATTTACGCCCTGACTCCTGCATTCCGAACACTCCGCTGCCCGTTTGAACTGTGTGATTGCCGCGTCAAATCTGGCGTTATTCATATAAATAAGCCCCATCAAAAACTGAAAATCCGCGCTGTCTCCGAACTCGTCATAGATGTTTTGAAAAAACAGCGCCGTTTCCGCCTGTCCGCTGTTTATGAGCGCATAGCCATATGTCTCTACCATGTCGATGACGTATTCCAGTTTGGGATTCAAATCATAGGAAAGTCCCTTTGAAAAGTAATCACAGGCAGCCGCATAATCCTCTGCCATGTAATAGCTTTTGCCGAGCTGATAAAGGATGTACGGCAGCTTTCCCCCGTCTTGTCCGCTCTCCGTTACCTGTTCCTGTGAAGTTTCTCCCGTTTCCCCGGTCTCCGTCTTCCCAGCAACCTCTTCTTCCAGACGCGAAAACTCCTGCAAAAGCAGATGAATATTCCGCTCTGCTTTCCGCTTCCGCTCCTCCTCGTTCAGATCATAGCCGGTATGCCGAATGATAATCGGCGTCTGATAGGTCGCATATCCCGCGCCATCGAGCGACACGATCTGCTCATGGATTCTTCCCTCATAGCAAAACCTGTCCTTTGCAAAAATCCGGTTGATCCACTCTCTGTTCTCCTGTCTCTCGCCTCTTCGCTCGAAGGTATTTCGTCGCTCTATACGCCCTACCTCTCCCGGATGCTGCGCAAGTAGACGCTCTACCTGCTGCGCATCGAACCGCTCCAGAAATTCATCGCTGTCGAGCACCAATACATGTGTGTGCGTTGCCTTGGAAACAGCGAAATTCTTTGCCGCCGCAAAGTCATCACACCACGTAAAATCATAGACCTTATCCGTGTAACGCAGGGCGATCTCCTTCGTGCGGTCTGTAGAGCCTGTGTCCGCCACAATGATTTCGAACCCGTATGGTTTTAGGCGTTCCAGACAGCGGGCAATATTCTGTTCCTCGTTCTTTGCAATAATGCAGACGGATAGCGGCATTTGCTTTGTCTCCTGTTCCATAATAATTCCATATAGGTACAGTATAGCCTATCAGAAAAGCCTGCACAAGTTCCATGGGTGATTTATATTGCACACATGGCTGATTTATATTGTACAGGATAGCTCATTTTATGTTTATACCACACCCACGATATGCATGTGCTTCCGGGGATGCATGTTTTTCAATATTTCTGCCTGCTTCTGCGTTGCCACATGAATGTAGATTTGTGTCGTCTTAATGGAACTATGTCCCAAAATCTGCTGTAAGCAGCTAATGTCCACGCCCTCCTCAATCAGGTAAGTCGCAAAGGAATGGCGAAACATATGCGGCGTAATATTCCGCTCGATTCCCGCAAGCTTCGTATACTTTTTCATCATGTCACGGATCGACTGCTCCGTAAATCGTTTTCCCTGCCGATTCACAAAAAAATAGCCGCTTTGTCGTATCTCATTCTCATTTTCCTTGTAATATTCCTGCAAAAGCTTTAAAACCCCATCATCCGCAATCTGCACATAGCGTTCTTTTCCGCCCTTCCCCATAAATCGAATCAGACCTGAGCTTAGATCTATGCAATCTAACCTGATATTAGAAATCTCATAAACCCGCGCGCCGGTTGCAAAAAACATTTCGACTACCGCGACATCCCTGAGCCAATGCCTTCGGCTTAAATCTGTTCCCTGTTTCTGGCATACATACATATAATTCAGCAGCTGTTCTATCTCTGTCTTCGGTATTATGCGGGGAAGCACAAGCGTTTCCTTAAAGTTCCCTCGAATCTTTCGAAATGGACTTTCTGAAATCAGTTCCAATTCTTCCAAATAACTGTAGAAAGCTTTCACACTGGCAATTTTACGCTTTACTGTTTTCTGCTTGTAACGTTTATGCAGTTCGGTGATATATTCTTCAATTTTATTTTTGGGAGGCGCTTCGCAGGCTACGAATGTGAAATATTGCTGAAGATCGATACGATAGGCTTTTAAAGTCTTTGCATCAAGTTCTTTACCGGACTTGATTGATAGTCTTAGAATTTCCATCACACTGCCTGAGAACGCTTAAAAATGAAATCTATTTGCAATATTTACAATAACCCATGCAAAACAAAAACCATAGTTTCGTGAAATCACTTCGATTGAAACAATTCCACAAAACTATGGTTCATTATAAAACTTATCATCTACTACTTCAACAATGCGACTACCGCCTGCGGGCTTCGGTTATACTGCGCCAAAAGACTCTGCGATGCATTTACCAGAATCTGATTCGAGGTATAACCCAAAATCTCGTCCCCGATATCAGTATCCCTAATATTGCTCTCGGAGCGCTGTGTATTCTCATGCGTATTGTCCGTATTTCTTGCTGCATGTTCTAACTGCGTCCAAACCGTTCCAAATTCATCACGCCACTGAGTTGACTTCTCAATCGCATCCTGCACCATCGTAATAGATTCCGCTGCTTTCTGATGCGACGATACATCAACCTTATCTGTACCAAGGCTTTCCTTGCTCGCATTTACAAACCTAATGACAATAGCCTGCTCCGCTAAAGAGCCGGTCTGAATCTTGAAATATCCTGGCTTTGCCTTTGGCGTTCCCTCTGCCAGCATATAATTCTGATTAAAATGCGTATCATACGCGATATGATCAATCTCTTTGTTCAACTGATCGATTTCATCCTGAATCGCTTTCCGATCCGCGTCTGTATTCACATCATTTGCCGCCTGTGTCGTCAATTCTACCATACGATCCAAAATGTTTTCTGTCTCCTCCAGCGCAGAATCTGCCGTCTGAACCAGACTGATACCATCTTGAATATTGCTGGAAGCGCGATTCAAGCCCCTGATCTGATTACGCATCGTCTCCGATACGCACAACCCCGCCGCATCATCCTTTCCTCTGTTGACCTTATAACCGGTAGCAAGTTTCTCAGAAGCTTCCTGCACCTTTTTGGTGTTAATCTTCAAATGTCTATCCTGATACATCGACGACATATTGTGAGTTACTACTAATCCGCCCATTTTTCCCTCCATGTATTCTCTTATATCATCCTTGATAATTAGCTATATAGTATATCGGCAAACAAGATACGCTTCTTAAGCCCTAATACCATTATTAGGTTTAAGCAATAACCTCTTTTGCAGCCGCTCCTAGCTTCTCTAACTCCGGTTTTAGATTAGTAAATGCATCTGCGATCTTCTTGTCATCCTTTTCCTTAACTGCTTCTCCAAGCGCTATAACCTTCTCATTGAATACATCCTTTACGATTCGCTCTTTTCCTTCGTTAAGCACATCCATTGTCGCATTCATCACCTCAATTTCCCAGTTAATTGCATTGATAATACTGGTTTGAAACTTATCGGTATCATCCAGACGCTGCCCCGACAATTCCTTTACTAATATTCCTATATTCTTTACGACCTTGTCATTAAATGTGACTAATGTCTCCAGCGCCTCAATCTTCTCTGCTCTGTTATCCTCCATGATATCCACCCGACCTTACGATCATTTCCTTTCCTTGTACTTATATTAATATATCGGCTATTTTTTGCAAATACATTAGCTTGTTTTCCGCTGCAGTTCTTACCCCTATACCAAATTTTCCAAAATATATTGTATGACCTCTCTGACCGCACCGTTTCCGCCCGGACGCTTTGTCACATAGTCCACGCCCTCTTTGACTTCTGCAAACGCCCCCGGCACGCTGGCCGAAAATCCTACCGCATCCAAAAGCTCCTTATCGTTTAAATCATCACCCACATATGCCACTTCCTGCAATGTAATACCCCTCTCCCGACAAATCTCCCGCACGACGGTAAGCTTATCTGTCACTCCCATCTTTAGAATGTCCAGCTTTAATTTCTCCGCGCGGCGCGCTACCAATTTCCTGTTCTCACCGGTTATGATACCGCAGAGAATACCGCGCTCACGCATCAGCCGAAAGCCCAGACCATCCAATGCAGAAAACTTCTTTAATTCATCCCCGTTTTCCGAGTAATACATTCCTCCATCCGTCAGACAACCATCACAATCCGTCAAGAACAGCCTGATCTTCTTCGCTTCCGTCTGTTTCCCTGCATCTGCAATGCGCAGACGGCGTTCCAGCAGCATTTCTATAATCCTCCAGTCAGACGGCTCGTCAATCTCAAAAAAGGTATCTTCACTCATTTCCACGGCCTTGACTCTGCCGGAAATACGGTTTCCGGTCTCCAACAGTCTCGCCTTGGAGGTAATATAAAAAGCTCCGTTCTCCACACAGTAGCCGTCAAACTCCTGTCTCCTCGGCCGGTGAAAATAATCATAATTTAACGCCTGCGCCGTACCGTCTGCATCTACTAACCAGTTAAACCGCTTCTGGCGTACGACAGAAAAAACACTGTCCGTATCCGCCTCCTCATACCGTGCAAACCCCTTATCTAAATCCGCTGACACAAGGAGCGGGGAGGTTGCCTGAATCAGTACAATGTTGTCAAAATCGTAATTTATAGCAAATTCAAGCATCGCAGATTCCGTAGACGCTGTATCAGAAGCAGACTGGGTACTTCGCCCAATCACTTCTAATTTCTGAAATGAAGTATTCTCTTCTGCTCCCTGTATTTCAAGCAGTGTTTCCCGTATCCTCTCACTGTCTGTCGCCACATATACTTTGTCAATCTTATCACAGCCGCAGGCTGCCGCCACCGTCCAATACACCAGCGGTTTCCCACATATCGGCTTAATATTTTTAAGCGGAATCGACTTACTGCCTCCCCGCACCGGAATAAATGCTACATTCATCTCCTGCTCCTTTATACTTGAAGTTCTCCCGACGAAACCTTCGCACAAAATTCATCTACATTTCCCTTAAAGCCCACCGCTCTTATCTGTTTTTCAAGTTCTTCCTCCATCTCACCGTAAAACGGATAATCATGACCACCGCTTACCTGACACGGCGTCATATAATCTCCAAACTGAGCCTTAAGCACTTCATCATAATACACAGGTACCGGAATCTGAATGTGCTCAAATGGCACATACCTCACATCATCATACCACGTGTTCCTCACCTTGTACAAATCCGGCGAGGTCATCCATACACCCCAATTTGTAATTTCCGCTGTATTCTCCCCCTCATACAGGCTGCAAAGCGTATCTGTCAAACGCCACAACCAGTTCTTTCTATCCTTTCTCTGCGGAATCTCCACACCGCAAAGTGTTCCATACTCCTTCAGACAATTCTCCAGTTTTCCGTCTTCTTCTAATTTGTCCCAGTCTCTTAATATGACAATTCCATGCCTAATAAGCTCACGCTGGAGTTTTGCAGACTCCTCATCTGCCGGCATTTTATCAAGGGGAAAAATATCAATTCCCACACGCTGATACGGGAATCCATGGAATCTGCGCATATAGGCGTTAAAATCCCACAATGTCTCATCTGCAATCACCCGCAGTTGCGGTACATACGCAGCATTTCGCAGTCTCTCTGAATCCGCATACATTCCTGCTACGACAAATCCATATGGAAGCTCACCCGGCAGAATACGAATCAGTTCATTGTACTCTTTACGCTTCATACAGATATCAATATCATCATCCCAAGGTATAAATCCCTTGTGCCGGATCGCACCGAGCAAAGTTCCCCAGTCCGCATAATACTGTAACTGATGGCGTTCACATATTTCTGCTACCACCTCAAGCACTTCCATCTGCGCTGCCCAGGCTCGCTTCATCATCCCCGGCACTTCAAAGCCTTCTCTACATTCTTTCTTAAAATAATCCTTCGGAAATCCCATCATTCTTCCTCTATTTATTTAACGCTTTATCAGCCGCTCTCTTTCTTTCCCATATCTCTTCTAACGTAATATCAATCAGGCTTATCTTAGATGCCTCTCCCGCTTCATGATGCCTTTTCTCAACAGGCGGCGGTGTCATATAATCGCCGTAAAGTACTGTAAGATACCTGTCATAATCTACGAACGTGCGAAACTGCATTCCCTCAAATTCCATATCGCGATAATGTTCAAAGCACTCCACCGGCATTCCGTATTTACTTTCGTCTGATGGATATTGATAGAGCAGATGACTTACCAACTCTGTCTTTTTTCGATTACATCTTGCAGCAAGGCAGTTGCGCAAATGAAACATTGTATTCTTAGGAAGCTTGTATAATATGCGATATAGCATTCGCATCCCCGCATTCCCGGCTGCAACCATTCCCAATTCCGAATATAAGACCTTACGAATACAGAAATTGGCACCATAATACAATCTGCGCGTCAGATACCCGTCCGGCACATGATCCACCACAAACACATCAATATACACACCTGTGCGGTATTTCATATGTTCCTGTCCCCGGCGAATATATTCTGTTCCTTTTCTTCGAAGCTTTGCAAATCCCCATCTATAGTTTTCGTCTGTGCGATAGTCCTGCAAAAAGAAACGCTCCGTATCCAGTTCTTTTTTACAGGCTCTGCAAAATTTGGCATACTCATGGCGTGTAAATATCACATCCGCGTCATCATCCCACGGTATAAATCCTTTATGGCGCACCGCTCCTAAAAGCGTTCCCCCATCCAACGAATACTCAATCCCATATTTTCTACAGATGCGGTCTACTTCCACCACCATTTCCAATTCAATCAGCTGCAGTGTCCTCAACTCCTCTGAGGACAGAATCACCTTTTCGCTCATTGTATCCACTTCTCCCTTTCTCAGCCCAAAAACGCTTTCGCCTTATTTTATGACCTTCTTAATCGTCTCGATTACATACTCCTGCATCTCATCCTGCAGCGAATAATACAGCGGCAGACTGATAATATTCTCATATAATTGTTCTGCATTCACGCAATGTACGCTTTCATAGCCATGTTCCTGATAATACGGATGCTTATATACCGGAATGTAATGGACATTTACATGAACCCCCGCCACCTGCAGCTTATCATAGATTTCCCTGCGTCTGCCCTCCGGCATCTGAACTACATACAAATGCCAGCTGCTATTACATCCTTCTTTCTGCATCGGGCAAACAATGCCATCCATCGACCGCAGTTCTGCATCGTATTTTTCCACCAACTGACGTCTTCTTGCTACAAACATATCCAGTTTTTTCATTTGGGATATTCCCAATGCACATTGTAAATCCGTAATGCGATAATTATAGCCCAAATCCAACTGCTGATAATACCAGCCGCCTTCATTCTTTGTCATCAATTCTTCATTTCGCGTAATTCCGTGACTTCTGAAAAGAAGTAATTTCTGATATAGCTTTTCATCATTCGTCGTAATCATTCCGCCTTCGCCCGTAGTAATGTGCTTTACCGGATGAAAACTGAAAGTCGTCATATCAGAAATCGATCCAACTTTTGTCCCTTTATAATCTGCCCCCAGCGCATGTGCCGCATCCTCGATTACCAACAGATTATGCTCCTTTGCAATTGCGCATATCTCGTCCATCTCACAGGGCTGCCCTGTATAATGAACCGCAATAATCGCCTTTGTCCTCGGCGTTATCTTGCGCCTGATATCTTCCGGATCTATATTATATGTATCTTTTTTTATATCAGCAAATACCGGTGTTCCCCCACAATACAGCACGCAGTTTGCCGAAGCCGCAAAGGTAATCGGTGTTGTAATAACTTCATCCCCTTCACCGATGCCTGCCGCATAGCAGGCTGCATGTAATGCTGCGGTTCCGTTTGCGATTGCGACCGCATACTTTACGTCAACATAATCTGCAACCACTTTTTCAAAGCTCTGTACTGTAGGTCCCGTAGTAAGATAATCTGATTTCAAGACATCTACCACTGCCTGTATATCATCTTCGTCAATGTATTGTCTGCCATATGGTATATTCAATCTGCACGCGCTCCTTCCTGTTGTACCTTTACACCTGAGATTTCAAAATTTCAATCGTTCTTTCCACACCGCTCTTGATATCGTATTTTGCTTTCCAACCCAGCTTCTGCAATTTACTCCCATCCAGTCTTGCCTTTGTTGCAGTGCTGTATCCAGCCTTTTCGACATCATCCGGCAATTCAAATTCAACCTTTTTCCCGGCAGTGCCGGCAATAACAGCCGCCAAGTCTTTGAGCATAATGTCAGAAGCCGCATCGGCAATATTGTAGGCCTCTCCGTTTTCACCTTTCAGTAGAACTGTCAGCAAACCTGAAACTGCATCGGCTACATAAGTATATGAGAAATACTGTGTTCCGGCACTCTTCAACACAATATCCTCTCCTGCTATTCCTTTTCTGATAAACTGGGAAATTGCCTTTGTATCGCTCATAAGCATGGTAGGCCCATATGAACGCGTCAGACGCGGAATCACAATATCCAGATTCTGCTGCTTCCTGTACGCCTGACAAAGCGCTTCCCCACAGCGTTTGCTTTCAGGGTATCCTGCTCTCATAGTGTTTGAATCGATATACCCGCAATAGTGTTCATCAAAGAACTCTTTATCGCCTCGGTTTTCGCCATATATCTCATTTGATGAAGCAAAAGCAAATCGTGTTGTGCGATGTTCAATGGCAAACTGTAACAGATTATTTGTTCCAATAATATTAGCTGTAATTGTTCCGATTGGATCGGTAGAATAAGCCACTGGATGTGTATTGCTTGCCATATGAACCACATAGTCGACTGTATCTGCATCTTCTAATTCCATTGGCAGATTAATATCATGTGAGATAAACTTAAAGCAGCTTAACTCCCAATATTCCTCAAACCTTTCTTTTGCCTTTTGGATATTTCGTCCCACTGCATAGACCCTGCAATTTAGTCCATCATGCAAATTCTTGTACATGAGTACATCAACCAAATAACTGCCCACCAGGCCACTTGCCCCGGTAATCAAAAAGTTCTTATCCCTTAGTTTCTCCCACGGTAAATCGAGCGCTACGGTATATTGTATATCTTCTTTGTACAAACAATTATTAATCATTGAATATGTACCCACCTTCATTACTATTTCAGCCAATTATCTTTATCTGCTTTTAAATAAGCTTTAAACATTTCCAAGTCATCCATAGTGGTCAATTTAATGTTCTTATCTGAACCCGCCGCAAAATACAAACGCTCTCCCAATTCGACCATCATGGTATTTGCATAGGACGAGCCAGAAATACCGATTCCATTTTCAAATGCTTCATGGTAAGCGGAATCAATTTTATCAAACTGATACGCCTGCGGTGTAGAGACTCGCCGCAGGGTTTCTCTTGGAATATACTTTACTGTGGAAATGTCATCATCAGCAACAAAAATCTGTTCATTGTATGGTAGTGAAGTTACCGCATTTCCATATTGCTTGCACTTGACAATAACATCCGCCAATACTGCTGCATCAACAAGAGGCCTGATACCGTCATGGATAATAATTATATCATCTGGCTCGCACTTACCTTCAAGATTATAGACACCGTTTCTAATCGATTCCTGACTGGAATTTCCGCCGGAAACAATCCATTTTAATTTGGTAATATTAAATTGCTTTGCATAAGCCCATACGACATCATGCCAGCCGTCAATACAAACCACCTCAATAGCATCAATCTGTGGATGCTTCTGAAATCCTTCCAGCGTATAGATCAGAACCGGCTTGTCGCATACATTAATAAACTGTTTCGGTATATCTTGTCCCATACGCTGTCCGGAACCACCCGCAATAATAATCGCCACATTCATATTGTCACCTTCTATTCTGCTTTCTCTCACCTGCTCCTGTTATCCCTCTACATGTGCTTCAAGGCTTCTTTCAATTCTTCTACCCCAAGCCATTCCGTATTAGTTCCCGAACTGTATTCAAAGCCCTCTGCTACTTTTACTCCGCCTTCCGTAAATCCTGCTTCAAAATTCCACCACTCAAAATGTGGGTATATAATATAATGCTTCTCATATTCGTAAGTCAGAAGCGAATCATCCTTCGTCACCATAATCTCATGTAATTTTTCACCCTCGCGAATTCCAAACTCATCTATCTTGCAGTTTGGCAGCATTGCCCTCGCCAGATCGCCTATATGGAAGGATGGTATCTTCGATATATATGTCTCTCCTCCCTTTGACTCACGAAGCGCCTTAAAAACCAACTCTACACCCTGATCTAATGTGATCCAGAACCTTGTCATACGCATATCGGTAACACCTAACGTATCTCCGCCATCATCAATGATTTTCTGCCAGATTGGAATAACCGAACCACGGCTTCCTGCAACATTCCCGTAACGAACAACCGAAAATACTGTCTCATAATTCGTCCCACGATACGCATTTGCTGCAATAAACAATTTATCAGAAACTAATTTTGTTCCGCCGTATAGATTGATAGGATTTACCGCCTTATCTGTGGACAATGCCACTACCTTCTTCACGCCACAGTCCAACGCAGCGTCAATCACATTCTGCGCACCGTGGATATTGGTCTTAATTGCCTCCATAGGATTGTATTCACACGTCGGCACCTGCTTCATCGCTGCTGCATGAATGACATAATCCGCTCCCTCAAATGCACGATATAATCTATCTTTATCCCTCACATCCCCGATAAAGAAGCGTACCCTGCTCATATCTACTTTGTTCATATATTCTGTTTTCATCACGCTCTGTTTAAACTCATCTCTTGAATAGATAATCACCTTCTTCGGCTCGTATTCCGCAAATATT
>ERZ808029.726-NODE-726-length-15443-cov-4.094299_pt1 | contig 15443 bp, 16 predicted proteins | sample MGYA00380185_ERZ808029 | MGnify/ENA primary metagenome ERZ808029 (study PRJEB31490, sample SAMN06133404) | mouse gut metagenome | isolation source: M2_3 | host: mice | place: China: Chengdu | collected 2015-05 ... | reverse complement strand
GGTAGTCGGCTCTTTCAGGAGAAGGTATTTCGTTTCTTATGGGGTGTAGCAAAAACTATATAATGTATTGGGGGGTTACGCTATTATAATAACATATTCCGGGAAATAAGTCTGCACAAACATATATAAGTTTTTAACTTGTTTTTATGCACATCTGACAGAAAGTATTTTTCCAATACCCTTTATCCCTGAAGTTGGGGTTGAAACAGCTCTTCAAACTCCTGCTGTCCGATCTTTTCTTTTTCCACCAGCAGCTCGCAACACTGATCTAACACGCCCCGATGCTGTAAAATAATATTTTTTGCTTTCTGATAGCATTCGTCGATAATTCGTTTTACCTCTGTGTCAATGGCACCGGCAACTTCCTCTCCATAGCTTCGGGCATGAGCCAGATCCCGGCCAATAAAAACCTCATCTTCATCACTGCCATAATCAATCATACCAACCGTCTCGGACATACCATACTTTGTCACCATGGCCCGGGCAATTTTGCTGGCATGTTTAATGTCCTGACAAGCGCCTGTGGTCACGTCTTCAAAAATAATCTCCTCCGCAATCCGGCCTCCCAAAGAAACCATAATATCCTGCAGCATCTTTCCTTTTGTATTGAACATCTCATCTTCCGCTGGCAATGGCATTGTATAACCAGCCGCCCCAATTCCAGTTGGAATAATGGAAACCGTATGCACCGGCCCAACATCCGGAAGCACATGAAAAAGAATTGCGTGACCAGCCTCATGATAAGCGGTAATTCTTTTTTCCTTCTCTGAGATCACCCGGCTTTTTTTCTCTGCTCCAATGCCAACCTTTACAAATGACCGCTCAATGTCTGCCTGGAGAATATAGGAACGGTTGTCTTTTGCCGCATTAATCGCTGCTTCATTCATCAGATTTTCCAGATCTGCCCCTGTAAATCCAGAAGTAGTCCTAGCCACCCGCCCTAAATCCACATCATCTGCTAAGGGCTTTTGCTGAGAATGAACCTTTAAAATCTCCTCCCGCCCTTTCACATCTGGCCTTCCCACTGCCACCTTTCGGTCAAATCGACCAGGCCGCAAAATGGCCGGATCTAAAATATCAACCCGGTTCGTGGCTGCCATAACAATAATACCCTCATTGACGCCAAATCCATCCATCTCTACCAGAAGCTGATTTAAAGTTTGTTCCCGCTCATCGTGTCCGCCGCCCATTCCAGTTCCACGCCGTCTGGCCACTGCATCAATCTCGTCAATAAAAACAATGCAGGGAGCGTTCTTCTTGGCATCCTCAAACAAATCCCGCACTCTGGATGCACCTACGCCTACAAACATTTCTACAAAATCCGAACCGGATATGCTGAAAAAAGGAACTCCGGCCTCGCCTGCCACTGCCTTAGCAAGCATGGTTTTACCAGTTCCTGGCGGTCCTACCAGAATCACCCCTTTGGGAATCCGGGCGCCTACACTGGTATATTTTTGAGGATTTCTCAAGAAATCCACCATTTCTTCCAGGTCTTCCTTTTCCTCTTTCAGCCCTGCCACACTTTTAAAATTCACCCGGCTGCTGTGGGTCATCCGAGCGCGGCTTTTTCCAAAATTCATCATTCGGGAATTAGCCCCGCCTCCGGCGCTTGCACGCATATTCATCATAAAAATCAAAACAATAGCCAAAAGCACTGAAATTCCAACGGGCAAAATCACGCTGAGCCAGTAATTACTTTGAGGAACATTGTCTACCAGATAGTCTATGTTCCGCTGCTCCAAAAGCTTTCCTGCCTCATTAACATCGGACACATAGGCGCTAAATTCCTGGTTATCAATCAGAAACACCACCTCACCTGTGGGCGCCTGTTCATTCTGACGAATTGTGACTCCGCTAACTTCTACACTATCCAGAATACTCAAAAACTCCTGATTGGTCAAACGCTGTTGACTGCTGTCCTGAAGCGCCTGTGCAAACCAAAGTACAGTCACCAAAACCAGCGCCAAAAGCAAAATCCCGGTTCCTCTAAAAGTCTGTTGTCTCACTGAAAGTTGCCTCCTCACCAACCGCCCCTTTTCAGGGCAGTAATTTGATACACGCTCCCACAAATGCCTACAGGTGCTTTAAAACTCCACTACTCCGATATAGGGCAGATTTCGATATTTCTGCGCATAATCCAAACCATAGCCCACCACAAACTCATCTGGAATGGTAAAACAGGTATAGTCCACCTTCACTTGCTTTTTCACCCGCCGCTCCGGTTTGTCTAAAAGCGTACACAGCCGGATGCTGGCCGGCTCCCGCTGATTAAGTACCTGGATAAGATAAGACAGAGTCCGGCCGGAATCTATAATATCCTCCACAATAAGTACGTCTCTGCCTTTGAGCGGTTCATCCAGGTCCTTCACAATACGGACCACACCGCTGGATTTGGTGTCTGCCCCATAGCTGGACACAGACATAAAGTCCAGACTGACCGGCACTGTCAACCGCTTTGCCAGCTCACATGTAAAGAAAACACCGCCTTTGAGAATGCAGATTAGATGAACCTCTTTTCCTTCGTAATCTTTGCTGATCTGAGCAGCAACCTCACAGATTCTCTGATCCACTTCTTCTTCTGACAATAATACCCGAATCTTTTCCGCCATATGCGTTTCCTCCGTAAAAATCCACCTGAAGTATTGTATGTGTATCTTCTCTGATCTTATAATATTCACTGATTCGGTATCCGACTACCCAAAGAATCCGATTTCCCTCTGCCAGCACCACAATTTGATCCCGTTGCTCTCTTGGAACTTTCTCATCAATCAGAAACCTTCGCAACGGTTTGCGGCCTCCTCCAGACAAAACAAGATAATCTCCTGCCAGCCGGCGCCGAATACATAGCGTATCTTTTATTTTATCATAATCAAACCATTTCGTATACTCTTTTTTCGGAATTTCTGTCCCATTCTCCCGAAAAAACACACGAAATCCCATTTTCCCTACCCAAACTGTCTCTTCTCCCGGAGCCGGAAGAACAACTATCTCCCCATTATCCCTAATTTCCTTGTCTGTTTTTTGGTCTTTCTTTCCATAAACTTCCACATACAGACTCTCATATGTCCTCACTGCCCGCAAATTTCCCGGCAAATCACAGCTTCTTCCCGGACCTCCTTCTGCCAGACCCTCAATCTGCCTTACATGTTTTGCCGTAATGTCCTTTTGTCCGGATGCTGCGATTGCCAGCATTTTGCGCACCAAATAATCCTGAATAATGAGGTCCTGTCTTAAAAATCCCTTCAACTGGATTCCCGCCGAAACCAGCTGTTCTCGATTCTCCCATCCATATCTGTCCCATACCAGACCTGCCTGCTTCTCCAAATATTGGTCTGCCCTGGCAAAAATCTCCCCTGCATGAAGAATGTTCTCCACTGCCCGATGATTGATCTGTTCTGTCATATAAGGAATCAGACCGTGTCGAATCCGGTTGCGGGTATAATCTTCCGACTGGTTGGTAGAATCCTCACACCAGGTTAGGTTCCGGTCCGTCAGGTACTCTAAAATCTCCTGCCGCCCAACAATCAGAAGAGGCCGAATCCTATTTCCCTGCACAGCGCTCATTCCAGACAGTCCCCGAAGTCCGCTTCCCCGAAGTAAATGGTGCAGAATTGTCTCTGCATTGTCATCCTGATGATGAGCCACCCCAATCCACACCTTTTCTCCCTCATGGTCTTCCCATTCATTTGCCACTTCCTCCAAGGCTTCATAGCGGAGCACTCTCCCTGCTTCCTCCACAGAAAGTCCATGTTCCTTCCCATATTCAGCCACATTCCGATATATTAACTTGAAAGGTATCCCCCATTTCCCGCACAGATCACGGACAAATGCTGCGTCGTTATCCGCCTCCTTTCCCCGAAGGCCATGGTGAACATGGACTGCCCTAAGTTTTAAATCCAACCGATTCTCCGCCAGAACTGCCAACAGACAAACCGAATCTGCCCCACCGGAAACCCCCACCACCACCCGGTCTCCCTGGCGAAGCATATGGTGCTTTTCCACAAAATCCCATACCTTTTTCCACATAAATTGCCTCCGGTCAGTTTTTTCTAAATATTTACTATAACATTGAAAATGGATGGATGCAAGGATGAACGAATTGAAACTAAAAAAAGACACAAAATGCCCCCTCTTCTCACGTCTGCACCTATTACATATAAAGATCATGAGAATGGGTCCATAGGCATTTTCTGTCCTTTTCAGACACCTTCTGTGCAAAAATAATCTTCCTTCTAAATCAAGAAAAGATCTGTCACCTCCTCCACATCCCCCCTACCAATACCATCATATCATCCCTGGGCAGTTCTTCCTGACAGGCAAACTGAAGAATATCATCTGCCATTTCTTGGACACTGTGTACTTTCATCCCTTCAATAAACTCCCGAAGACTTCCTTCCTTATCCACACCTGGACACGCCTCTAACACACCGTCTGTCACCATGATCACCCGGTCCCCGTCCCACAGCTTCCGGGACAGCAGCACCGGTTCCACATCTTTCAGGACTCCGGCCGGCACCTCTCCTGCCTCCAGAATCTCCACCCCGTTTCCGCTTAAAATAAATGTGGCTACTGCCCCCAGCTTCATAGCTTCCAGCACACCTGTATGCAAATCCACGCAGCACAAATCAATGGTAGCCGGATGTTGTTCCGCTCCAGTCAGCATAAGTACTGTGTTTACCATTTTCAAAGCGGCCCTGGCCGAAAATCCCGTTTCCAGAAGCTGCTGTGCCAGCTCCACCACTCGCCTGCTTTCCTGACATGCCTGTTCCCCACTTCCCATTCCATCTGAAATGCTCATAATCACCTGGCCCGGAGCCTCCTCGGAATATGTAAAATTGTCTCCGGAAAATGATTCTCCCTCCCGTGGCAGACGGGCAGCTCCGTACATCATCCGGTATCTTCCTGCCTCAGCAAAATGAATGGTAGCCGTCTGCCTTGTCACCAACGTCCGGGTGTCCTTTGGAGCGTACCATCCCTTGTTTCCCATGGCATTTCCTAATATCTCCGCAGCTTCCCTGGCAGTCACACATTTGCCATTGGTCGTCCGCACAGTCAGATATGCTTCCCTCTGCCGGTTTTCATGCTCCAACAAAAGCAGATTCTCCACCAACATGTGATGCTGCCGAAAGATTCGCTTTACTGCCTCTCCTTTTACTCCAGTAATATCCGATGCCTGTTCCATCTGGTGGGCAAACTCCTCCAATATAGAAGCAAGCTCCCTAAACTGAACCATAACCGTATCTCTGCTCTCCAAAAAACGGTTCTTCCATTCCAAATTCATGGTAGCCCGTCCTAAATTCCGGTTTAGCTGAGATAAATAATCCTCCCGTCTGCGGCACGTCTCCAAGAAGAACCTGGGCATGTCCTCAAATTCCACCTGGCCCTTCTGTTCAAAAGCCCGAAGCAGGTAATACAAATAATAGCTGTCCTCTTTTCCGCTGTCACTGTAAAGATTACAGCGGCTGCAGCCACCGCATACCATGGCCGCTGACATCTGCATGGCCCCAAGAGCATCCTCCCTGGTAAGTCCCCGGTTCTCATCCAGTTCATCCTCACAAGATCTGGCAAGAGTCCCTAAGGACCTGGCCATGTCCACCAGCCGACTGGCTGTATATACATTTACATCCGCCATATCTCGGCGTTTTGACCGTCTCCACACAAAAATCCCCTCCTAAACCACATTATATGCGGCAGGAAGGGATTGTATTCCCGTGAACTTTTCTGATTTTGTTTCATAGGACGCATTTTCCTAGATAATAAATCAAACGGTTCCGTCAGTTCCCATCCGATGGCTTTAACAAGATCTCATCCGGCTTTACTAACCCCAGCTTTTGTTTTGCCACCTCTTCAATGTATTGCTTTGTCTGTACATAAATCTGATACTCTTTCAGCTCATCCGCCCGAATAACTTCCTGGTCATACTGCTGTTGTAAAAGCGCCTCCCGCGCCTGATACTCCTGATCTCTCTTTTTCATGGAAGCGCTTTTAACATTCACCACAACTCCCAAACTGAACACTACCAATGTAATCCCCACAATCGCCATTTGATTTCCTAAGCGGTCGTTCCTTCGCTTTTTTGTATTTCTTCCAGTGACATTATTTTTGCCCATAAGCTCATCCGCTCCAGTCCCTGCCATCTCTTACTCATCTTCGGTTTCTTTTGGTTAAGACTATTTTAAAGCATCTTCCCATCTTTTTCAACACTTTTCGAAAAAACACACTGCAATAGCGGTCGTAAAGAATCATAACCACCCCCACGGTTCCGATTACATACAGCCGCAACGCACCGTCATTTTCCCGGTATAACAGATAAAATACCGCAAATCCGGCAAAAATCCAGTATCCCAGATCCTCAAGCCCCACCCAAAGCCAGCTGTGGCGAATTAACATCCGAAATACCCGAAGAACATCATACAGCGCCATCAGTCCGGCTCCTGCCACAATTCCTAAAACCAGAAGTCTTGCCTCAAAATGAATACTGGGACTCATCTCTACGCCCCTTTCCTCACTTAAACAGCCGAACAAAAAATGACTGGCCTGCTTTTCGGTAAGCCTCGTTGGAGGAATAGGCCATGCTGTCCACAGTTCCGGACACATCCACCTCCCCCTTTTCCACCGAGAGCCGACTGACATGCAGATCTTTTCCCTTTAATGTCAAAAGCCCCAGATCCGTATCCATAACCACCTGGTTCTCATCAAAGGACACCACCTCCCGAACTCCTGTCAGATTCGCTGCGGCACGGTTCTGCAAAAAACAGGTGTGGGGACGGTTTCCCGATTTTTCCTCCATACAAAAACCTCCTGCTATACGAAACACCTGGTTTCAGTATATGAGGAGGTTTCCCTACTTATGCCGATTTTACAAATACCGATACAGTTCCTTTGCTTCTTCCTTCCGAACCGTCTCCTGAACATCCAGCACTTCTACCTTTACCGAGCTGGTTCCAAACTGTATTTCAATCTGATCTCCGGCCTTAATATTCACTGATGCCTTTGCTGGCTTTCCATTCACCAAAACCCGTCCAGCGTCGCAGGCCTCGTTGGCCACGGTCCGCCGCTTAATCAGACGGGATATTTTCAAATATTTATCTAATCTCATATATTATCCGTTTACAATGTCCTTCAATGCCTTTCCAGGTTTGAACTTCGGACTCTTGCAGGCCTTAATGGGGATAATCTCTTTTGTCCGCGGATTTCTTCCTTCTCTTGCGGCCCGTTCAGAAACCTCAAAAGTACCAAAGCCTACCAACTGCACTTTATCACCATTCTTTAACGCTTCAGACACTACATCTGCAAATGCCTTCAGCGCTGCTTCTGCATCCTTTTTGGAAATCTCTGCCTGTTCTGCAATCGCTGCTACTAATTCCGTCTTATTCATTGATTATTTCCTCCTAAAATCGTTCGGTATTGCTTTCGCTGCTACCTTGAAATAGTGTACTCTACAATTTATATCCGTTTTGCCCCTGTTTGTCAAGGTTTTTTAGCTTTTTCCTGTTTTTTAATCTCATTCCATAAATTCAGACTTTCTTCCGGCGATAAATCCCTGAGATTTCCAAATACATGAGGGTGACGGCGCACCATTTTCTCACAGGCTCCATCAACCACATTCTCAATACAAAAAGCTCCTTGCTCCCTAGCAATCTGGCTGTACATTACAATAAGAAAAAGCAGATCTCCCAATTCCTCGCACAGATTGTCCATGTCCTGATTGGCAATGGCATCTATAACCTCCCCTGTCTCTTCCTGAAGGCAGGTTTTTAAACTTTCAAATGTCTGTTTCCGATCCCAGGAGCAGCCTTTTTCTGACCGCAGAGTCTCCACTACAGAAAGAAGATCATGAAATGTGTTCATCCTCGTTTGGCTCCTTTTCTTGCTCCAACTCTCTTTTCTCCAGCTTTTTTCCGATCAAAACCAAAATCGTCCGCCCTGCAACCATTTTCCGCTTCTGATTTTGAATCTCAGGCTCCTGTCCTGGTTCAAAATATCCATTATGAACCCCATCCCCAGTGTCAAAGGCTACATGCCAGCCCATCCCTTTCGGAAGATGGGGGAGTGCAAACTCATGAGGCTCCCAATGCATATTGTATGCCACAAAAAAGTAATCATCCTTTGTACCATCCGGCTTCTTCCCGTATTCCCCGCAATACAAAATTCCCAACTGTCTCCGAAAATGGTCAAATTCCGGAAACCAGGCTTTTGTTCCATGGTAAGATACATCGGGAAATCCACAGCTTTGATAATCCATCATTCTCGGTTCTCTGCTTTGGCAGAACACAGAATGGTTTTTTCGAAACCGGATTGCAGCCTTTACAAAATCCACCAGATCTTTGTTGGTCTTTTTCTGATTCCAGTTCAGCCAGGAAATGGGATTATCCTGACAATAAGCATTGTTATTGCCGTTTTGAGAATTTCCAAACTCGTCTCCCGCCATGAAAAGAGGCGTACCCTGGCTTAAAAACAACAAAAGCAGACCATTACGAAGCTGTTGTCTTCGAAGCTCCACAACCTTCTTTTTTCGAACCGGACCTTCCACACCACAGTTCCAACTATAATTATAATCGCTTCCGTCCTGATTATGTTCGCCGTTGTCCTCGTTGTGTTTCTGTTCATAACACACCAAATCCATCAACGTAAAGCCGTTGGTGCCCGCCAGATAATGAATCACCCCATAATCTGCCGGATTTCGTCTGCTGCGGTAGGCCAGAGCATTCATCTGCCCCTCATCCCCTTTCAGCACACGGCGCATATCAATCAGAAAGCCATCGTTATATTCTCCCAAACACCGTTTGACTCCTGGTGTCTTCTCCACTCCGTCCCAGGAAAGAGTCCACAGCTTGGTACCCGCCAGATAAGGGTCCAAAGCCAGCAGGCTAACCGGCACATTGCCAGTAAGATGAATGCCGTCTACATGGTATTCCTGCACCCACCTCCGCACCATATCCAGAACAAACACCGGCGGTTCCTTTCCAGTGAAAAACAGTTCTGCCACCAGCTCAATCCCTGCCCGGTGAAGTTCCTTTACCAGATTCTTAAACTCTGTATCCGGCCTGCGCTTTTTCCCCGCATAAGACGCCTTGGGCGCACCGTTAAAAGCCGGTCCATATCCCCAATAATTCACCCTGCCTGTTGGTTTTTCCGTCCCTGCCGGACTCCCTGGACTGGATGTCATAAGAATCTCTGAAAACTCTGCTGCAGGCATAATCTCCAGGGTGGTAATCCCCAGTTCCTTCATATAAGGAATCTTTTCCACAATCCCCCGGAATGTCCCTTTATTTTTCACTCCGGAAGAAGAATGTCTGGTAAATCCCCGCACGTGAATGCGATACACTATGCATTGTTCATAAGGAAGCTGCAAAGGCCGGTCTCCTTCCCAGTCAAATTCGTCTTCGCGAATTGGACTATGCAGTAACTTGTGAGCCTGTTCCGGATTTCCCCATTCTTCCTGCCCTGTAAATGCAGCTCCGTATGGATCGGAAAAAAGCCTTCCATCTGCCTCAAAGGCATATTCAAAACGTTCCAGACCTTTTCCTAACAATGTCATCCCCCATACGTTCCCAACCTTTCCCTCCTCGGGAAACGGAATACGAACCGGTTCCGCCTCCGGCGATGTGCCAAACAGCACAAAATTACAGCTTTTTGCCTCTGCTGTCACAGAGACATGGATTCCCCCGTCTACATGTATAAGTCCTAATGGATATGCTTTCCTGTCCTTGTTGTCAATCCTATACTGCCGCATTCTCCAGCCACCTTTCTTCCTCTGCTGCCATTCCAATATCCTGGCAGCTGCCTTCCACCTGTCAACCTTCTTTCGTTATCCGTTATACAAATTCTCCTTATATACGCCCTTCTCCACAAGACCTTGTATCGCAGCTGCCACAGCCGCCTTATCCTCCTGATAAGTGACCCCAAACCACTTGTCTCTGGTCTCCAGCACCTTTACCTGCGCCTTTTTTTTCTGAATCAGTTCATCAATAAATTTAGGAAGCAGATATTCTGCCTTTAAATTTCCCGCTGCACTGTCCAGAAAAATCGGAAATCCCCGTTCCAATTCCTCTAAAAATGCCGGCGGAAGTCCCCACATATTCATAGATACCTGCTGATCTCCTCTTACCAGAACCGGATTTCCTTCCTCGTCACAGGCAGAAATCTCCGTTCCCTTCTGCCAAATCTCATAGGTCTCTTTTACCTGGTTTAAGGTGCCGTCTTCATTCAGCCTGCACACACCGCGAGTCACAGAACCGTTTTTGCTTAATGTGTTGGACAAAATAAAACCAGCCATACAGATATCATACATCTTTGCCTCTGTATCCATCTCCTGCACCATGTAATCATGGATTTTGCGAAACGCCTCTTTTCCATAATAATCGTCTGCATTGATCACCACAAAAGGCTCATGGACCAGTCCCTTTATGGAAAGAACTGCCTGTCCTGTACCCCAGGGCTTTGTACGTCCCTCTGGCACTTTGTATCCTTCTGGCAGCGCCAGAAGCTCCTGATAGGCATACTCCACTTTCGTCACATCCTCAACCCGCCTGCCGACCTTCTGCTTAAAAACTGCTTCCAAATCTTTGCGGATGATAAACACCACTTTATTGAACCCTGCTTCCAGCCCGTCATGGATGGAATAATCCATAATAATTTCACCATTTGGGCCAACCGGTTCCAGCTGCTTGATTCCGGTACCAAACCGGCTGCCAAGTCCTGCGGCCATAATCACCAATGTCGTATTTTTCATCCCGTTTTATCCTTTCTATCTGGCTTTTACTGAATTTTTACTACTTTTCAATATAACATACTATCCTGTAAAAGGCAATTTTAAAACGACAAAAGGCGAGCCATTTTTTAGCCGCCTTTTGCTTTCTCTGCTTTTTTATCTTGTCAGCAAAAGCACATTACTTAATCATACCCGGTTTAGGATAATACCGGAACAAAACCTTTGCCACAATCTTATTTTTCTTCACATAAGTATTCTGCCACACACGAGCGTCTTTGGAATAGTTTCGGTTGTCTCCCAACATGAAATAGCTGTTCTCCGGTACTTCAAAATGCATCGGCCGCTCAGGAATCATTGGCTCCCGCACATACGGCTCTTCCATAGGGGTGTCCGAACCGTTGAGATATACATGTCCATCATAAATATCTACCGTATCTCCCGGAAGTCCGATAATCCGTTTTACATAATAAATCTTTTCATCATCCGGAAAGCGGAAAATCACCACATCCCCCCGCTCCGGTTCCTGAAACAGATAGGACAGACGGAAGCCGATCACCCGATCTCCGGTCATAATGGTATTTTCCATGGAACCACTGGGCACCTGACTATTGGCAATGATAAACGTATTTAAGACCAGAGCTATAACTGCTGCCGAAACAATAATCTTTACCCATTCCCACAGCTCTTTCTTCCAGTCAAACTTTGACTTTTTGGGAACTTTCCAACCATCCTGTCCCAAACCGGCTTCTCGCTCTGCTTCCGCCAGCTCTTCATAATTTCTATCCTTGCTCATATTTCTGTCCTCAGTTCTTTTCTATCACTTACGGCTTTTTGCATACTGATCCAACAGCTTATGAATCCTCCTTGCCGGGTTTAACAGATCGCTTAAAGAGTCATCGTGGTTGAGATTATCAATAATCAGAGCAACATATTTGCTCATATCCACATTTACATAGTAGGGACGGGACAAAAGTTCCGGACTCTGATACACCAGATTGGTGGTTAAAATCCGGTCAATAAGCCCATTGGCATAATATTCGTCAAATTTAGCCAAACCGTTGGTAAACAGTCCGAAGGTGGCACAGACAAAAACTTTCCTGGCTTTCCGCCGTTTCAGCTCTTTTGCCACATCCAGCATACTTTCTCCGGAAGAAATCATATCGTCAATGATGAGCACATCCTTCCCCTCCACGCTGGACCCTAAAAACTCATGGGCCACAATCGGATTCCGCCCGTTAATAATGCGGGTGTAATCCCGTCTCTTGTAAAACATCCCCATGTCCAGTCCCAACACATTGGCAAAATACACGGCGCGGCTCATGCCTCCTTCGTCCGGACTAATTACCATCATATGGTCACTGTCAATGTCCAGCTCTGTCTCCACCTGAAGCAGATATTTAATGTACTGATAAATAGGCTGAACGGTCTCAAAGCCTTTTAGGGGAATGGCATTCTGCACCCGGGGATCATGGGCGTCAAATGTGATAATGTTCTCCACTCCCATATTGGTAAGTTCCTGCAAAGCCAACGCACAGTCCAAAGATTCTCTTCCAGAGCGGCGGTGCTGACGGCTTTCATACAAAAAAGGCATAATCACATTAATCCGACGGGCCTTTCCTGCTGCTGCCGCAATGACCCGCTTTAAATCCTGAAAATGATCATCCGGGGACATCCGATTGGTCATGCCGCACAGGGAATAGGTCAGATTGTAGTTACATACATCCACCATAATATACAGATCATCCCCCCGGACAGACTCTTCTAGGGTTCCCTTGCCTTCTCCGGAACCAAAACGAGGCGTTCTCGCCTCCACAATATAAGAATCTCTCTGATAACCAGCAAAGGCGATGGTGGACTTGTGCTCGCTCTCCCGCTCTTTTCTCCACCCAATCAGCCAGTTGTTCACTTTTGCCCCCAGCTCGGCACAGCTTTGTAAGGGAATTAGCCCCAGCGGTCCTACGGGAATGGTCTCAATCGTCTTTTCTTCGTATATCATGTTCTTCCTCCATCCTCTGGTTGTGTTGACGTATGACAATGATTCTTTTATATCATTATGCTTCACGCAAGTCAAGTTAATCCTCGGAAGTTTTTCTTTTTCATTCGAATATCCCCTCCATATAATGGAATGACAGCGTAATTGCTCATAATTCGGGAAGTCACCCGGTCTGAATACATATCCTGCAGCGCTCCCACAGACAGATTGGTGGATATGATTGTTCCTTTCTGCCTTAAGATTCGTTCATTGATGCAGTAAAAAAGCTGAGATGAAACAAAAGTATTATTTACCTCGGTCCCCAAATCATCAATAATCAGCATCTCACATTCCAGAACATGGCGGAATGCTTCCTCAGTATCTTCCTGGAAATCCCTGCCGAACTTATACCGGGACAAAAGTTCAAACAAGTCCTGAGAGGTAAGGTAAATGACGGATAGGTACCGGTCAATCAGTTCCTTTGCAATACAGTTGGTCAGAAACGTCTTGCCCACGCCTGTACTTCCCGTAAAAAGAAGATTTCTGCCATTTTGCGGAAAACCTGCTGCAAATTCCTTGCACTTTCCCACCAGGATTTTCATATAATCCAGCTCGGTCATGCCAAGCCGTTTTAGCTTTTGTTCCCCGTCGTACCATTTGTAGGAAAGGGTTTGAAAATTCTCCTGCTCCAAAATCTGCTGAATATTCGACTGGGCATACAGAATCCGGGTTCTGGCCTGCTCAAAGCATCGGCACCGTTTTCCGCCCTCATATCCGGTATCTTTGCATACCGGACACCGGTACTGCATGTCCATATAATCCGGCGGATAACCTGCTGCCGCTAAAAGCACCTGTTTCTGCTCCCGAAGATCCGCCAGATTCTCCCGAAACCGCTCTCCTGCATTCTCGTCCCCCTTCAGGGCCATTCGGGCGCTTTTTGCCCCCTGAGTCCGGATTTCCTCATCCAAAGCGCGAATCTGAGGTACCCGCTCATAGACTTCCATGACCCGGCGCTGCTGCTCGTATCGATTCTCCAGCTGCTGCTGCTCATACTCTCTCATAACCTGGTTATATTGAGAATTGTTCAGTCCCATCCCTTATCCCTTTCTCTTCTGGCCCGATTCCTTCCGTCCCTTGTACAAGCCTGGTGCTCCATTGTCTTAGGACTGTCCGATCCAGGACTTCACCTGATCCAGCATCATGGCATCATAATCCGTACTTCGCTGTTCAAAATTATGAAACTGGTTAGAAGGCTTTTTCTCTGTCCGGGATTTCTTTTTCCCCTGGTGTTTTTCATCCAGCAAAACGATATCCCTTATGGTTTTCACTCCAGCCTTTTTCCACTCAGTCAGTATCTTGTCCGCATACCGGAAACTGGGGGTGTGGGTGGATTCCATTGTCCGGTTGCACGCCTCCAGCACAATCTCCCTAGTAAATCCATAAACCGAAAACCACCGCTCGATCATCCGCTTTTCTCCCTCTCCCGGCTTCCGGTCCGTTAGCCCGAAGCACCGCATCACGGCAAAGGAATCCTTTGTAAAGCCGCTGGCAAATGCCCTTGCCTGTTCCACTGTGACAAATCCCTTTTCATGCCAGCTTAACCCCACCGTTTCAATATAGCGAATACTGGAATGGCCGCCCTGCACACAATATTCCACCAGGTACTCCAAAAGCTCCGCCGTCATGTGGAGACCATCGTAAAGATAGGCAAACACTTCGCATTCACGAGAAGTAAACACCTTATCCATATACTTTTGGGCAATGTAAAGAAGCTGGGTAAAGTCTTCATCCTCTGCAAGCTGGTTTACCTGATCCTGACTATATATTGGTCTTTTTTGGGCAGAGGTCTTTTTAGGCAAAGGCGCCGGTTGAGCCAAAATCGGCTCTTTTTCCTCTAAAACCGGCTTGTCCTCCTTTTCACTAGATTCCTCCTTTTGTATTCCCAAATCAGCCTTTCCCGGTTTTTCCCCGGCTGCTTTAAGTACTCCCAGCTTTTCCCAATAAGACAAAGCACGCTTTACATCCGCCTCCGTATGGTTCAGCGCATCAGCAATCTGGTCAATGTCCACGCTCTCCTGCTGGTGCCGCAAAAGATACAGATAAACCTTTACATATTCACCGTTGGCTGCTGCCATATATTGGTCAATAAATGTATTTGCCACCACTGTGGCCTCCATCCGAAAACTGCAAATCATATCCATTCCTTCCCATCCTCTCCATTGATTTCTATTTTAACACATCCTTTTTCAAAAGAAAATAGGGGCATTTATCCACCAAATGAATTGTGGATAATGTGGATAAAGTGGATAATTTTTGTGGATGGCCAATGCCAAAACTGTCGAATATGGTCATTTTCTGCGTATTATCTGGATTTCCTGGCAAATTTTATCAGCGACTTATGTTAAGTAAAAAATCCACATAGTTTCTTCCCCAAAAAAGTGGAAAACTATGTGGATAATGTGGATAACTACTGCCCAAGCAGCCTTTCCCCAACTTTTACAATGTCTCCAGCCCCCATAGTTATCAACAAATCCCCTGGGGAACAATTTTTTAAAATAAATATTTCAATTTCTTCAAAAGTGGACAGACAGCAGGCTAATGTGCCGTGTTTTTGAATTTTCTCCGCCAGTTGGCTGGAACTAACCCCCAAAGTGTCGGTCTCTCTGGCCGGATAAATCTCTGCAAGAACCACCTGATCCGCCGCCGCCAGTTCTGTGGCAAAATCCTCCATCAGGGCTTTTGTCCTGGAATAGGTGT
>ERZ808029.725-NODE-725-length-15446-cov-3.203071_pt1 | contig 15446 bp, 2 predicted proteins | sample MGYA00380185_ERZ808029 | MGnify/ENA primary metagenome ERZ808029 (study PRJEB31490, sample SAMN06133404) | mouse gut metagenome | isolation source: M2_3 | host: mice | place: China: Chengdu | collected 2015-05 ... | reverse complement strand
GTAAATACATCTAAATCCAAAAATGCCGAGTCTTTTTATATTAAACAGTCCTACCTGGATGCCAATGGGAAATCCACTTCAAGAACCATACGCAAACTTGGCACCTTGAACGAATTGCTTCTGGAACACGGCCCTACCAGGGATGATGTCATGAATTGGGCAAAGGAACAGGCACGGATTGAAACGGAAAAGTTTGAACAGGAGAAAGAAAACCACTGCCTTCCGATTGTCTTTCATCCAAACCGGAAAATCCCTCACGGTGAAAAACGAAAATTCCAGGGTGGTTATCTTTTCCTGCAGTCTGTTTATTACCAGCTGGGCCTGAACCGTGTCTGCAGAAAGATTCGTGACCGGCATCACTATGAATATGATCTCAATGCTATCCTGTCCGATCTGATCTACACCAGGATACTGGAGCCAAGCAGTAAACGTTCTTCCTTTCTGGCTGCGCAAGGCTTTCTGGAACCACCACAATACGAACTTCATGATGTCTACAGGGCACTCAGTGTCCTGGCACAGGAAAGGGACCTGATCCAGTCGGAGGTTTATAAAAACAGTAACTTCCTCACGAAGCGAAATGACCATATCCTCTATTACGACTGTACCAACTATTACTTTGAGATTGAACAGGAAGATGGAGATAAGAAATATGGCAAAAGCAAAGAGCACAGGCCCAATCCCATTATTCAAATGGGACTGTTTACAGATGGGGACGGGATTCCTCTGGCCTTCTCCCTGTTCCCAGGAAACCAAAACGAACAGAAATCGCTAAAACCCCTGGAGCAGAAAGTGGTCGGGGACTTTGGCTGTGAACGGTTTATTTTCTGTTCGGATGCAGGACTCGCCTCGGAAAGCAACCGCCTGTTGAACCATACCGCTAACCGGGCCTATATCGTTACCCAGTCCATCAAGAAACTCAGCAGCGAATACAGAGAACTCGCCCTGGACCGGAAGGGATTTTGCAGGCTCTCCGATCATAAGCTTGTGGACCTTGATCAGTTAACAGACAAGGATTACGATCAGCTGTTTTATAAAGAAGAACCTTACAGCACCAAAAAGCTGGAACAGCGTCTGCTTATTACCTACTCCCCTAAATATGCTGCCTATCAAAAAGAGATCCGGGAAAAACAGGTAGAAAGGGCAACGTCCATGCTTAAATCCGGAAATCATAAAAAAACGAGAAAGAACCCAAACGATCCGGCCAGGTTCATCGGTAAAGAAGCCGTTACCAGAGATGGGGAGATGGCAGATGTTTTATACTATTTAGATGAAGAAAAGATCGCGCAGGAAGCCAGATATGACGGACTTTATGCAGTATGTACGGATCTGTTTGATGATTCTCCCGGAGACATCCTGAAAGTCAGCGAAGGAAGGTGGCAGATCGAAGCATGCTTTCGGATCATGAAGACAGATTTCATGGCAAGACCTGTTTATCTCCACCGAAGCGAGAGAATCCAAGCTCACTTTCTCATCTGTTTTTTATCCCTGCTGGTTTACCGGTTACTGGAGAAGAAAGTGAACAAGAACTATACCTGCGATGAAATCCTGAATACGCTGAGAAGCTTTGAGTTCGCAGATATACAAGGCCAGGGCTTTATCCCCCTTTACGAGTCCACAAAGCTAACAGATGAACTACATAGGATCAGCGGATTTGAAAGCGATTATGAGTTCATCACCAAAAGAAAAATGAGGGAAATCCAGAAACTCAGTAAGCGAAAGCAGGTTTGAAAAAATTTTCAGAAACTCTCTAATACAAGAAAAAGACTATATATCAAAACGAAACAGCACCGCTGTAAAACCCTTGTAGAATGGGCTTTACAACGGTGTTTTGTTCTATAGAACTGTCAAAGACAGGATTTTACTACATATCATATACATTTTCAACACCTCTACATCACAAAGCAGAGCGCCCCATACATCGGGCGCCCTAACAAAAATTCCTATCTATTTTTTAATCCCATCCATTCCTTATACCTGCTGCCTCTTTCGATAGTTTACACACATCTTGCATTTTTCCTTATTACGCTTTTTATAAGGACAGCGGATGAGCGGATCATAGATACAGATATTCCTTTTCTTCCTGCTAATAAAGAATGTCAAAAATGCTGCCAGCACTACCAGCAAAACAGAAGACATCACCAGATGTTCCATGAAAGCTGCCACTACTGCCCTATACGCAGCCGTAATTACCCCAAACAGCTTATTAAGTACCTTTTGATTCATTGGTTTTGCTACTTCCGCAACCACAGCTTTTCTCGTGTAAGTGGCTTGTACTGCCATGGTAATCAACATCTGTTCTTCTGCTGGAATCTCCTCCTCATATGTACCTATCCAGGTGTTCCCCACAATTGCCGGAAGCGTAACCTGGCCGTCATAAGCAGCTCTTATATCCTGAACATATTTCCTTCCTGTCCCAATGGCATTTCGCACCAGATAACCGTCCCTCTCATAAGATTCTCCATCCCAGGATATTTCCTTGATCTGATAAAAACTTTCATCCAGCCTTAAATATTTAAGAAACTCATCTGCATAATCTGTAAGATTTGCACCTTTTGGCACTTCCACGCCATTTAATGTAAAAACATCTGCGTCATACCCAGTAACCGTAATATTGAAAACAAAATCGTCACTCCAGTATTCCCGGATTGTTTCTTTACTCTTTAAATCCAGTGCAGCCGTCACCGTCTGCTTTGTATCCATATCCTCAAATTCCAACATTTTCTGGTCTGGTATCTCCACGCCGGCCTCTACTGCTGAATAAGTCACACTTGTTTCCTTATATTCAGTACGCTCCTGAGCAGTCTGTTCCTTCCGCTCTTTAAAAACCAAATGATAAGACTTTCCGTCTTCTCCTGTAATGGATGCATCCGGCTCATATTCTGCCCCATCACCAATAAACACTTCGCTCTCATAGGAAAGTCTCTTTGGCATCCTTTCTTCCCGGCTGATTACAAGAGGGGTTCCCGTATCCGATAAAACATATACCTCCCCGTGAATCACCACTTCATTGGGAAGATAGAGCTTTGGGCTATCTTCTTTACGAAAGGTTTGATATTGCAACTTCTGCTCAAAAGATTCCGCCCCAATCTCAACCATATCTTCCTCTATAGATACCGCAAAATGGAACATATCCTCATGGTTATCACCAGATGCTGTTGACTCCGCTTCCAAAGACAATACCTGACCATTTAATGTAGAAATATCAGGTGTTGTCTCTAATATTATATCAAACTTCCTATCTTTTCCATAAGCCGGTCCGGCCAGACACCCTGCTGCCAGGGTGCCTGCCAGAAGAATCGCAGACATCTTACGTTTCTTCATTATCTTCTCCTTCCTTGCTCTTTCTAAGAAGAATCCGTCCCACTACTCCACAAAGAGCCAATAATCCCAGGAGAATAAAGGGGAAGAAGTCTCCTGTCTTTCCTGGATTTGCAAATGGGTGCCATTTTCCATCCCGGTCAAACCATCCTTTTCCATAACCGTCAGCGCCATTGTCATAAGTTGCCTCAATGATTCCTGGCTTTTTCCCTGGCTCTACAGGTGGTTTCTTTTTCTTACTATTATAAAATGTGGTTTCCCCTTCTACCCCGCCTTTTCCTACGGTAAAGGTAATATAGCCTTCAGATATCTGGTATTCCTTGGGAACCTTAGTCTCCCGCACTGCATATGCACCATAGGAATCTGGCTTAAAGGTAATCTGTCCATAGGAATCCGTGATACCCTTAAACACAGTCTGCCCAGTTTCCTCTGTGATTTCAAAACTCACTCCAGAAATCACATCTCCAGTTTCCGCATCTTTTTTTGTAATGGTTACATTTGGCGGCGTTGTATAGTTGGCAACTGGTTGTGTCCGGTTGGTAGCATTTGTCACCTCGATTGTATAACGTGTATGGTCCATTTCATACCCATCCGGAGCCTTGGTCTCCTGATAGAAATAAGTTCCCGGAGTGGAAAAATGAACCGCTGCATACCCGCTTTCATCTGTTGTTACCTTCTGATAAACCTTTCCCTTATCATCATAGATGGTAAATTCTGCACCAGAAAGAGCTTTCATAGTCATGCCATCATATTTCTTAAAATGAATGGTTGACGGTGTTGGGGTATTATTGTTGTTATTGCCTCCTCCACCAGAAGGCTTTTTTGTATTTTCCATGGTAACTGTAATGATATTTTGTACTTTCGTCACCGGAATCGTAAACTCCACATCTTCAGAAGGCAGATAGCCGGATGGCGGAGTCACTTCATGGAACAGATAGGTTATGCCAGCCTGTAGTTTTCCAGTGATCGTCAATTCTCCATTTAACTCAAATTCCGGAATGACTACTGCGGAATCTGATTTACGGATTACAGAGAATTTACCACCTTTAAGCTGCTCTGTCGTGCCTCTTTTTACTTTAACCACTTGAACGGCTACAGGTTCATCTTTCATGGTAATGGTTTGAACCTTTTCTGTATCCATCACCGTAAATCTTATCTTGTCTGCTTTATAATATCCGGCAGGTGCTGTTTCTTCTATCAGCAAATACTCTTTTCCTGTTGTTAAAATTCCGGTCACATTATGTACATTACCGTCACTTACCCAGGCATCCATTAAATCACCGTTTACGGCATCCCGAATTTCCAGTTTTGCGCCAGATAATCCTTTCCCTTTTTCATCTGTTTTTAATATCTGTACATTGGTTGGAGCATCTTTCATTATAACCTTTAACGGTTCTTTCTGATTTTGACAGGGTACATGGAAACTTACATCTTCACCAGATAAATAGCCGTCTGGCGCTTTTAACTCCCGAAGAACATAATCTGTACCTGCTTTTAACTGGCCAGTAAGATCCACCCCATTTTCTTTCGCTTTAAAAATCAATTCTTTTCCTTCTTTAAATAGAACCGTTCCATCCTCTGCAGCTATGGAATCTTTGATTGCAGCAGCTGGTAAGCCATTCCCATTTAAAATCTGATATTCCCCTCCAGATAATGCCTTGCCTTCCGCCTGAACTTTCAAAATTAAAACCTTTGTGGGAGAATCTTTCATCCTTATCACATTATCTATAACGGGAATCTTGTATTTCACGCCTTTTCCATGAATCTCACCATTCTCATCCACAGCATTTCCATCCTGGTCTATGGTAATTGTATGTTCTCCGTCAATATAAGTACCATCTTTCTTCCGGATTATTGTGGTCACATCCCCATCCTTATCATACAAAAGATAGTTTCCATCTTGGTCAACATAATAGGCATCTTTTATGACTCCATAGGAATCTAGTATAAATTCCACATCTTGGGAATACCCATAGCCTTCTGGAGCCAGTTCCTCATGATAACGATACGTTGTATGCAATTCCAACGTCCCATCTTCCACTTTCGGACTTCCATCTGATAGCCACTTTTCCACGCTTGTTAAGGAACCATCTGGATTTACTTTAAAAAGCTCACATACTGCGCTGGGAATCTCTTTGCCTGCATAATCTTCTTTCGTAAATGTAACTTTATGACCTTCGCGGCTGTCCGTCATCATAACCTCGATTAGTTCTCCATAATGGCTGACCGTAAATGCAACATCATCCGCTTTTGTATACCCCTCTGGCGGTATTACCTCATGCAGATAATAAATCTGATCTGCTTCCAATGTCTGATACCAAACTTGCCATATGGAATCCATTCGAAATGTCTCTATCACTACATTTTTATTTTTATCCAACACCTGGAAAGTTCCACCAGGCAGGATATGAGAAGGATCATTTACTGACTTCTTTAATAGCCATATGATCGGATAGGATGGCTCGCCTGGTCCTGGCGGTGGAGTTTGCGGCTCCTTCTCTGGATTTTGTATTGGTGTATTGGACTCATCCTCTTTATCTGGAATGCCTGGATATTCCTCATGTCCGCCTTCCGTGCCGTCTGGCTTTTCTGCTTTAACCTGGTAAGTTTTTGCCTGGTTTAAATATCCGTTTCCATCATCCACTGCCAGATAAGACAATCGCTCTGGTGCCGTGTCGCTTACTGTAACTTGGCTCCGGATTTTCTGGTTCCTGAACAGGCGTATGGGCCTTGTCCTCCTTATCGCCCAGTTCATCCGGATAATCTTCTTTTGTCACAGTCTTTTCGATTTCATCATCTGGCTTGCCATCACCATCTTTGTCTTCACCGCTATATTCATAGTATTTACCGATTACATTGGTTGTAAAGGCTGTGTTGACATATCCAATGCCATCGTCAACAGCCGTATTGGACAACCACTCTGGTGCCTCTGGTAAAACAAATGACTGATAGGTAAGAACCGCATATCCACCTGGCTGTATTGTAATATTAGCTTTGGGTCCTTCTATGGAATTTGTCTGTCCCATGGCAAAATACTGCCTTCCGGTAGAAGATTCATAATATCGAATCTTACAAATCTCTGGCACACTGAAAAAATCCCTTTGCTCAAAAGCATCCACCACATCCATGGTAAGCTCCACATTTCCTGTGTTCATAATGGTCACATCATAATTCACAGTATCGTTTTTTAAGAAGCCATACTTCCCAGCTCCAATTTTTTCAGATGCTTCCTTTGTTCTTTCTTTTTTCAAGGTATATTCCGGTTTAGGCGTTTCAGGATTTGGTATTATTGGCGGAGGCAGTTCATCTGGCGGAGTTTCTACAATAATTGGACGATTCTCCATCACGATTGTATTATTGTCCACAACCTTACCATCCTGCATAACCTGCCCTTTCTCATTCAAAGCAAATTCCTGGTCATAACTGTAATAATAACCTTTTACTGTGACTGCCTCATGCAATGTGTAGGTTTTTCCAAGTTCAAGCACTCCTTCCAGGTGGACAAGTCCTGTACTGTCTGTAAGCCATCTTCCTACCAAATCTGCTTTGTCATACTCTGCATAAGGCTCCTTTTTTGCTCCTCGATATAATTCAAGCACCACATTGGCCAGACTCTTTTTGGTATGTTTATCAATTTTGAGAAGCTTTACTTCGGTTGTCTCATCGGTCATCACAACCTCTACCGATTCTCCATAGTGGCTTACGGTAAATGCAACATCTTCCCCACGAGTATATCCTTCTGGCGGCATTACCTCATGCAGATAATAAGTCTGATCTGCTTCCAGTACGCCATTCCAAACCTGCCACTTAGAATCCATGGCAAATGTATCGATCACAATGGTTCCATTTCCATCCAACACCTGAAATGTGCCACCAGACAGGATATGGGATGGATCTTGGATGGAGTTTTTCAGGAGCCAGATTACCGGATAGGATGGCTCGTCTGGTCCTGGCGGCGGGGTTTCCGGTTCTTTTTCTGGATTTTGTACCGGCGTATGGGATTCATCCTCTTTATCTGGAATGCCTGGATATTCCTTATGCCCGCCTTCCGTGCCGTCTGGCTTTTCTGCTTTAACCTGGTAAGTTTTTGCCTGGTTTAAATATCCGTTTCCATCATCCACTGCCAGATAAGACAATCGTTCTGGTACAGTGTCACTTACAACTGCTGTATATAGGATTTCCGCCGTTTCACCTGGTTCTATCCGGATTCTGGCAGCAGCAGTTCCCACTCCCATACCATCCTCTGAAATATCGCTGCCGCCCTTGGTAAAATGAATGCCTGTAATCTTTAAATTCTCAAAATACCTTCGATTTTCATGTGCAAATTCGTCTGACACGTACATCTTAAGGGGCATGTCTCCTGTATTTTGAATTGTCACCTGATAAGTAACCAGATCCCCTTTACGAAAACCATAACGATTTTCCACATTTTTACCATTTTCATCTGTTTTCGCGGGAGCTGCCTCTACACGCTCTTTTCTCATGGTATACCGAGGTTCTGGATGATTTGGTTTTTGTATCGGCGTATGGGACTCATCTTCTTTGTCGCCAAGCTCCTCTGGATAATCTTTTTTGGTCACTGTTTTTTCCGTCACATCATCTGGTCTGCCATCCCCATCTTGGTCCTCTCCGCTGTACTCATAATATGTACCGGTCACATGGGTCGTGGAAGCAACATTGACATATCCAATGTCATCGTCTGGCGCAGCATTAGAAAGAAATTCTTTTGCATCATCCTTTATTGTAGTTTTATAGGTAACAACTGCATAACCTCCTGGCTGAATGGTAATGTTTGCTTTCGAACCATGGATCTCATTTGTCTGTCCCATGGCAAGATGCTGCCTTCCGGTAGAGGATTCATAATAACGAATTTTATCCACTTCTGGCATTGTAAAATACCACCGTTTTTCAAATCGGTCATCCACATCCATAGTAAGGGCAAGATTGCCAATATTTCTTATTGTCACATCATAATACACCCTATCCTGGTTAAAAAATCCAAACTGGCCTGTATGGAGTTTTTCCGGGGCCAAAGAAGTTCTTTTCTTTTCCAGTGTGTATCCCGGATGAGGCGTTTCTGGTTTTGGTATTACTGGCGGGGGCAATTCGTCCGGCGGGGTCTCTACAATCACCGGACGGTTCCCCATAATAATGGTATGATCATTGCAAACAATGCCGTTTTGGACCACTTCTCCTTTATGATTCACGGTAAATTCCTGGTCATAACTGTAATAATAGCCTTTTACTGTAACCGATTCATGAAGTGTGTAGGTCTCTCCCAGTTTAAGTACTCCATATAACTTGATGGTCCCGGTTTCATCGGTGGTCCATCTTGCAACCAAATCAGCCTCATCATAGGTTTCATAAGGTTCTTTTTTCTTTCCTTTGTATAATTTAAGCTCTGCCCCTTCTAAGGGCAAGCCTGTGCGTTCATCTATTTTCCTAATGGTGACAGTGATTTCGGAATCTGTCATAATCACCGGAATGTCTTCCCCATAATGGCTCACCGTAAACCACACATCCTGGGCAAGCTTATATCCTTCGGGTGGTCTTACTTCATGCAGCCTGTATCGGTGATCTGCAATCAGAACCCCATTCCAATTCTGTCCCGTTCCATCCATTGTAAAGGTATCAATCACTACTTTTCCATTTTCATCAAGCACCTGAAAAGTTCCGCCTTTTAAAATATGGCTGGGATCTCCAACCGAGTTTTTCAGCAGCCAGATGGTGGGATAGTCTGGCGGTGTGGTTGGCGGATATGGTGTATTGTACATGATAACCGCTCCATTCTCCTGTCCATTCACTTTTCCCTCCAAAACCGTAAACAACACGTCTTCTGCCAGTCTGTAACCGGATGGAGCTTTTGTCTCCTTTAATGTATAAATACCGTCTGGCAGCTCTGCAGAGACTTTATGAAATCCATGATCACTTTCCCAGCTCTCAATCAAATGTCCGCTTTCATCTCGGATCTCAAAGTGCGCCCCTGCCAATATCACATTGGTTTCTTGATCCAATTTATAAATATAGATTCCTGGAGTCTGGGGAGGGGTTGGCGGTTTTAGCGTGTCGTGGCGGTCATACAGCACGGCTCCACTTTGTACAACAGAATGAAATACCGTGAATTTTACATCCTTTGCTTTCTGATACCCTGCAGGAGCTTCTAACTCTGTAACTGTATATTCTCCGTCCGGGAGAGTTTTTGGTATTTGGTGCGGGGTTCTATTGGAAGTCCAGGAATCCACCACCATTCCTTCTCCATTGATAATCTGCATTTTTGCCCCTGCAAGCTCCTTTTTGCTATGGGCATCACGTTTGGAGATTTCCCCATATTTTGGAAGAATATCATCTGGCGGAGTTTCAACACGGATCTGCCGGTTTCTCATCTCAACGATTTGTTCTTTGCCGTTATTATTGACCGTAAACTCCACATCATAGCTGTAATAATAACCATCCGGAGTAGCATCCTCATGGAGAATATAAGTCTCCCCCACATGAAGTTTGCCCACCAGTTGAAACATGCCTGTGTGGTCGGTAATCCACTGTGCCACTATCTTCCCGTTTTTATCACGAACCTGTAATGCTGCTCCAGCAAGGCTTAATCCCGTTTTATCATCCACCTTTTTCATCACAACATTTGTTGGCGCATCTTTCATCTGTATGATATTATCCAAAACGGATAACTCATACTGTACCCCTTTAGCATGAATTGTACCGTTTTCATCTACGGCATTCCCATCCGGGTCAATGGTGAGAATGGTTTCTCCATCTACATAAGAACCATCTTCTTTTACCACAATTGTAGTTGTATATCCCTCTTTGTCATAAAGAATGGGGCTGCCATGCTCATTTACATAATGGGCATCTGTTACTTTTCCATCTTTATCCAAAGTAAATTCAATGTCTTTACTATAAGCATATCCATCCGGCGCTTCCGCCTCATGATAACGATACGTTTTTCCTGAAATTAACATACCTTCGATTTCATGTGGCCTTGTTCCAGACACCCATGTATCCATTACCTGAAAGCTGCCATCTTTTTCTTTTCTCTTTAATTCACAGACAGCCCCAGGCACTTCCTTCCCTGCAAAATCTTCCTTGGAAAAAAAAACCTTGGATGGTTTATCCTGCATTATAACTTTATCAATCGTACCATCCATAGATACGGTAAATACAATATCCTCCGAATATCCATAGCCATCTGGAGCCTTTTCTTCATGATAACGATAGGTTTTCCCAGCCTCTAATACTCCAACAAATTTCTTGGGTTCTGTTCCGGATATCCATTGAAGTTCATTGCCAAGTTCATCTTTCACTACGTTTCCATCCTCATCCAGAAGCACACAAACTGCACCTTCCAGTTCTTCTGAATCTGTCCAGTCTGTTTTGGTAAACCATACCTCTGTTTGTTTGTTATACATTCCAATATCCTTAATCTGGCAGTTCTTTCCAAAAGAAAATCCATATTGGTTTAAAATCTTGGTATCCAAATCAGCAAATCCAAGCAATTCTGACAAAACGTAACTTGTATTTTTGGTAAATTGTGTCCGCTCTGAAGTGGCATTTCTAGTGTTTGTAAAAAGTACATTGGATACCTTTGTATTTGAGGTCGTTCCAGATGCCTCTGTGTTGGTTACAATAAAAGAATCATGGCCAGACACAATCTGGACCACACTGTATTTGGTGTTGTAGGGCAAGTCACGGATGGTAATAAAATCATTTCCATTGACCGTAACCTCAAACTGTGAATCTTTTCCGTAGGCGCAAAATTGTCCGTTTGTGTACCTGGTCCGATAATCATAGGAACCGGAAAGAGGGGAACCATCTGCCATGGTAAGGGTCACGCGGAATGTAAAGGCTGCATTCTCATTATCTGGATGTGTTCCGGCGATTGCGCTTGAAATCACCAGTTTTGAGGAATCCCGAAATGCTCCTTCTCCATGATTGACAGCGATTGGATTCAAATAACAATATGGCTTTCCGTCAATACTGATCTGCTGGTTCACATATCCGGTGGCGCTGGCATCCACAGTGGCAATGATTGTCAATGTTCCAGAGTCTTTATCTGTGACCATACGGTAGCTTCCATCCTCTTCTGCCGTAAATCCAGGTGTACTGATGTAAGTCAGTCCCTTGGCAGGCAAGAGAACAATCTCCTTTTCTCGGCCCTCATATGTAATCTGATAACGAATCTGGTTTCCTGACTGCACTGCTGTATGATTTACGCCATGTTTTTTCAGAAGACTTCCCACCACAGTCAATCCGTCTGGGTCCGACTGAAGCGGATTGACAACTGTATGACTGCCCGTTGAATCTGGTGTAAAAGTTAAAATTTTATCTCCTGTTTCATCTGTAATCTCCATGGTAAGGCCAGCCACATCTTTGTTTAAGTCAACTTTCATCCAGTTATTGTATAGCTCGGCAATAAAAGTGGTTGTACCAATACAATCGGTTGTGCCGTCGGAATACCTTACATACTCGCGCATTCGGTAAGAATGTCCATCCTCTACGTCATCCGAGGACAGGTTTACCACACCGCCTTTTAAAGTTCCCTTATTTACAATCGTTCCAGAATCCAGATTTTCCAGCTCTACGTAAGTGCCAAGAACCATTCTCGTGGAAAAAGTGACTCTGTGAACAGCCCTGGTAGAATCTGCTGCAAATGTAATACTCACATTTTCTTTTGGGTCATACCATACTTTTTCAACCGCTGCCCCATTGGAAGATACCTGAAAGAAAATATCATTGGCTTTCGTATATCCAGATGGAACCTGTTTTTCTGTCAGGACATAGACTCCGCCTGCCGTAAGCCCAGTAATCTCATGAGTAATCTCATCCCCTTTGATTGTCCAGGTCCAGTCGTCTTCTTTTGTAATCCCGCTGTTCTTCCATCTGCCGTTTTCCTTAACCGCCTCATAAATGGCAAGAGTTGTACCAGGCACTGCCGTTTTATCATGGAAATCCGATTTGGATATTGTTAGTTGGGATGGTTCATCCACTACATAAAGCACACCGTTTACAATAGCCCCATCTGCTGTGTTTTCCATCATAGCGGTCATGCCACTATATTGCTTGGATATTGTAAATTCATGGATTTCGTCTTTAAGCTTATACCCTGTGGGAGCGCTGACCTCCTCTATTGTAAAAGTATAAGAATCCAGTTTTCCATCTGCTGCAAAACGGCCTGTATCAGAAATGATAAGAGTGCCATAACCGGTTTCATCTGTAGCCAAAGTGCCAACCAAAATGCCTCCTAAGGTTTTATTTTTCACAGCAAATACAGCCCCGGACAGCGGACTTCCCATATCACTTTCCTTATATACCTGCACTTTTATGGGAATCGGGGTATTCACTGCCGAAATGTTGGTAAACGTATCCCAAGTGGAACGATCCGTCACATGTATCTCCATCACTTCAAAGGGCTTGTAACCAAAGGGCGTTTGTGTTTCTACAAGATAATACCAGCCGTTTTCAATATTGGTAATCGTATGCGGTTTGTAATCTCCAATCTGATCCAATCGGATCAATTCGGCTTTATATTCGCTTTCTGTATATTTTCCATCTGTGCCAGACATCCACTGATCTGCCAATCTTACATTTTGAGGCGCTTTCCCATCTGCAAATGACTTCTTATAATCAGCAACCGGACTTTCGCTGTAATATAAAGCAAGAGACGCCCCTGGAATAACGGCAGCATACTTTGCATCGGTATCGGTTATGGCTGTATTATTTATCGTTCCGGCATAATAATTTCCATCTTTGGCAGCTGTTTTTCCAATTTCCAACTGTCTTTGCTTGTTTTCAATCGTAAACCGCTGTACATCTCCTGTGTGTTTTACTACAATGGTCTGACTCTTGGCAGTTACAAATCCTTCTGGTGTTTCTGTCTCTTTTAAAAGATAGGAGCCTTCTGGAAGATAATCAAACCGATGATAACCGTCAATCGTGTCATAGCTGACAGTATTTTCATAAAGACCCGTGTAATCATCCCGATAGTTAAATTTAAAGTCAACAAGATAGGACTGACGGCCATTTTCGCCGTGTCCGTTATCACCATAAACATAAACATGCAGCTTGGAGCCATTGCTTACTTCCCAAACCTGGTCCCATAAGGCGCTGGATGCTTCTTCCCTTTTCGTTGCTGTTAATGTCTCTTTATAGGTAAATGACTTTTCTTCCAAATTTCTTGTGTTGTAAGCATCTTTAAATTCCTGTGATGCTGTATCTGGAACAGAGCCATTCTCACAGACAATCCGAGAGCCATCCGATAATATCCACGTTTCTTTTTCATCCGTAGCATAGGGCGCCCGGACTGCTTTTCGGGTGACTGCCCAGGAAATCGTATGAAAAGAGGTATCATTGCTGTTTACCTTTTCTGTAAACAATTCAATGAAACTTAACTCGTTCTGCTCACCCGTAAAAAAGCTTCTAATTCCCTGCCAAAAAGATTTTTTGGATTCAACAGCCACGCGGTTTGTATAGTCGGAAAGATCATCTGTCATCCAGGAAGCGATTGTGTTGCCTCCTTTATCTGCCAGAGTAAGCTCGGCCCGATATGCATTGGGAAGCTTCTGTTTCCCTATATCGTCACAATAATATTTTTCAATCTCTACTTTTGTATGATCATCCCCCATTGAAAAAAACTGCACTCCACTTGTCTCGTAAATGGTAAGCTCCTGTTCTTTCATTGTGATATATCCTGCTGGTGTAAACACCTCACAGATCTTGTAATCTCCAGCGGGTATTCCTTCTAAAAACAGCGGAGTGTCCGTCTGAAATTCAATATAGAAAAAACCGTTTTCTGTCTTTTTTTGAATTTGGGTATTCCCAGTAACTTTTACCCAATCACTGAATGCTTTTTTTGTGGTGTTATCTTTTGCTTTTAAGGCCAGTACAGCGCCTGGTACATGGGTAAAGGACCATCCGCCTTTTGGCTCCTGTACCGTGACATTCGTTCCGTCCGCATTGACCTGAAGCTCATCATCTATGTAGAGATTCTTTGTATAGGAATCTGCAGCATCCTTTTTAACAAATTCTGCCTTAATGGTTTGGTCCACCATCTGAGAATACTGAATTTTTGTATCCTCATTTACTGTCACACCAACCGGAAGTCCTTTCACATATCCGGCTGGGCTATGAATCTCCTCCATCATATAAATTCCCTCATGCACCCGCTTTAGCAGATCAATCTGGCCTCCTGCATTGGTGGAAGAATAAACATCATTTCCCGTTTGTCCTGTACTGCTGATCGTATTTGTTCCATTGGCAGTATGTTCCATGGTATCTATTTTTCTGGTGTCAAAGGGATCATTGGGAGTATTTTCCCCTGTCATCCATACATTTTCCATCAGGTACCCATCTCCGAGACGCCGGTGCAAAAGGTTATCTGTGGAATGGATGTCACCAGATCCGCTGCGAAACTCTCCCCCATTGGCATCAAATGTAACGATCCTGGTTTTTGTCGTTCCTGATGCCGGATGTTCGGAATACCATTGTTGTCTCTCGGTCTCATTCATTCCAGAACTGTTCTGGTTTCTCCAATATGCCTTAACCGTGCAGCCGTCTGTCAACTGATCTGGTTCCATCAGCCATCCGGCAAAAACATAGCCCGAACGTACTGGAACCGGAACCGTACTGGATCCTTTTACAACAAAATTTCCGTCTATATCAACCATTATCCGGACAGACTGTTTATCCGTATACTGATAATGGGTGTTCTGGTTAAAGGGATTATCTTCATCCCCATTATACAATGTGTCATGATCCTGAACCACATAAGCATTTTCATTTTCTGCATCCAGGGAATCTTTATAAATATAGCCAGTATACTCGTCCCTGTCATAATCCCAGGTGTCCTCTCCTTTTTCATAAGTCTGGTCTGACCTTTGGTAATAGGCTGGATGTCCGTAAGAATCTAACACAGGATTCATCTTTTTTATAAAGGAAGAACCAGTATAGGTTCCCGTGGTATATTCCTGTGAGGTATCTGCATGGATGGTTGCAATACGGGTTGTCAGAATCTTTTTAAAGGTCCTGGAACCAGCTCCATCATAAAATACATTGACTGGCCACACAAATATCCTGGTATTTTCTGCTGAAACGGTATCATTGACAGAATCAATCTTTTCATG
>ERZ808029.722-NODE-722-length-15519-cov-3.739347_pt1 | contig 15519 bp, 15 predicted proteins | sample MGYA00380185_ERZ808029 | MGnify/ENA primary metagenome ERZ808029 (study PRJEB31490, sample SAMN06133404) | mouse gut metagenome | isolation source: M2_3 | host: mice | place: China: Chengdu | collected 2015-05 ... | reverse complement strand
TGATGAGGAAGCTTATTTGAAGGCTTCTCCTGACAGCGTATTCTCTGCTACAGTTCGTGTTTATGAGCTGTTAGGTGCTGAAGTTTATCTGTATTTTGATCTGCAGGAGACCAACTGTACTGCAAGAGTGAATCCGAGAACAACCGCAAGACCTGGTGATACCATCCGGCTGGCTATGGATTTAAGCAAAGTACATGTATTTGACAAAGAGACGGACCAGGTAGTGACCAACTAAACTTCCTGATATTTTCCAGATATAAGTTTTTTATGAAATTTTAGTGAAAAAAGGCAGGCGAGTGCGGATACTCGCTTGCTTTTTTTTGCAGTTTGCATTAAGATATAAGACAGGGACAACGACAAAATTTCGAAGAAGAGGAGCGTGTGACATGATTTCAAATCAGATTCTTCAGACAACAATTGAAGGCTTAAAAGGAATTACAAGAATTGACCTTTGTATCTGTGATACAGAGGGAAAGGTACTTGCGTCTACATTTCCAGAGGCGGAAGAATATGAAAGCTCCATCCTGTCTTTTGTGGATTCGCCGGCAGACAGCCAGGTGATTCAGGGGTATCAGTTTTTTAAGGTGTTTGATGAACATCAGCTGGAATATATTCTGTTGGCCAGAGGCGGCAGTGATGATGTTTATATGGTTGGTAAGCTGGCAGCATTTCAGGTACAGAATCTTTTAGTGGCCTATAAGGAGCGGTTTGATAAAGATAATTTTATTAAGAATTTGCTTCTTGACAATTTGTTGTTGGTAGATATTTATAATCGGGCCAAAAAATTGCATATAGAGACTTCTGTGCGCCGGGTGGTATTTTTGATTGAGACAAAGCATGAGAAGGATGTGAATGCTTTGGAGACAGTGAGAAGCTTGTTTGCAGCCAAGACGAAGGATTTTATTACCGCAGTAGATGAGAAGAACATTATTCTGGTGAAGGAAATCAAGCCAACAGAAGATTACGGGGACTTGGAAAAGACCGCTAATATGATTTTGGATATGTTGAACACAGAGGCCATGACAAAAGTCCATGTATCATTTGGCACAATTGTAGGTGATATTAAAGAAGTTTCCCGGTCTTATAAGGAAGCAAAGATGGCTTTGGATGTGGGAAAGATCTTTTACAGTGGAAAGAATGTAGTAGCATACAGCAATCTGGGAATCGGAAGGCTGATCTATCAACTTCCCCTGCCTCTTTGCCGGATGTTTATCCGTGAGGTGTTTGAGAATAAATCTCCAGATGATTTTGACGAGGAGACACTGGCTACCATTAATAAATTTTTTGAGAACAGCCTGAATGTGTCTGAGACCTCCAGACAGCTTTACATTCACCGCAATACTCTGGTATATCGTTTGGACAAGCTGCAAAAGAGCACAGGGCTGGATCTTCGTGTGTTTGAAGATGCTATTACCTTTAAAATCGCGTTAATGGTTGTGAAATATATGAAATATATGGAAAATCAGGATTTCTGAGGTACCTTATGATTGAGATTTTAGACGTGTGCAAGACATATGGGACGGGGAACCGGGCTTTGCGGAATATTAACATTACCATTCAGGATGGAGAGTTTGTCTTTATTATGGGACGTTCCGGGTCCGGTAAATCCACTCTCTTGCGCCTGTTGATCAAGGAAGAGGAGCCAACCTCAGGCGAGATTATTGTCAATGATACAGAGTTACAGGATATGCGGCGCAGGCATATTCCAAAGTATCGGCGGAGGCTGGGAATGGTTTTCCAGGATTTTCGCCTTTTAAAAGACAGAAATGTCTTTGAAAATGTGGCGTTTGCTCAAAGAGTGGTGGGGACGTCGCAAAAAACCATCCGAGAATCTGTGCCGGAGATGCTGAAGCTGGTGGGGCTTTCTGCCAAGTATAAATCTCTGCCTCAGCATTTGTCCGGTGGAGAGCAGCAGCGGGTGGCTATAGCGCGTGCTTTGATTAATCGGCCGGAAGTGCTGTTGGCCGATGAGCCAACTGGAAATCTGGATCATCAGAATGCAGCGGAGATTATGAATCTTTTGTGGGATATTAATCAGAGAGGCACCACAGTGGTTGTAGTGACTCACAGTCAGGAGATTGTGGATCAGATGGGCGGACGGGTGATTACTTTGGAGCGGGGGCGGGTAATTTGCGATGAGATGAAGGACGGACAAAGCCATGAGGATTAGCGTTTTGTGGTATTGCCTGAAACAGGGATTCAAAAATATATGCAGGAATATCTGGTTTTCGCTGGCTTCCATTGCAACGATTTCAGCCTGTGTTTTTTTGTTTTGCCTGTTTTTTTCCATTATTACCAATATCCAGTTTATTGTCAAAAATATGGAGAGCAAGGTGGGAATCACAGTATTATTTGAGGAGAACTTAAGGGAAGAGGAAATTCAGGCCCTTGGAGCTGTGATTCAGGAGCGCAGTGAGGTAAAGGAGATGATATATGTATCTCCAGGGGAAGCGTGGGAATCTTTCAAAAAGGACTATTTTAAAGGGCATGAGGAGCTGGCAGAGGGATTTTCGGAAGATAACCCTCTGGCAGGATCAGCAAGTTATGAGATTCATCTTCACGATATTTCTGCTCAGAATGTGCTGGTAGCTTACTTAAAAGGACTGGAAGGAGTTCGTCAGGTCAATTATTCCAACATGGTAGTGGCTGGCTTTGGCGGATTTAACCGTATGATCAGTCTGCTGTCTTTGGTGATTATCGGAGTACTTTTGCTGGTGGCAATGTTTTTAATCAGCAATACGATCACAGTGGCAGCCGCTTTTCGAAAGCAGGAGAGTCAGATCATGCGTCTGATTGGGGCTACGAATTTTATGATTCGTGCGCCGTTTATTGTGGAGGGAGTGTTAATCGGGCTGATTGGTGCAGGGATTCCTCTGGCGGGAATTTATGTGCTTTATACTCGGTCCGTAACCTATTTGATGGAGAAATTTCAGATTTTGTCAGGAATTTTTATGTTTCTCCCTATGGAAGTGATTTTTCCCACCATGGTGGCAGTGGCTATGTGCCTTGGAGTGGGAATCGGATTTTTTGGAAGTTTTTTCACGGTCCGGAAATATTTGAGAGTGTAAGGTGGTGGAACCGTGACAGGAGACGTGAAAAGGATGTTTCAGTGCAGACCCGCTCGTCTGCTGATGGTATTGCTGACGGCAATTTGTCTGACAATACCAGGGATAAGTCCGGCTTATGGAACCAAGCAGGATGTGGAGGATGCCAAAAAGAAGGCCAGCAGTTTGGAGGCGGAGAAGAAAAAGGTTGAGGATACATTAAAGAAGCTGGAAGGTTTAAAAAAGGATGCGGCAGCTTATGTGCGGGAGCTGGATAATAGTTTAAGCCAGCTGAATTTGGAGTTGGAGGAGCTGGACGGAAAGATTCATGACAAGGAACAGGATATTGAGGCGGCAGGGCAGGAACTGGAGGTGGCAAAACAGGTGGAAGCTGCTCAGTATGATGCCATGAAGCTTCGCATAAAATACATGTATGAAAGAGGGGAAACTACCTATTTGGATATGCTTTTACAGTCCGAGGATTTGATTCAGATGATGAATCGGGCAGAGTATATCCAGCAGATTGCAGAGTATGACCGGAAGAAGATGGGGGAGTATGAGGAGGCCAGAGAAGCGGTGGTGGCCAGAGAGGCACAGTTGAATCAGGAGAGGGAGCAGCTTCTTTTGCTTCAGGAGCAGACGGAGGGAAAGCAGCATTCCGTGGAGACTTTGCTGGCACAGAAAAATCAAGAGTTGAAAAATTTTGAGAGCCAGATTCATACGGCCGAAGGGCAGATCAGTGAGTATGAAAAGGATATACGCGCCCAGGAAGAGAAGGTGAAACAGCTGGAGGCAGAGATTAAGCGGAAGGAGGAGGAAGCCAGAAAAGCAGCGGAGGCAGCAGGAAAAAAGTATAATACGGTAAATCTTGGGGATATTAAGTTTATATGGCCCTGTCCGGCTAGCAGCCGGATTACCTCTAGCTTTGGTTCCCGCACGTCTCCCACACCAGGAGCATCTTCCAATCATCAAGGAATGGATATTGGCGCTCCTTCTGGAAGCTCGATAGTGGCTGCAGCTTCCGGGACAGTGGTGATTGCTACATACAGCTATTCCGCAGGGAATTATATTATGGTCAATCACGGCGGAGGGGTGTATACGGTTTATATGCATTGTTCACAGCTGCTGGCATCAGAAGGACAGGATGTGATTCAGGGACAGACCATTGCCAAGGTAGGGTCTACGGGATACTCAACAGGACCTCATCTCCATTTTGGAATTCGTGCCAACGGAAAATATGTAGATCCTGGCAACTATGTCAGTCCGTAAAAAGGCGACAACATAGCTGACAGGAGAGAGCAGCAGTAAGAGTTTTATTTGCTGCAATATAAGAGAGAGTAGGAGCTTATTGTGGAAAACGAAGTGAAAGTAAAGGGAAAATTCTGGAAGGGAGTGCTGGTAGGCTCTCTGGTGACGGCTTTTGTGGGTCTTATCATTGTGGGAGTCGCAACTGGGATTAATCTGATTGGACAGACTGTGATGGAAAATCAGGTGCAGATACAGGCACAAGGAGGAGAAGTAGAAGAGCCGGATGGACTTGATTTGGAAGTGGTAAATCAAAAACTGGAAACATTACAAAAACTGGTGGATCGGTATTTTCTGTTTGAGGAGGATGTAGACCTGGAACAGATGGAGGCAGGGATTTATAAAGGTTTGCTGGCCGGATTATCCGATCCTTATACCGTGTATTACACAGAGGAGGAGTATGAGGCGCTGACTGAGGAGACAGAAGGGGTTTACTGCGGAATCGGCGTTTTGGTGAGTCAAAATATATCTTCTGGACTGATTACGGCCTTGCGGGTCTTTCAGGGGTCCCCGGCAGAGGAAGCGGGGATGAAAAAGGGGGATATTCTTTATAAAGTGGCAGGGGAAGAAGTGTCAGAATATGAGTTGGACGTGTTGGTTCAGCAAAAGATTCGAGGTGCAGAGGGAACTTATGTAGATCTTACGGTAATCCGGGACGGAGAAGAGGTGGAGCTGCATATTCAGCGTCGGATTGTGGAAGTAACTACAGTAGAGTCACAGATGTTGGAAGATCAGACGGGATATATTCAGGTGACACAGTTTGAGTTGGTAACAGGAGATCAGTTTAAGGAGGCAGTGGATTCTCTGAACAAACAGGGAATGGAGCGGCTGATTATTGATCTGCGGGATAATCCAGGCGGGATACTAGATGCAGTGGTGGAGATGGCGGCCTACATTTTGCCGGAAGATCAACTGGAAGGTACCATTGTGGCCACTTCCAATAAAAATGGTAAGGGAGACCGGTATTACAGTCAGGATGGAAAGATTCGTTTTGAGTCAGATTTAGGGCTGCCAGATCCCAGATATCCCAAGAAGGATGAACATGAACTGAATATTCCCATTGTGGTATTGATCAACGGCAATTCGGCCAGTGCGTCAGAGGTGCTTGCTGGCGCTCTTAGAGATTATGGGCGGGCCAAGCTGGTGGGAACCACTTCATTTGGAAAAGGAATTGTACAGAGTTTGGTACAGCTGGAGGATGGTTCGGCAGTGAAAATGACCGTGTCCCACTACTATACTCCGGGAGGCGTGGATTTGCACATGAAAGGATTGGAGCCAGATGTGGAGGTTATGCTGGAGGTTCCGGAGGATTTAAAGGGTGCTTTTGAGATTCCTATTGAGAGGGATAATCAAGTGCAGAAAGCCCTTGAGGTATTAAACGAGGAATCCAAGACTACAAATCAGTAACATTGGACGAAAGAATTTTTAAACCAAAAGGGAGAGTCGCAAAAGAAACGATCTTGCGACACTCCCTTTTTGACTGATATTATAAATCAAGCTTTAGATCGCCAGGATGAATCCATTGAAGCTTGCGGAGGATTTCTCCAAAGAACCAGGTAAGCAGGGCAGGTAGGAGGAAACAAACCAGAAGGATTCCTACCCACATGGAGACGCTGCCATCCATGGCAGTATAGACACCGATGGGACCTACCAGACCGCAGGTTCCCATGCCTGCCCCAGTGGCAATATTTTCCATGCGAAACAGGCAGGTGGCAATGGGACCGGTAATCATGGATGCCAGCGTGGGGGGAATCCAGATACGGGGATTTTTCACAATATTACCCATTTGCAGCATGGAGGTGCCAAGTCCCTGGGCCAGAAGGCCGCCTGCGCCGTTTTCCCGGTAACTTAGGATTGCGAACCCAATCATCTGAGCGCAGCATCCAGCTGTGGCAGCACCACCGGCAAGTCCGTCCAGACTTAACATAATACAGATGGCAGCGCTGCTGATGGGAAGGGTCAGGGCAATACCAATCAGGGCAGATACCAAGATTCCCATAAAAAAGGGCTGCATTTCCGTGGCAGTTTTTACCAGATTTCCAAACGCGGTCATAAAAGCGGATACGCCGGGTCCGACAAACTGGGCGATCAGTGTTCCGGCTGTGATGGTAACACCTGGCGTCACCAGAATGTCAACGCGGGTTTCCTTGGATACTAATTTACCCAGTTCTGTGGCAATGATGGTAGATACCAAAGCGCCTACGGGACCGCCAAGAGTGTTGCCGGCGATTCCTACAGTAGCGGCAGAGAACAGTACTAACTGGGGAGCTTGGAGAGCATAGGCAATGGATACCCCAAGGGCAGCTCCAGTGGCGCTTTTGCAGTATTCGGCTATGGTGTAAAACAGGTCAACCTGTGTTTTTTCCCCAAGAGTACCGAAGATGGTTCCAATGAGCAGGGAGGCAAACAGGCCAAAGGCCATGGCTCCCATTGCGTCAATCAGATAGGTTTTCATTGCAATGTGGATGTTCTTTTTTTCCAGAAAAGCTTTCATAGATGTGTGTGCCATAAAATTGTTCTCCTTTTGTTGGTTTTAGGGGAGATGCTGCTGCCAGCTGGTATTGCTGGTTTGAAGCATAAATGGGAAAGGCACACATTTGACGTCCCAAGTCAAAGCAGTTGTGTGTTATCTTATCAGCTAGCGGAGAAAAAAGCAAGGAAAACATGGAAGATTGTTATAAATTTATCAAATAATATCATTCTAATTCGGTTGGGGAGTAGGGAGAGATGGGAAATGCGGCAGACAGGTGGTGGAGGTAGAAAATTTTGTGAAGGTGTGGTATAGTATATAACAGATAAACGATTCGTGGAATAATCAAGGAATGAGATGGAGGAAGTTGCTGCGAGTTTTTAGGAATGTGCGGATAAAAGGAGGAGATTGGGATGATACAAAGGATTTGTCCGATTTGTAACAAGGCTATGAAAGGGAATCATTTTTGCCGGAATTGTAAAACCTGGGTGAAAGAGCCTTATATGCAGAATGTGGGGTACTATTTGAATGAGCGTCATCCGGAAAATGATATGAACTGCAGTTACCATGGAACCGGAAACAGTAGTGGGAACCAGAGTGGGCTGGGGAGTATAAATGTAGGAACAGCAAGTGTGGGGAAAGAAAAAAGCACAAATGCTGGATGGGAAATTCAGAAGATTCCAAATACCCCAGAAAACAGGAAGGGCAGCGGGGCATGGAGATTATTTTGGGTATTGTTTATTGGGGTGAATGTGTTAATTTTGGCACTTGCAGTTTATGTAATCAATAAGGCGGTGGACCAGAGGGCTTTGGAAGAGTTTTATCAGGAAGAATGGATTACCGATGGTGAGGAGGACATAGGAGACGGGGGATGCTATGATGGGGAAGAGTGGGAAGATACTTTGCGGGAAGTGGAGGATGAGGAGGTAATTGAGGCGGGAATTGCCTGTAATGGAGATGGGCATTTTTCTGTGTCTGGGGTAGCTTTGAAAGAGGTGGTGGAGGATATTCTGCCAGATTATGGCCTTGGAGACAGTCAGGTTGACCAGTATTCTTACAATGAAGAATATTCGGATGATGACGGAAATATTACCAGTACATATTTTTCTTATTATGTGGATTTTAATTTTGGAGAAGGCTGGGAAGAGGGACTGGGAGAGTATTTGGAGTTGGATTACGACACGGCTACAGACGAGCTTCATGGGGTGAATCTGGTATTAGAGGATAAGGAGATTTTAACTGGATTGTCATTGGAAATTTTACGGTCCATTGAGACAATGAGCGGGCAGCCAGAGGGAATCTGGTCGGCTTCTGTGGAGCGGGACATGCCGGGATTCATGGAAGTGAAAGATGGATATGGACTGATTGCAGGAGATATTAGCATTCGAGGATATTGTTATGAGGGAAGTTATTGTTTTAGCATAGATTTTGTACAATAAATCGTTGTTTTGTGAGAAGGGAAATTGGATTCTCAGGTGGAAATAGGTGAGATTTGATTCATTGGGATACAACGTTTATAATCAGGAGGATAAGAACAGATGAAGATTCGGGATATATTAGCAAAGGGAGAGCCTACTCTTTCCTTCGAGGTGTTTCCTCCCAAAACGGAGGACAAGTACGAATCGGTGGAACATGCGGCGCTTGAAATTGGAAAGCTGAAGCCGGCATTTATGAGTGTAACGTATGGGGCGGGTGGAGGAACCAGCCGCTATACGGTGGATATTGCATCCACTCTTCAGAACCAGGGAGTGACGCCTCTGGCACATTTGACTTGTGTGTCTTCCACAAGAGAAAAGGTGATGTCTGTTTTGGAGGAGTTAAAAAGCCGAAAAATTGAAAATATTCTTGCCCTGCGGGGGGATATTCCGGCGGACGGACAGGTGGAAAGGGATTATCACTATGCTTCAGAGTTGATTGGGGAAATTCGGAGGAGTGGGGATTTCTGCATTGGAGCTGCCTGCTATCCAGAGGGACATGTGGAGTCCGTTAACAAGGCTTGTGATATTCATTACCTGAAGGAAAAGGTGGAGGCAGGGTGTGATTTTGTTACCACACAGATGTTTTTTGACAATAACGTTTTGTACAATTATCTGTATCGAATCCGTGAGGCAGGAGTTACTGTGCCAGTGATTGCCGGAATTATGCCTGTGACCAGCAAAGTTCAGATTAAAAGGATTTGTTCCATGTCAGGGACGTATTTGCCAGCCCGGTTTAAAGCGATTGTGGACCGGTTTGGGGATAATCCGGCAGCTATGAAGCAGGCAGGCATTGCCTATGCCACAGAACAGATCATTGATTTGATTGCCAACGGAGTGAATGGAATTCATGTTTATTCTATGAACAAGCCGGATGTGGCTGCAAAAATTCGGGATAGTCTGTCAGAAATTTTAAAGTGAGAAGGTGGGTGAGTATACTGGACCAGATGGAACGGTGGCTTAAAGAAGAATGTGATTTTCCCTGGAATGAGGGGGAGATTCTGCGGTATTTGGGACATCATGGACAGGAAATTCCCGATCATGTAAAGGAATTGATGGAAAATTGCAGGAGGGAACTGGAGCAGGCGGCGGCAGCAAAGTCTGTGTGGAAAGAGTATCCTCTCAAAGTGGAAGACCATGAGATTGATATGGGATGTGTAAAGACCAAAAGTCAGAATCTGGAGAGGAATTTAAAGGACTGTGAGAGAATTCTGATTTTTGGAGCCACCCTGGGAAGTCAGGTGGATGTGCTTTTACAGCGGTATGAACGGCTGTGGATGAGCAGGGCAGTGGTTTTGCAGGCAGCGGCAGCAGCTATGGTGGAGACTTATATTGACTGGCAGAATGAGAGGTTAAGAGAAGAATACCAGAAAAAGGGATGGTATATGCGTCCCCGGTTCAGCCCTGGATATGGGGATTTTCCTCTGGAATGTCAGAGGGGAATTTTTGCGGGATTGGAGCTGAATAAGCGGATTGGAATTACATTGACAGAAAGCCTTTTGATGGCCCCATCCAAATCGGTAACTGCAGTAATGGGGCTTAGCAGAATGCCAAGAGTGTGCAGCATTCAGGGGTGTGAGGCGTGTGAAAAGACGGATTGTGCGTATCGGAGATAAGGATTTATTGGAAAAACATACCCTTGTTTTTCCCCGTCTGATTGTGATTATGAAAAGAAGAGGAGACATGGAATGGAGATCAGACAAGCCTTAAAAGAGCGGATTTTGTTTTGCGACGGCGGTATGGGAAGCCTTCTGCAAGCCAGAGGACTGAAGCCGGGAGAACTGCCGGGAACCTGGAATATTACCCATCCAAAAGATTTGGTGGAGATTCACAAAGCTTACCTGGAAGCAGGAGCAGACATTGTGACAACGAACACCTTTGGGGTGGATGGGCTGAAATATAATGAGAAAACCGGATATTCTGTTGAGAAGGTAGTTGGCGCGGCAATACAAAATGCAAGGGAGGCAATCTGCCAAAGCGGGAAGAAAGGGTACATTGCTTTGGATATGGGACCTACGGGAAAACTTTTGAAGCCTTTGGGAGATCTTGCTTTTGAAGATGCGGTTGGACTGTTTGGACAGGTGGCAAAAATTGGCGCCAATGAAGGGGCAGATTTGATTTTAATTGAGACCATGAGTGACAGCTATGAAGCCAAGGCTGCTGTACTTGGAGCAAAGGAAAATTGTGATCTTCCGGTGTTTGTAACAGTGACATTTGATGAGAAGGGGAAGCTTTTGACAGGCGGAACTCCGGCGTCAGTGATTGCCATGCTGGAAGGGCTTGGAGTAGACGCTCTTGGCATTAACTGCGGATTGGGACCAGTGCAGATGAAAGAGATTTTAAAAGAAATTTTGGCCCTTTCGTCTGTGCCTGTGATTGTCAATCCCAATGCAGGACTTCCCCGCAGTGAAAACGGGCAGACCGTGTATGACATTGATTCGGAAACTTTTGCCGCTCATATGGGAGAGATTGCCCGTATGGGAGCTCGGGTGGTGGGAGGATGCTGCGGCACCACGCCGGAACATATTCGCAGAACCGTTGCTTGTTGCAAAGAGGTACAGCCGGTTCCTGTGATAAAGAAAAAAAGAACCGTGGTTTCCTCGTTTGCAAAAGCAGTGGAGATTGACAAAGATCCTATAATTATCGGAGAGCGAATCAATCCTACAGGAAAGTCAAAGTTTAAGCAGGCTTTGCGGGATCACAATCTGGACTATATTCTTCAGGAAGGGGTAAATCAACAGGATCATGGAGCACACGTATTGGATGTGAATGTGGGGCTGCCCGATATTGATGAGCCGTCTATGATGGAAAAGGTGGTAAAAGAGCTTCAAAGCATTCTCGATCTGCCTTTGCAGATCGATACTTCCAATCTTGAAGCCATGGAGCGGGCCATGCGGGTGTACAACGGGAAACCATTGATCAATTCGGTCAATGGGAAGGAAGAGTCCATGAGAGGCGTGTTTCCATTGGTGAAAAAATATGGAGGCGTGGTAGTGGCCCTTACCTTAGATGAGGACGGGATTCCAGAGACACCCAACGGGCGGATTCAGGTTGCCAGGAAAATCTACCAGACAGCAGCAGAGTATGACATTGAGGCGGAGGATATTATGATTGACGCTTTGTGCATGACTATCAGTTCTGACAGCAAAGGGGCAATTACCACATTGGAGACAGTAAAAAGAGTGAGGGAGGAACTGGGGGGGAAAACGATCTTAGGTGTGTCCAATATATCTTTCGGGCTTCCGGTGAGGGAGAATGTAAATGGGGCGTTTTTTGCTATGGCTATGGCAAATGGTCTGAATGCGGCTATCATTAATCCTGGCTCAGATGGAATGATGCGGGTTTATCACAGTTTTCGGGCTTTAATGGGGCTGGATGACCGGTGCGGGGATTACATTCGGGTTTATGCCGAAGAAGCAGCAAAGAAGAAGGCAGCAGGGTATGTGAATGGAACGGCGAATCTGGTTGGGATAAAAGACGGAGCGGAGACAGTTTTTGTGAACGGAGCCGCCCAAACTGCCCATATGGCGGAAGACAAGACAGAGGGAGTTATTGGGAAGTCCCTTTTGGCCTCCAGTATTGAGCGCGGCCTTAAGGAACAGGCAGTTCGGGCTGTCAGAGACCTTCTGGAAGTTCAGGAGCCGATGGAACTGATTAATCTTGAGATGATTCCGGCTCTGGACCGGGTGGGGAAAGGATTTGAGGCAGGAACGATTTTTCTTCCACAGCTTTTAATGAGCGCGGAAGCTGCCAAAGCTGCCTTTGAGGTGGTACGGGAACGACTTCAGGCAGACGGAGGAGAGGAGGAGAAAAAAGGAGCGATTGTTTTGGCCACAGTCAAGGGGGATATTCATGATATTGGAAAAAATATTGTAAAGGTCCTTTTGGAAAATTACGGATATGAGGTGCTGGATTTAGGGAAAGACGTGCCGCCGGAAAGGATTGTGGAAGAGACGGTGAAGGGCCAGATCAAGCTGGTGGGGTTAAGCGCTCTTATGACCACTACAGTTCCCAGCATGGAGGAAACCATAGTCCAGTTACGAGGGAAAGCTCCCTGGGCCAGAGTGATGGTGGGAGGAGCCGTGCTCACAAAAGAGTACGCAGATTCTATGGGAGCAGATCAATATTGTAAAGATGCCATGGCTTCCGTTAATTATGCAGAGAAGGTTTTTGCTGGATGAATGATGCACAAGCTTTTGGTTTTAGGCAGGTTATGTGGGAAAAGCCGGTGATTTTGGATTCGCTGGCTTTTTTTCATTTGGTTCATTGTTTCTGGAAATAAATTGCAGAAAGGAAAAAGAGATGATTTATACAACCAATTATCATTCTCCCATAGGTAGTTTTCTGATTGCAGAGAGAGACAATGCCCTTATAGGGATTTGGATGGAAGGGCAGAATAGAGTGTTGGATTCATGGAAGGAGGAGAAAATGGAGAGGGTGGATTCCTCTGTCTTGAAGCAGGCAAAGGAATGGCTGGATTGTTATTTTAGGGGAGAAAAGATGGAAATTAGTTCTTTGCCTCTTGCACCAGAGGGAAGTGAGTTTCGCAAGGCAGTGTGGAAGATTCTTTGTGAAATTCCATATGGCCAGGTGACAACTTATGGAACCATAGCAAAGCGAATTGCCGCAGAGAGAAAATTGGAACATATGTCGGCGCAGGCAGTGGGAGGAGCCGTAGGACACAATCCAGTGTCGATTATCATTCCCTGCCATCGGGTAATTGGGGCAGATGGAAGTCTGACAGGATATGCAGGAGGAATCGAGAAGAAAATAAAGCTGCTTCAGCTGGAAGGACTTGAAATAAAAAATGGAATGGTACTTTACAAAAAATCTTCTATATAGTATAATCCGAAATAGGAGTAACTTGGTATGAATATCCAGGCTGGACATATTATTTCACAGATTAAGCAAATCAGCGGACGGATTTTTGAGCGCATTTTATCAAAACGGAATATTGATGCGTTTAACGGAGCGCAGGGACGGATCTTGTATGTGTTGTGGCAGGAAGACTACATATCCTTAAAGGAACTTTCTGATCGAACCGGGCTGGCGGCAACTACGCTTACCAGCATGACTGACCGTATGGAGTCTTCCGGACTGGTTGCGCGAATCCCGGATGAAGGGGATCGGAGGAAGATAAAACTTGCTTTGACAGACAAGGCGAGAAGCTTACAGTCCGATTATACAGTAGTGTCCGATCAAATGAATGGAATCTTTTATGCAGGTTTTTCCAAAGAGGAGATTTTGCAGTGTGAGGCAATGCTTGGGAGGATTTATAAGAATCTGAAAGAGTATGATTCAATTTCTTCCCACCATGCAGAGAAAGGATGAAAAAGATGAAAGCAGATGTAAGAGATTATGTTGTGGAAAAAGTAAAGGAAATGATGGATTCTTTCAGTTGCTGCGGGGAGGCAAAGGCAGCAGGCCAGTCTTGGCTGAATGCAGTTGGCACAGATAAGGAAGCAGAGGAGACAAAGAAGCTGATTACAGAGCTGGAACAGGATCTTATGCCAGTGGATACTCTGATTGCCTTTGCCAGCTCAGAGGCTGGAGCCAAGTTGTTTGGGGAGGAGGCGGCAAAGAATGTGGCTGTTCATGGTGAAGAGATTAAAGCGGCTGGTGGAAAATACTGTGATTGTCCGGCTTGCGCGGCAGTGGCAGCTATTTTGGAGAAGAAGGAAGAGATGGTGTAAAAGGCAGGCAGTATAAAGAAGTAAAGCCGGGAATCTATTTTTGATTCCTGGTTTTATTTTGTATTCGGACACACTCTGGTTTAAGAGTAACTTGTAATAGAAAATATTCTCTTTATCTGGAAATTTACCCTTGTATTTACTCATATCTTTCGGTAAAATAGGAATAGGCTGAATTTGGGATTCTCTCAGAACAGGAGAGACGAACATGAAGGGATTTATAAAAAAATATGGTAAGACACTGGCGTTGACTATATTGGTTGTAGTGGCAGGATGCTCATACAGCTGTAAAGACCAAGGTCAGGGAGAATTACTGTCTGTGATAGAGACAGGGCAGGGGAATGGGGAAACTGTAGAAACGGCAGCAGAGTCAGAAACCGAAACAACATTAGAAGGTGAGCTGGCTACAAGTCAGGAACCCCTTTTGCCAGCGTCCTGCTTTGTTCATGTGTGTGGAGAAGTGAGAAATCCGGGAGTCTATGAGCTTTTGGAAGGGCAGCGGGTTTTTCATGCGATTGCCATGGCAGGCGGATTTGCCGATCAGGCGGCGCAGGATTATCTGAATCAGGCAGAACTGGTTTGGGATGGTATGAAGCTTCAGGTTCCAAGCAAGGAGCAGGTGTCAAATCCAGAATGGGAGGATCCATTTTGGGACAGTCAAAATCTAGGCAGCATGGGAGTCGGTCCGAATGGAAATTACATGGGAGACAGTCTGGGCAGAGGCAAAACTTCACAGGACCATATGGTTTCATCTTCTGGAAAGGTGAATCTCAATACGGCAACAAAAGAAGAGCTAATGACCCTTCGGGGAATCGGAGAGGCAAGGGCAGAGGACATTATCCGTTACCGGCAGGAACGGGGCGGATTTGAGCGCATTGAGGATATTATGGAAATTTCCGGAATAAAAGATGCGGCATTTCAAAAAATAAAAGATGACATCATTGTGTAAGGATAGGGAGAGGGAAGAACGGGAATGGCGAGAATTCTGGTAGTGGATGATGAGAAGCTGATTGTAAAAGGGATTCGTTTTAGTCTGGAGCAGGATAATATGGAAGTGGACTGTGCCTATGACGGGGAGCAGGCCATTAAGCTTGCAAAGCAGAATGAATATGATGTGGTACTGTTGGATGTGATGCTTCCCAAGTTTGACGGGTTCGAGGTCTGTCAGGCGATCCGGGAGTTTTCGGAGATGCCGATTATCATGCTGACTGCAAAAGGCGGCGACATGGATAAGATCCTGGGATTGGAATATGGGGCGGACGATTATATAACAAAGCCTTTTAATATTTTGGAGGTAAAAGCGAGAATTAAAGCTATTATGCGGCGCAATTCCAGAAAATCCGGAAAAAGAGGCCGACATGAGAAGCAAATGATCACAGTTGGAGATCTGAAACTGGACCGGGAAGGCAGGCGGGTTTTTATTGGAGAAAAGGAGATTAATCTGACCGCAAAGGAGTTTGACCTTCTGGAGCTGTTTGTGTGCAATCCCAATAAGGTGTACAGCCGGGAGACATTGCTTTCTCTTGTGTGGGGCA
>ERZ808029.719-NODE-719-length-15570-cov-4.370038_pt1 | contig 15570 bp, 12 predicted proteins | sample MGYA00380185_ERZ808029 | MGnify/ENA primary metagenome ERZ808029 (study PRJEB31490, sample SAMN06133404) | mouse gut metagenome | isolation source: M2_3 | host: mice | place: China: Chengdu | collected 2015-05 ... | reverse complement strand
CACTCACGCGCCAGTAAAAGCGCCTTTTCGTTATAATGAAAATTCTTTTTCCCGATTTCTCTCAAAGCAGTGGTAACCGCCTTTTTTACATATTCCCGCCCATCATCTGCATACTTCGTAACCAGCTCCAGATAGCCGTCCACCGTTTCATCCGTCAGCTTTTTGTCATGTATCACTCATCACTTTTATAAAGTGGTGTCTGATTTTCCCTTGTTGCAAAAACTATTTAACATAATAATTCGATACAATTTTAATTGCTATTTCTCTTGCCAATGTGCTGGATACATTCATACCCTCTGTTGTTCCAAGACGCACACAAAAATATATATTTCCTGTTGTGCTTTCCATAAATCCTGTATACCATGCATCCACAACAATACCATTGGCTTTTCCCATTCCCGTTTTTCCATATATGGAAATGTCGGCTCTACCTGGTTCCGAAACCAGCATGACCCGTTTTAATTCAGTTTGTGTTTTTTCTGAATATTCCGAATGTTCGCCAAAGATACGTTCCATTACCTCCGTCTGTTCCTTGGGTGAAATCATCAAAGACGATTCAACCCAAAAGCCGGTTAAAGCCCGGTTATTATTGTTTGTATTCAACCTCCCCTCCCAATCAGAAATATCACAATTACCATACTGAAGATTCTCCAATTCCTCCTGCATCATCTCTTTCCCAATATCATCTATAAGCTGTCTGAAATACCACACGCAAGATGTATGGAATGCTTCACTGAAATTGATATCTTTATTCCAATCCTCATTCCAAAATACTTCACCGTTCCATATCCTGGTGGAATCCTCCGGTTCAAGTATACCATGCTCCAGCGCTGTCAGGGATGATATAATCTTAAATGTAGAACAAGGCGACCGTCTGATCGCTGCAAGCTCGTCATTATATATTGCATACTGTCTGTTAGCAGCATCATATATGACCGCTGTTCCATTCAGTCCATTAAAATATTCTGACCAGTCTACCTCTACGATTTCCACTGTTTCTTGTTTTTCTTCGTTCTCTACGGAAATCTTATCTTTTGTACTATAATTGTTATTTTTGGTTTCGAACTTAATATTTACCTCTCCGTTATTACTAGAAACATTCAGTGTTTTTTCACCATCATCTTTATTATCCGGTAAATTACTTTTGCCTTTTTTTACTTCGGACTGAATCGCAAAATCGTCATAGCTTCCGATAACCGTTCCTGAAATATCTCCGTTCTTGACAGTTAGGTATAGTGCATTTCCTACATCCAGGTTTTCAAAGGTAATGTTTCCACCATTAGAGCACATACGGATACTACCTGCTACGGCCAATGCCGGAAGTGATATATCTTCATTTGTTGTGGACAGTGTAAGGGTATCTAAAAATATATCTGGTATCTGCAATAATATTTTCCGGCCTTTGACAGAGGATTTTCCTCCAATATAATCCATCCAGTCTTTGTCTCTGGCACTTGCCATCGTTAATATTCCGCCGGAAACGGAAATGTCGAAATATTCTTTGCTATTTTCAGAATATTGAATATGAACTTGTTCGTCATCGGACAATGATACCTCAATTTTTCTATCACGTACATCGAGCGTGATTTCGCTGACCAGCGTATCTGGTGTATAGCTTTTTTTCTCAAATGGATCGCTGCTGTTCGAGCAACCGGCCAAAGCAAAGCTTCCCAATACAAGAAGCACTATGGGTAAGATTCGTTTTTTCATAGTCATTCCTCCAGATTTGATAAGTTAGATTTATAATTCTAATTCGTAGCAGCATTCCATTGTGCCCAACTCTCCGGTAAAGCGGTAAGTGTGTTACGGCAGACAAACATCCTCTGTTGCCATACCAATATCACTACCTAGTTCACCGTTTTTTAATTCCTCATATACAAATCACTCGCTATATACATCATTGCTGCGCTGTCGTCAGTCAACGATGCCACCACATCGCCTTCTTCCTTAGCCTTTAACGGATACAAATAGCAAACACTTCGTATATAAGAATTAAGAAAACGGTATACTAGCAACAGCCCAGTTGATCGTGTCCCTGGTCTTGTATTTTTTCAGCAACTGAACGATTCACAAAGTAGTATAAAATATTCCAAACAATTCGCTGATTGGAAATTTCGGAACCACTTTCTTTTTCTTGTCATACTTTTCAGACTCTAGTTTCTTTTTCGATCTGACCCGTAATATCCACCCAACCGCTCATTTCTTCAAAAAATCTTGGTTCAGATAATGGATCAGCCAGATCCTCACCTGCATCACAGTTCCTTCTTTCGCCAGAAACCTGGTATCCCCTTTTCCTGTATTATTGGTACACCAGATCACCATCCGATCATCTTGAACACCAGAGAATGTGTTTATATATAATGGGAACCAAACACATAAAAAGCAACCGAGACATCTCTCTATAGTATATTACAAACATTTGTGCCGTACAATGCGCACTACAAAAAAAGAGAGACTCAAATGAGTCTCCCCTCAATGCCGCATCATATCCTCCACAAAAATCCCATAACCCCTGGTGGAATCCTGCACAAACACATGAGTCACCGCCCCCACCAGCTTTCCATCCTGCAAAATGGGACTGCCGCTCATCCCCTGTACAATCCCTCCGGTCAGCCGCAACAGTTCTTCATCCACCACCCGAATCACCAGACTTTTATTCTCCTGAATGGGATTATAGTCTACTCTCTGAATTTCAATTTCATAATCCCGAACTTCCCCGGATACATCGCTCCGAACCCAGGCCTGTCCCTTTTTCACATCTTGCCGGTATCCAATTTCCACAGCTTCCCCATGTAATGATCTCTGAAGCTTTTCATTCACCTTTCCAAAAATTCCCACCTTTGTATTTGCCTCTATAGTGCCAAGACGTGAGCCAGGACCATAGTAGATTACCCCTGCCATCACTCCAGGATTTCCCGCGCTGCCTTTCTCAATCCCCATGATTTCAGTCTCATACAAAGCCCCTTCTTTAATTTCCACCACTTCTCCTGTATCACTGTCACTGATTCCATGGCCCAAAGCGCCAAAATTTCCATTGGTATCCACATAGGTCATGGTTCCAATTCCCTGTGTATCATCCCGCACCCAGGCTCCCAATTTGTAGTTACCGTCTGACGCTTGAACTGGATTCATGCGAATCTCCATCTCCTCCCCGTTTCTTCTCACCCGAAGAAGAGCCTCCTGGCCTCCAGAATGGTTCAGATTGCTGATCAAAGCCTCCTTGTCCCGCAAAGGTTCCCCATTGATGGCCTCAATGTAATCGCCGGACTGAAGCACTCCATAAGCAGGCTCCACCTCTTCCCCGTTTTGGCACTGAATCCGCCCGGTTCCAATCACCAAGACCCCGTTGGACTTAAGATAAATTCCCACTGGAATCCCACAGGGAATTGCATAGTGGGTATCTACCACATCCAGCTGAATCTCCTTAAACTGAAAACGGCCAAAAAGCTTAAGTCCAAGACGGTAGCTTCCCAAATTTTTGGCATACAGGGAAAAAGGTTCATCCACCTTCAGCCGAATCTCATCCGAAGGAATATCCGACTGATTTCCCAAAACCACCTCTTCGCTTTCACTTAACAAAGTCACATCAAAAGGCAAAGAAAAGTCAAATTCCTCCTTTTCCTTTACAACCACACTCAGATGATTTGGAATCCGCCGTTCCACATAATACCAGGTAAAACCCACGGACATAAACAAACCCAGCCAGAATGTCCAGATCAAAAAGCGGCCAAACAGGGATTTCTTCCCTTTCTTTCCTGCCATCACACATACCTCCTCTTCTCTTGGGCTTTTTTACAATTAGTATTCCCAATTACAGCCCATTCGATAAGCAGTAAAAGGAGCCTTTTGGCTCCTTTCTAGTATGTGAGAAAATGAAAAATTCACACTGTTATTTTTTTGTTTTTATTCCATTCATCTTTGACCCATAGCAGTTTCTCTGGCAAGTACCTTCATTTCCCTGGCATTTTGCCGCACTGCCTCTGTAATCTGAACACCCCCCAGCAGTCTTGCCAGCTCGTCCACCATCTCTTCCTCATTCAGTTTGTGAATACCAGTGGTGGTTTTCTTCTTGTCCGAAGATTTTGCAATCTCATAATGGCAATCTGCCATAGCCGCAATCTGTGGAAGATGGGTAATGCAAAGCACTTGATGGCTTCGGGAAATAATAGCCAGCTGCTCTGAAACTTTTTGTGCTGTCCTGCCGCTGATACCTGTATCAATCTCATCAAAAATCAAGGTGGGAATGGCATCGCTGTCTGCTAAAACCGTCTTTATGGCAAGCATAACTCTGGACAATTCTCCTCCTGACGCCACCATTCCCAAAGACCGCCTTGGTTCCCCCGGATTGGTGGAAATCACAAACTCCGCCTCATCATATCCCAATGAGGTGAATTGTTTTAATCGGCCAAATTCCATGGAAAAGTCCACATTCAGAAAATTCAGATCTACAAGATTTTTCTGAATCTGCTCAGTGAGAAGCTTTGCTGCTGCTTTTCTCTCCTTTGAAAGCGTTCCGCACAGCTTTTCCAGTTTTTCAGTTATCTCTCCATATTCTTTCTCAATTTTTCTTCGATATTCATCAAAATTCTCCAGCTTCTCCAACCGGGCTTTCTTCTCTTCCAAAGCCTCATAGATCTGTTCTACTGTGCCACCATATTTTGCCTGCAGTCCATGAATCAAATCCAGCCGTTCCTCCATCCGCGCCATTTCTTCCTCATCAAATGTCATGTCGTCCAAATAAGCGCTGATGGTATGACGCACATCATTTAAAATCGATTCCACATCATAAAGCTGTCCCTGGATTCCCTTTAATGGTTCGTCATAATCCGCCACCTCGTTCACCTGATGAATGGCCTGCCCAATTCCATCGGTTTCCACCGCCTGATATGCTGCTGACAAACTTTCTAAAATCCGTCTGCCGTTGACATATTTCCGGTATTGTTCTGTGAGGCTTTCTTCCTCCCCCTCTTTCAATTCAGCTGTCTCAATCTCTCCGATTTCAAATTGAAGAAAATCTGCCTCTCTCTTCCGGCTCTCCTGATCTCCCTCGCTTTCCTCCAAAGCAGATTGCAGCTCCTTATAGTGCCGGTATACATCCGCCACCTCTTTTTTCAGTAAACTGGTACGGGATTTTGCAAAGGTATCCAGAATTTCCAGATGTTTGGAAACGTGCATCAGGGACTGGTGTTCATGCTGGCCATGAATGTCGATGAGGAGTCCGGTTGCCTGCCGCAATTTGGCTGCTGTCACAGTCTCGTCGTTGATCTTGCTCACACTGCGAGACGGCATAATTTTTCGGGTGATGATCACAAGCCCTTCTTCATCTGGAAATATTTCCAGCGCCTCCAGCTCTTTCCTCCGTTCTTCATTTACGGAAAAAATCAGTTCCACATAGCCATATTCTGCTCCCGTGCGAATGATGTCTTTTGGCGCTTTCTGTCCCAAAGCAAGATTCACCGAACCAATGATAATGGACTTTCCGGCTCCTGTTTCCCCGGTGAGAATATTCAGTCCTTCTCCAAACTCCACATCTGCCTGCTCAATCAATGCCAGATTTCTCACATGCAACTCTAAAAGCATATCTCCTCCTCTAACTGTTCGGCTCTTCCGACGTCGGACAATACTGCACCAGCTTCCGGATCTTATCCATCACCAGAATCGTATCGTCTGCACTTCGCACCGCGCACATGATTGTGTCATCACCGGCAATGCACCCTACAATCTCATAAAAATGAATCGCATCCAAAGCTGCCGCCACAGCCATGGCCATTCCGGAAACCGTCTTAATTACCAGAATATTTTGAGCCATATCCATAGATAGAAAGCCATCCCGCAAAATCCGGATATATTTATCGCTGAAGGAACCCTGGTTCTGCATTACCACATAACGTTGTCTGCCGTTCTCTCCCTGAACTTTTGTCAACTTCAACTCCCGAATATCCCTGGAAACTGTGGCCTGCGTCACTCGAAACCCTGCTTCCTCCAGATACTCTGCCAGTTCATCCTGAGTCTCAATCTCATACTTTTCAATCAATTCCACAATCTTGCTGTGTCGTTCCAGTTTCATCTTCTCTGTCTCCTACTATTTGTTCCAGTTGCCACAATCCCATTCCTTTTCCAGTCTGTCTTTTAGGGATTCTTACACACGGGTCAGCTTCTCCCGAATATTTACCAAAAACGGCACATCCTTCAGCTGAATCAAAGTCGTAAAGCTTTCTGACTCCCGAATTTCCAATACCTCTGTATCATCCAGATTTACCACCTGGTCTCCGTCAAACACTGCCATCTGTTTCTGACCCACATTTTCCAAAACCCGAATCCCAACCCTGTCCTTATGAGAAAGGATAATGCTTCTGGAATTAATCGAATGAGGACAAACCGGCGTCAACACAATTAGCTTTGCTCCCGGCCTCACAATCGGTCCTCCCGCAGACAAATTGTAGGCTGTGGAACCAGTAGGCGTAGCTACAATCATTCCGTCTGCTGTATACTCAGTCAGAAATTCCCCGTTGACGTATACTTGAAATTTCAGAACCTGCATCACATCTTTCCGGGTCAGAACAATATCATTGAGGGCAATTCCCCCCTTTTCTTCCTTCTTAGAATCCGCTTTCCTGCCCTTTGTCACAGCTCCTTCCAGCATCATCCGTCTTTCCAGACGGAAATTGTCCTCCAAAAGGGCATCTAACATTGGCTGCACTGCCTCTCCATGGGCAACCTGTGTCAGATAGCCCAAAGTTCCCATATTGACGCCAATCATGGGAATCTGCAGCTCCACCAGATCTCTGGCTGCCTGAATCAGTGTTCCGTCGCCTCCTAAGGTAATGACGCACTGAGTCTCTTTTGGAATACATCTTTTATCTGTATAGCCATAAGCAGCTCCTTCCCGCCGCTTTTCCTGGGCGCTTCCTTCACAGACTGCCCCATGGGCCTGAAGATATTCCGCGATCTGTCTGGCCACTTGCGCCGAACCTTTTTTCGAAGGATTTGCAATCAGATAAAAATGTTTCATAAACTTCTCTCACTTTCCTTCTGGCAATCCGTCACGCTCTGCAAAGGCTTTCGTGGGCCGCATCCACAATCTCTTCCAGATTCTCCACAAGATTGTGTGCTGCTCTCTCCAATCCGGAAACATCGGTTTCCCCGTGGTTGTGCAGATGTACCAGATATTCAATATTTCCCTCTGGTCCCCGGATGGGAGAATATTCCAGATTCAGAATGTCAAATCCCATACAAAGAGCAGTCTCCATTACACGTTCAATCACTTCCAAATGGGTGCTTTTCTCCCGGACCACACCTTTTTTCCCCACCTTTTCTCTTCCGGCTTCAAACTGGGGTTTGATCAGAGCCGCCACATGGGCCCTTGGAGCCAGCAGCTTCTGCACAGGTCCCAGCACCTTGGCAAGGGAAATAAATGACACATCAATCGAAGCAAATTCTATGGCATCTGGAATATCTTCTGGCGTCACGTATCGTATATTGGTCCGCTCCATACAGATCACCCGCTCATCATTCCTAAGCTTCCAGTCCAGCTGTCCGTGACCCACATCAATGGAATAAACCTTTACCGCCCCATTTTGAAGCATACAATCTGTAAATCCGCCGGTGGAAGCTCCCACATCCATACAGATTTTACCATCCAGAGAAACATCAAAACACTCCATGGCTTTCTCCAGCTTCAGCCCTCCCCGGCTTACATACTTTAATGCTGTCCCCCGGACTTCCACAACTGCAGTTTCCTCAAAAACGCTCCCCGGCTTATCCTCCTTCTGCCCGTTCACATACACAATTCCAGACATAATCACTGCCTTTGCCTTCTCCCGTGACAAAGCAAGCCCCCGGCTTACCAAAAGCAGGTCCAACCGCTCCTTCATACCATGCCCTCAATCTCTCCACTCATCCATCATTTTCCTTTTTGCACAGATAAAACTTCCTTATGGCCCGAATCACCGAGTCACTGTCAATTCCCAGACTTTCCCGCAAAAGAGACACATTTCCATGCTCCACATAAGCATCCGGCAAAGCAATATTCAACACCTTTACATGGGGATAATTCTTATGGACAAAAGCCGTAACTTCAAGTCCAAAACCGCCCTTTAAAACATTTTCCTCCAATGTAACAATCAAATCATGGGTCTGTGCCAGAATCCTCACCAAATCCTCATCTACAGGTTTTATAAACCGCCCGTTGGCCAAAGTGCATTGGATTCCTTCTTCTTTTAGCTTGTCCCGCACATGCTCCGCTGTGCTGACCATACTTCCCACTGCCAACAAAGCAATGTCCTTTCCCCCGTAAAGAATCTCCCCTTTTCCATATTCTATGGGAGAGTCAAATTCTTTTAGGCCCCGGTAAGCCTGTCCTCTGGGATAGCGAATGGCAATAGGCCGGTCAAAATGATTTAAGGCAAATTCCAGCTCCCGCCGCAATTCCCACAAATTTTTCGGAGCCATCACGCTCATATTGGGAATGGCTGTCAAATAAGACAAATCAAAAATCCCCTGATGAGTCTCCCCGTCGCTTCCCACCAATCCGGCCCGGTCCAGCACAAACACAACCGGAAGATTCTGGATACAGACATCATGGAGAATCTGGTCAAAGCCTCTTTGCAGAAAAGAAGAATACACTGCCACGACTGGCTTTAAACCTGCAGCCGCCATACCTGCGGCAGAAGTCACTCCATGTTGCTCTGCAATTCCCACATCAAAAAACCGCTCTGGATACTGTCTGGAAAAAGCCTTAAGTCCAGTGCCATCCGGCATGGCGGCAGTAATGGCCACAATCTTTGGATTCTTCTCTGCCAGACGACATAATTCCTTGGAAAATACATCTGTGTAGCTGGGATAAATCTTCTTTTTCAGCGGTTTTCCTGTCAAAGGATCAAAAGGCTCCACTCCATGAAACCGTTCGGGATTTTTCTCCGCCGGAGGATATCCTTTGCCCTTTTTCGTGTTCACATGTACAAGAACTGCATGATCCATTTTCCGCGCCTCCCGGAAAACCTTTACCATCGCCCGCACATTATGTCCGTCCACAGGACCAAGATAAGTAATCCCCATGTTTTCGAACAGCATCCCAGGAATCACCAGCTGTTTAATGCTGTTTTTCGTGCGGCTGATTTTGTCCACCAGTCCCTCTCCAATCACCGGAATTTTCATAAGAGCGGCAGACACATCTTTTTTCAGCTGATTGTATCCGGTCCCGGAGCGAAGTCCATTGAGATATTTGGACATGCCTCCTACATTTTCGGAAATGGACATATTGTTGTCATTTAATACAATAATAAAATTGTTTTTTATCCGCGCCGCATTGTTTAACGCTTCATAAGCCATTCCTCCGGTCAACGCCCCGTCTCCAATGACAGACACCACCCCATAATCCTCTCCCTTAAGATCTCGCCCCAAAGCCATTCCCAAACCAGCAGAAATGGAAGTGGAACTGTGACCTGTGTCAAAGGCATCGTAAGGACTCTCTTTTCTTTTTGGGAAACCGCTTAAACCTCCGTACTTGCGAAGCTCGTCAAACAACTCTCTCCGGCCGCTTAAAATCTTATGAGTGTAGGACTGATGTCCCACATCCCATATCACCTTGTCCTTTGGCAGATCAAATGCCAGATACAATGCAATGGTCAGCTCCACCACTCCCAGGTTAGATGCCAGATGGCCTCCGTTGACGCTGGTCTTTTCAATCAGAAAACAACGGATCTCCTCTGCCAGCTGCTTCAATTTTTCTGTATCCAGACTTTTGATATCCTGAGGTTCTTTTATCTGTTCCAGCAGCATAAGCAATCGCTCCTCTATTTTTCTCTGGTAATCAGGATTCGGATCAATTCCTCCAAAAACAGATTCTCTCCTGGAAGGCTGTGAAGAATTTCAATGGCTTCTGCCGAAATCCGCGCCACATCCTCTTTGGCCTTCTCAATGCCTTCCAGTGTTACATAAGTGGTTTTTTGATTCTTTTCATCACTGCCCGCGGGTTTCCCCAGCTGTTCTGTAGTAGCTGTCACATCTAAAATATCATCCTGAATCTGAAAAGCAATTCCAATCAGGGAGGCCATACGCTCCACCTGACCAAGCTCGATCTCGCTGGCTCCCCCAAGCAATGCCCCAATCATCATAGCCGCCTCCAAAAGCGCCCCGGTCTTCAGCCTATAAATAAAGTCAAGCTTTTCCCGTGGAATCGGCTGGTTTGTCAGCTGCACGTCCACCACCTGCCCGCCAATCATCCCATAAATACCGGTTTTTTTCGCCAGAATCCCAACTGCCTGGGCCACTTTATTCCCATCCTTAGTCATGGCACATGCCTTTATCCCTGTCTCCACCGCATAGATTAGTAAAGCATCTCCAGCCAAAACCGCCATATCATATCCATACTTTACCCACACAGTAGGCATTCCCCGGCGCAGCTGGTCATTATCCATGCAAGGCAAGTCGTCATGAATCAGTGATGATGTGTGAATCATCTCTATGGCCGCCATAAACGGCTCAATCTCTTGGCCCTGTCCGCCAAACAGCCGGTAGGTCTCCTCCATCAACATGGGGCGCAGTCTTTTTCCACCTGCCCGGACACTGTAATTCATCGCCTGAAAAATCGTCTTTTGATGGCCGGTTTCCTCTGGAAGATACTGCTCAATCACAGCCTCCACTTCACAGGTTCTCTCCTCCAGCCTCTTGTGTATGGTCATCCTCCACTTCACCTCCCTGCAGTACAATCATCTTTTTTTCTACCTGGTCAATCTTTTCTCCACATGCCCGAACCAGCTTCATCCCTGCTTCATAAAAATGAAAAGAATCCTCCAGGGAAGTATCCGGCGCTTCCAGCTTTTCCAGAAGTCCGTCCAGCTCCGTAAAAATCTGTTCAATCGACTTTTCCATTTTCCCTTCTTTCCTCATGGGCCTGCTATTCATTCCATTTCTTTCAAAAGAATGATTCCGTTTATTGAAAACCATGTGTTTCCACAACCTGCGCAGTCAATCTCCCGTCCAAGATTCGCACCGAAATCTGGTCTTTTGGCTCCACCTGTTTTATGCTTTCCAGCTTTCGTCCATTTTGGTCTGTCACAAAACCAAATCCATTGGAGATTTTTGCCAAAGGGGACAAGCCATGAAGACGGCCTCCCAATAAAGCAAGGGTATGTTTCCGGTCCTGAAGACGCTGGGTCATCACATCCTCCATCCGGTCCCACACGGTCGTAAGATGCTGCCGCTTATCATGGATCTGCCTCATTGGGTCATGAAACCCCAATCTTAGACGAAACTGTTCCATCAAATACCGACGGCGTTCCATCTTGCGCTCCATGGCGCGGGTGATGGCTTTTTTATATATTTCCCTCTGTTCTTCAAACTGGCGGTAGTCAAACACTGCCAGCTCAGCTGCCGCTGATGGAGTAGGCGCCCGCAAATCTGCCACATAATCAGCAATGGTCACATCCGTCTCATGTCCCACAGCAGAAATAATCGGCGTCTGACAATCAAAAATCGCCCGCGCCACAGACTCTTCGTTAAATGCCCATAAATCCTCAATAGAGCCTCCGCCTCTGCCCACAATCAGCACGTCAAGCCCCATAGCATCCAACGTTTGAATCCCTGCCTCAATGCTGGCCGCCGCCCCGTCTCCCTGGACAAGCGCCGGATACAACACCAGCTGCACATAAGGATTCCGTCTAGCAGTAATATTCATAATATCCCGAATGGCAGCTCCAGTGGCAGCCGTCACCACTCCCACCCGAAAGGCATATTTGGGAATCGGCTGCTTGTACTCCGGAGCAAACATCCCCATATCATCCAGCTCATTTTTCAGCTGCAAAAACCGTTCAAAAAGGCTGCCCAAACCGTCTGGTTCAATCTTCTTTGCATAGAGCTGATACTTTCCGTCCCGCTCATATACATCCACCGCCCCAGTAACCACCACCTGCTGCCCTTCCTGCATCTGAAAGCGCAGACCAGTCCGGCGCTGACTTGCAAACATCACTGCGGCCAGTGTGCCGCCTTTGTCTTTCAGGGTAAAATATACATGACCAGAAGTGTGGTACTTACAGTTGGAAACCTCTCCCCTCACCGAAATCCGGCTGAGAGCAAAATCCTGAACAAACATATTCTTAATATAAGAATTTACCTGAGAAACCGAATAAATACTTGCCATATTACTCCGCTGTCACCAGTTTTGCCAAAATTCCGTTTATAAAAGCCGGCGAGTCCTTTCCGCCGTATTTCTTTGCCAGTTCCACCGCCTCATTGATGGCCACCTTCTCAGGCACTTCACTGTCATAGAGCATCTCATAGAGAGCCTGCCTCAGAATCGCCAGCTCCACCCTTCCCATACGCCGTGTTCTCCAGCCCTGGGCCACTGCGTTGAGACGCTCGTCCAATTCGGAAGCTTTCTCTGCCATTGCTTCCACCCGCCCAGTCAAAAATGTCCGGTCCGGCTCTTTTATATCAACCTGATGCAGAATTTCCACAGTCCCATCCTCGGCTGTGTCCTCTTCCACCGGCGAGCAAAAATACTGCTCTGCCTGGACAGCTGTCTCCTCCGCAGGATAAAATCCCACTCCAAACAACATCTTAAAACAATGGTCCCGCATCTCTCTTCTGGTCATGCCTTCCTCCTTTTGATTCTCTGCCCTGCCTTATACATAACCATTTCCATTCCTCTCCTGCTATCCTGTCTGTCCGCTTCCCAAACACACATAAAAACGGTCTCAAAAATTATGGGAATCGGTTGGTAAATCATTTCACTCATGGGTATCATACCATATTTTAGGAGGAACTACAAGATACCTGGCACAGGGTTACGGATTCACTCCTCATCCAAAATATAATCCGTGGTCTGATAAACATAATAATTAAGCCAGTTGGCATAAAGAGTGTTGCACATATTACGCCAGCTCAAAACCGGTCTCCCAAACGGATCGTTGTTCTCATAATAATTGCAGGGTACCTCTGGGGACAGTCCCTTCTTTATATCCCGGTGATACTCACTGTTCAGTGTCATCCGGTCATATTCCGGGTGTCCCTGCACAAAAATCTGGCTTCCATCCCGCTTCATCACCAGCAGCACCCCTGCTTCCTGGGAATCAATCAAAATATTCAAATCCGGATGCTTCTCCAAATCCTGACGTCTTACTTCCGTATAGCGGGAATGGGGCGCCATCACATAATCATCCATACCTCTGACCAAAGGCACCTTATGGTGAAGCACCTGATGGCGATATATGCCGGAAAGCTTTTTGTCCCGCTGATATTTGGGAATCCCATAATGGTAATAAAGCCCTGCCTGTGCTCCCCAGCAAATATAAAAGGTAGAATGGACATGGCTTTTTGACCACTCCATAATGCCTTTTAACTCCTCCCAGTAATTGACCTCCTCATATTCCAAATTCTCCACCGGAGCGCCTGTGATGATCATTCCGTCAAATTTGTGACGGGAAATGTCCTCAAAATTCACATAAAACTTATTCAAATGGCTTGCCGATGTATTCTTGGATGTGTGTGTGGCCAACATCAAAAAAGTGCAGTCCACCTGTAAAGGAGTATTGGACAATGCTCTAAGAAGCTGAGTTTCCGTCTCCTCCTTAACTGGCATCAGATTCAAAATCAAAATCTGCAAAGGCCGGATATCCTGACTCAATGCACGTTTTTCATCCATCACAAATATATTTTCCGACTCTAAAACCACCCTTGCAGGCAAATCATTCTGTACTTTAATCGGCATTCTCATTTCCTCCCAGCAATTCCAGAAAATCCTTTTCCGAAAGAATCGGAATCCCCAGTTCTTTTGCTTTCTTATTCTTAGACGAGTTGGATGTGACATCATTGTTAATCAGATAGCTGGTTTTGGAAGTCACAGAACTGCTTGCTTTTCCGCCCCGCTTTTCAATCTCAGCCTGCAGAGCCTTCCGGTTGGCAAAATGCTCCACAGAACCAGTAATCACAAACACCTTTCCGGCAAAAATCCCATCTTCCTGACTTTCTGGCTCTGCTTCTATGGTCAGTTCCTCAATCAGCTCCTCCACCTGACTTCGATTATCCTCCAAAGTAAAGTAGTTGACCCAGCCTTCTGCCAGAACCTCCCCAATGCCATCCACCTCAATCAGCTCCTCTTTTTTAGCATTCTCCATGGCTGCAAAATCCCAGCGGAATGAGCGGCACAGCATTTTTGCATTGGCAAGGCCGATTCCAGTAATTCCCAATCCATAAATCAGTCGAGGCAGCGTGGTGTTAGCGGCAGTTTTCACTGCTGCCATAAGATTCTCATAAGACCGTTTCCCAAATCCTTCCATGGAAACAATCTCTTCCTTATAACGGTCCAGATGAAAAAGATCTGCATACCTGTGAATAAATCCGGCTGCAATAAATTTCTCCAAAGTAGCTTCTGACAATCCGTCAATATTCAATGCATCCCGGCTTGCCAGCAATGCAAAGCTTTTGATCTTTTTCGCCTGACAGTCCGGATTGGTGCAGTAAAGAGACCGCACATCATTGATTTGGCGAATCTCCGTCTCGCCCCCGCAGACCGGACAGTTTTCCGGTATCTGAATGTTCCTGCTTCGGGTCAGATTTTCCGCAATCTGAGGAATGATCATGTTGGCCTTATAGACAGTTATGGTATCTCCCTCTCCCAGCTCCAACTCCTCCATAATGCTGATGTTATGGACACTGGCACGGCTCACTGTAGTTCCCTCCAGTTCCACAGGTTCAAAAATAGCCACCGGGTTGATCAGACCGGTCCGGGATGCACTCCACTCAATTTTTATCAGCCGGGTTTCCCGAACCTCATCTGCCCATTTAAAAGCAATGGAATTGCGGGGAAATTTGGCAGTCCTCCCAAGAGACTCTCCGTAGTCAATGTCATCCATCAAAAGCACCAGTCCGTCAGAGGGAAAATCGCAGGAGGGAACCTTTTCGGAAAATGACTCCACCCCTCCAGGAAGGCTTTCTTTGTTCACGGTTTCAAATTCCACCACGTCAAATCCCTGCATCAAAAGCCATTCAAGTTGGGCCTTTCGGGAATTATGAAAATCCACCCCATCTGCCTTTACCAGCATAAATGCCTGAAAATTCACATTCCTTCTGGCTGTAATCTCATTATTCAGCTGGCGTACAGAACCACTGCAAAGATTCCGGGGATTTTTGTATCTGGCATCCACATCGTCGATTTCTTCGTTAATTTTCTCAAAATCCGAGTACTTAATTACAGCCTCTCCCCGAAGAATCAGCTGTCCTTCATAGGCAATTTTAAGAGGCACATTGGCAAATACCTTTGCATTGGTAGTAATCACCTCCCCAATCTCTCCGTTGCCTCTGGTCACTGCCTTCACCAGCTCACCACCCTCATAGGTCAAAACAATCGTAAGACCGTCTAACTTCCAGGACAAAATTCCGGTCTGTTCTCCAAGCCAGTCCTGCAAAGCTGTCACTTCCTTTGTTTTATCAAGAGACAACATGGGAGACTCATGAGCCTCCTTTGGCAGCTCACTTAAAACCTCATACCCAACCTTCTGTGTGGGACTTCCGGCCAGCACCACCCCTGTATCCCGCTCCAATCCGGCCAGCTCATCATAGAGCTGGTCATAC
>ERZ808029.717-NODE-717-length-15588-cov-3.812069_pt1 | contig 15588 bp, 11 predicted proteins | sample MGYA00380185_ERZ808029 | MGnify/ENA primary metagenome ERZ808029 (study PRJEB31490, sample SAMN06133404) | mouse gut metagenome | isolation source: M2_3 | host: mice | place: China: Chengdu | collected 2015-05 ... | reverse complement strand
CACCACATCCGGCTTAATCATACCGCCACACTCACAATACGGCACTCCATCCATAGCAAGAATCTCATCCAAACTGTAAAACTTTCCGCAATGGGTACAATAATTCCTATGTACGGACCCATGAAGTTCCAATACTTCCTTACTGCCCGCCGCCTGATGCAGCCCGTCAATATTTTGCGTAATCACAGCACGAAGCTTTCCCTGTTTCTCCAATTCTGCCAAAACCAAGTGGGCGTCATTTGGCTTTGCCTCCGTAAACAACATCCGGTCCTTGTAAAAACGATAAAACTCTTCTGGATTTCTCTTATAAAAGCTGTGGCTGATAATTGTTTCCGGGGGATAATTATATTTTTGATTGTATAATCCGTCCACACTTCGAAAATCCGGAATCCCACTCTCCGTTGACACTCCGGCACCGCCAAAAAACACAATATTGTCGCTCTCTTCCACCCATTTTTTCAACTGCTCCAATTCACCCATACCTTCATTCTCCTTAAATTTTTTCAAATTTCCCTCTCACAATCTTATTTCTTTACCCAATCTTCCTTATACCATATCTTTCACATAATGCCATCTAAACAATTTCATCTAAAAATACACCATCAATGCATTCTACCAAATCTTTATAACACGCTGCCCCCAATGGCACATCATACCCAAATAACCAGGAAGTAAATTCTTCAATCGTCAAAGCAAGAATCTCTTCCCCATTCCTGTCTACATCTTCCGAAATTTTTTCCAGCCAGGATGTCTCCCCAGTTAAATGCCACAACCACTTTCCCTGATTCTTTGGAATCAGCGGGTCTGTAAGAGACAAGGGAATTACCTTTTTGTAAACCCCATTTTTCAAATTTCTAAGACGTATTACCCTGACAAAAGACTCTGCCGAAATAATTCTCGCCATAATAGAAGGCTTTCCTAATTCCTTTTCTTCCTCCACATAAGGAGAATTACCATAAAGAAGTCTTTCTTCCCTTTTCTCTCTTCCCCAAAAGCTCCTCATGGCCACTAACGAATCTCCTTCATAAAGAAGTTCAAAACATCCGTCCTCACTGGCAATCTCATCCATCAAACGCTCCACATAAGTCTTATCCCGGATTCCATAAACCTCATAACGGCTTTTCAGCCAATCATTCATCCACCAAGCCACTTTACTAGTTATATCTTCCTTTTGTATGAACTCTGTCCAGGAAACCACCTTTTGTCCTTCTAGTCCCCACTTTTTTCCAGGCTTAAAAATCGGTTTCCGAAAAATAAACGTAAATCCAAAAGGACGATAAATTGCCTCATCTGCTGGCATGAGAAAACAAAACGGAACCTTCTCCTGACTCATATCTGCCATCATTCTATGAAGAAGCTGACTCATATATCCTCTGTGACGCTTCTTTTTATCTGTGGCAACTCCCACAAGATAGTCTACGTTCCACTGAAGATTTCTTACATTCAGAAGATAAGGATTCAAATGAATCATTGCATCAATTTTCTCTCCTTCTTTCAAAGCGAGAATCCGGTTATCTTTTAATTTCTCCTTAAAATAATAATTGACAAATTCTTTTGAATCCTCCGGGAAAGCTTCCTCCCACAAATTTCTGCACCAGAACTTTTCCTCTTCTTTCAGATAATCCACCATAAGCACTCCCTGTCCTTTTGAAAAAACAATCATTGGAACGAATTGAAATTTTTCTGCAAAACCAGATATTTCCTTGCAAATCCACAAGGATTATAAGACATTTTCGCCTTTCGAAGTCCCTCCTGTCCCAAATCATCTTCCCGGTTAATCAATACTGCCTCCGGAAACTCATGAATCAGAAACTGTTGATTAATAAACTGATACAATCCCCGAATCTGTGCATTGGCCTTCTCAATATGGATCACTGCCATCTTCTCAAAGGGATTAAAACTTCCAATGCTGAAAGCCTGAAGCTTCCCGTCAATATACACTCCAGACATTCTCACCTGAAGTTGACAGCAGTGATTCAATATTGCATGAATCCCCTCCACCTCATAATCCAGATGGTTCTCCACAATCTCTCCCTTTTCCTCTCTCCAGGTATCCAAAAAGCTCCAGATTTCTCCCCGGTTCTCACAGAAAAGCCGCTTATACTCATATCTTCCCTCATACTCCTTTAAAAAAGCATTCAGATGATTCTTCTTTTTGTGCAGTTTTCTTCCAGACAAATTCCGCATTGCATCTCCGTCATAAAGATAATCCTTTAAATCATCCTGTTCAATCACCTCAAAATCACTGGATTCTTTCAGATGAAGATAATTCACCGCCTCCTCGTCTGCCAGATAAATTTTAAAAGGAACATGAAGAACCTGATTAAAATAATTTACCATCTCATAAAAATAATGGGGAAGATCCGATTCCTTACACATTGGCATAGCGCTGTGTTTTACTCCATCCTCCTCCATAAGCCATTGCACTGCCTTGCCGTCGCTGACTGCAAACTGCACATTATAATAATCCTTCCAAAGAAAACTGTCCAAAGCCACACTATCACAGGTTTTATTTGGTCTTTGGCAAAAAAAGGGACTTAAACGTTCAATATCATCCGCCTGAATTGGCTTAAAATCTAAACTCATTTCTATTTTCCTCTCTGTACATCACACTTCTTCTCACGGTTTCTTGTCTACATGGGTAGTATACCACATATTTCGGAAAAAACAAATTAACTCCACAACCTTTTCCCTAAAAACCAAAAAGAGCATATCAATCCAAAATCCTTGATATGCTCTCCTTCCATCAAATCCTCCGCTGCAAGTACAACACCTGCCTATTACCTGCGGAAATAACAATTTCATTATTTCCCGCTGCTGGGAATAAATCTTGCAATTCTTCCTGCAAATTCCGCAACATTCTGAGTCTGAAGCACCACTTTTCCTGGTCCTACCAGCCGTGTGAGAAACAATCCTTCACCGCCAAAGAAAATATTGCCAAGCCCTTTTACAGTCTCCACCTCATAGCTTACCGTTCGCTCAAACGCCACTACATTACCAGTATCTACCTTCAGAACCTCACCTGGCTGCAAATTCTTTTCCACCAGATCTCCATCCACTTCCAGAAAAGCCATGCCTTGTCCAGTCAAATCCTGAAGAATAAAACCTTCCCCTCCAAACAACCCTGATGATATTTTTTTGCTGAAGGTAATATTTAAGTTTACATTCTCCTGAGCACACAGAAAAGCACCCTTCTGACAGATCATTCCGCCGGTTGCAGTCACATCCACCGGATAAATTCTTCCCGCCACAGTAGACGCAAACGCAATCATAGCGCCCGCTTTTTGAGCACGGTATGTAGCCATAAACAAAGATTCTCCGGAAAACATCCGGCCAATCCCCTTCATCAACCCGCCTTTGGTGTTGGTAGACATCTCAATTCCCTCTGTCATCCATGCCATACCACCGGACTGAGTATACATTCCCTCCCCCGGAGCATCAAACATCACCTCAATTGCCGGCATAGTATCCCCAATTATACGATATTTCATATCCTTCTCCTTCCTGACACTATTGTTTTACCAAATGATACTGAAATGCAGAATACTCAGGAACCTCACGCTTAATTGGAATCCCTGCATTCATTAAAGCAGCACCAGAATAAACCTCTTCCCCTCCATTTATGGTATACATCCCCTTAGGATCTAAACCTTTTGCCCGAACATACTCCTGAGGACCATTACAAGTAAGATTGGTAACAACCACACTTAAAAGAGATTCCTTCTTATCCTTGGACACATGCTGCCATGCTGTCATATTACCAACCTGGAAAGGATTTGTCAAACGGTAAAAATCTCCTTTAAAAGTAATCGGATAATATTTACGGAACCGTTCGCTCTGCTCTTTGCAAATTGCCTGCTCTTCCTCTGTCAAATGTGTGGCATCCAATTCATAACCAAACGTTCCGCACATTGCCACCACAGCTTTTGTCTCCAAAGGAACGAATTTACCGCTGTCCGAAATATGCGCTCCCATAGTGCAGGTAGGATAGACAAAAGAAGTGCCGTAATGGAGCTTTAACCGATCAATGGGATGGTTATTGTCACTTACCCAATACTGAGGATAGTAATGAAGCATAGCCGCATCATACCGTCCGCCACCTCCGCTGCATCCCTCAAACAAAATATCCGGATGAGTCAAAATAATCTCATCCATCACCCGATACAACCCGAGAATATAACGATGGTATACCTCTCCCTGTCTGTCAGCAGGCAGTTCATTCGACCAAATGTCTGCAAGAGAGCGGTTAATATCCCACTTCACATAATAAATATTTGCATCATCCAATATAGCGTTAATTCTTTCAATCAAATAATCCTGAACATCCTTGCGGCTCATGTCCAATGCCATCTGATTCCGGCTGCGTACTGCATGTCTTCCTGGAATCTGCATAGCCCAATCTGGATGAGCACGGTACAAATCACTGTCCTCTGAAACCATCTCTGGTTCAAACCAGATACCAAATTTCATTCCCAAATCATTGATTTGTTCCACCAGCTTGTGAAGTCCACATTTAATCTTATCTTCATTGACAAACCAGTCACCCAAACCACTGTTGTCATCATCCCGTTTGCCAAACCAGCCGTCATCCATCACCAAAAGATCAACTCCCATATTCTTGGCTGCCTTGGCAATTTCCACCAGTTTCACATCATCAAAATCCATAAATGCAGCTTCCCAGCTGTTAATCAAAACCGGACGGCAAACCTCTGACACAAACTTACTTTTACACAAGTTTGTCCGATAAAAATCATGGTACAGATGGCTAAGACCAGTAAATCCATGTTCTGTAAATGCCATTACCACCTCAGGACCCTCAAACACATCTCCTGGTTTTAACTCATACATAAACTGTTTAGGGTTAATTCCCATAACTAGCCGAAGCTGATCATACTGGTCCAGTTCTGCCTCTGCCAGGAAATTCCCGCTGTACATCAGCGAAAATCCATAACATTTTCCATAATCCTCCGTTGCATTCCTGTCACAAAGAACCACAAAAGGATTTTGCTGATGACTGGAAGAACCACGTATACTTCCAATGGTATGTATATGATGAGTCATGGGCTGACGTTCCACCTGACGCTCCTGTCCATATCTTCCAGGCAAACTAAGTAAATCCATGTTAGACCCGTTTAAAAAGTCCAGACATACCGACATAATCTTCTTTAAATGTACAGGCTTACTTCCGGTATTGATCACCTTGACAGCACGGGTAATAATATCTGCTTCCTCAAATACACTGTACAAAAGGACCACTTTAACATTGCTGACCCCATCACAAAGCGTAACCTCCAAAGTTTCCACTGAGTCCATTTCTCTTGCAAAAACGGTCGGAAGGGTGTCCAGACTGTATTTCTCTTTTATAGTCTTATAACAAACCACTTTTCCATGATAAGAATAACTCCCATCCCCATTGACGACCTCAATGCTGGTAGTACGGAAATCTCCCTGCTGCTGAGTTGTAAATTCCTGTGGCTGAGCATCCAGTGAAAATGTGCGTGCATTCCGGGACTCATAAGGATTTCCGGAAAAACCACGGTCATACTGCATAATCTGATAACTCATATCTCCATCCGAAATAGAGGGACCATAGTACAAATGCAGCAAATAATCCAGATTCCCAATCTTCATCTGATAAGACGTATTCCTGGTGTTTAAAGTAAATGTTTTGCTTTTTTGATTGAAGATGATTCCCATGAGAAACTCCTTTTACTGTAAAATAATTCAGTTGCTAAATTAAAGGTATTTTACCATACTTTCCATAAAATTCCCTTATACTAATGAGATATAAAACAGGAAAAATGTAAAGTGAAACGCACATTTCATCATAGGAATCGCACAATATTCTATGGACAAATTTCTCTCTTTCCAGTATGATAAAAAAATATCTATAATACAAGGAGGATGCCACAATGATTGCATCAAGACCCCCTATGGGCTGGAATTCCTGGAACACCTTTGGTATTAATATAAACGAAACCCTGATTTTTCAAATTGCCGACACTATGGCCGAAAAAGGATATCGGGACGCAGGATATGAATATCTCATTATTGATGACTGTTGGTCCTTAAAAGAAAGAGATTCATTCGGGAATTTGGTTCCTGACCCGGAAAAATTTCCAAATGGAATGAAAACTGTGGCAGATTATGTTCATAGTAAAGGACTGAAATTCGGCATGTATTCCTGCGCTGGCATTCTCACCTGCGCCGGGTATCCTTCCAGTTATGACCATGAATTTCAAGATGCTGCTCTTTTTGCAGAATGGGGAATTGACTATCTGAAATACGATTACTGCAATTTTCCCAAAAATGCGGACTGTAAAAACCGATATCTGACTATGAGCATGGCCTTAAAAGCCACTGGAAGAGAAATCTTGTTCGCTGCCTGCAACTGGGGTTCGGAAGAAAGCTGGAACTGGATGCGCTCTATCGGTGCCCATACCTACCGCTCTACTGGTGATATTTTTGATAACTTCCGTTCCTTTATGGGAATTTTTCAGTCCCAGCTGGAACATTTAAGCCAGTCTGGTCCTTCCTGTTTCAATGATCTGGACATGCTCACCGTAGGCATGTACAATCAGGGAAATGTAGCTATTGGGAAAGCCTGCACAGATAACGAATACCGGATGCAGTTCTCCCTCTGGTGCCTGTCTGGCACCCCCCTGATTATGGGTGCAGACATACGCAGTATTTCCCCCCAGATGGAAAAACTTCTTTTAAATAAAGATCTTATTTCCATTAATCAAGACCCGGAATGCCGTCCCCCTTATCTGGTAGGAAAAAGAAGCGTTATGGTACCCGAAGAAAATACAGACGATGCTGTGGAACCCTTGCGTATGGTAAAAGACAAACTGCTTACTTTTATTAAACATCTGTCTAATCAGGAATTTGCCATTGCCTATTATAACCTTCATGAAGATAAACAGGAAATGCACTGTATCTTTGCAGATGTCGGGCTTCCTTACACTTCCGGCTACGGTTTTGATATGACAGACGTATTTACTGGAGAACACATTGGACTCAAACGGGATTATCATGTTATCTCAGTTCCTGGCCATGACTGTCGCCTGTTCCGATGCCGTCTGGTAAACTGTGCCGCCAACGAAAAAAAATGAAAACATTAAAAATTTCCTCCCCTACTTCTGATTCTAACAGAAATTTCTGCCAAAAATGCGGCAGGGAACTAACACCAGAAGAGATTGCCATAACAAAAAAACTTATCAACCGTGGTACATCCATTTACTATTGTGTAGATTGCCTTGCCGAAGCTTTTGATGTAAAAAGAGAAGATATAAGAGCAAAAATTCAGTATTTTAAAGAAATTGGCTGCACTCTCTTTTCTAGTACATCTTTGTAGAATAATGGAAAATGAAATTCCGGATCTCAGCTTTATCTATATTTCTGTAAAAGGCATAATTTTATGATAAATTATGCCTTTTCAACTGTCTGGCTTAGAGCGTGTCTTAAAAATCATTCCAGCCATCAGTACGCCCCACTTTGTGGTATATTTGAAAAAACCCTTTACTCCATATTCACAGCACATCCGATTATGTTTTTCCAATTCCTCCTATGTTAAAATCCAACTATAAGAAAACAACAAACCTGCTGGACAAAAGCAAGTGGAGGAGGACGTAAAATGAAAAAGAACCGGGTTTTATCTGCTATTTTAACCGCTGCCATGTGTACTTCCCTGGCTGCCTGTGGTGGCAGCGCCGGAGGTAATTCCGATTCTGTAGACTCTGGAAACAATTCCAATACTCTCTCAGTTTCCATATGGGACAACAATCAGCTTCCCGGCCTGAAAACCATCATGGATGATTTTACAAAAGAAACTGGCATTGCCGTAGAAATCCAGGTAGTGCCATGGGATCAATACTGGACTCTTTTGGAGGCAGGAGCACAGGGAGGAACCCTTCCAGACGTATTCTGGATGCACTCTACCTACTGTCAGAGATTTATGCGCAACGACATGCTTCTTGACCTTACCGACCGGATTGCCCAAAGTGATAAAATTGACCCAAATAATTATTACCAGGATATTCTTGGCCTATATCAGTATAATGACAAAACCTATGCAATCCCAAAAGATTATGACACCATTGCCCTCTGGTACAACAAAACTATGTTTGATGAAGCAGGTATTTCCTATCCGGATGAAACCTGGACCTGGGATACCTTTGCAGAAGCTGCTCAAAAACTTACCAATAAAGACAACAATCAATATGGTTTCGCCTCTCCTGCAGCATACAATCAGGACGGATATTACAACATGATCTATGATATGGGCGGTTATATTGTAAATGATGATCATTCTGCATCTGGATGGGATTCACCAGAAACAATCGCTGCCATGAACTGGTGGTATGACAATCTGGTAACTGTTTGTATGCCTACTCAGCAAATGATGGGAGAAAACACAACCGATGTATTGTTCGGTTCCGGAAGATCTGCCATGACCCTGCAAGGCTCCTGGATGGTAAAATCATTTTCCGAAAACGAATATATTGCAGCAAACGCAGATGTGGCAGTCCTTCCCAAAGCCAGTGATGGAACCAGGAAAACCATTTATAATGGACTTGGATGGGCAGCTTCAGCCGAAAGTCCCAACGCAGAAAACGCATGGAAACTTTTGGAGTATTTAGGCAGCGAAACAGCTCAGAAAAAACAGGCCGACACTGGAGTTACCATGTCTGCTTACATTGGAACCTCAGATAACTGGGTCAACTGCGCCCCAAACTTTCATTTACAGGCATATCTTGACATGACCAAAGATATGGTAATCCGCCCCTATACTGCAAATACAAAAATATGGGAAGACTATTCCCAGCAAGTAATGGTACGGGCGTACACAGCAGAGATCACCATGGAAGAAGCATGTAAAGAAATTGCAAACTTTATGAACGAACAAATTGCACAGGAATAAAATTATGATAACAATTACAGGTTCCAAAGAATCCATATCTTTTGGGACCTGTAATAACCTTTCTTACTCTTGCTTCTTTTCCATAATTTTTAATCTGTAGTTTTTAGGACTTACCCCATAAGCATTCTTAAACATTTTAGAAAAAGTCAAAGGATTCTCATATCCTATTTCCTCTGCCACCTCCTGAATGGACATTCCAGTAGTTCGAAGTAGTCTGCTGCCCTGTTCCAAACGATAGCTTAAAAGATACTCCTGAGGAGAAATATCCATTTTCTGCTTAAAAATATGAGTTAAATAAGACCGGGTAATTCCAATATAGGATGCAATATCACTGACCTTTGCATTCGCATAATGATTATGTATATATCTAAGAGCATTATCCACATAAACATCGGGAGAATAATCATGAGGCAAAGGTTTATTCTGCCTTTCCAGGTTCTGATTTTGAGAACTAACCAAAAGCGCCAGAATCTGATACAAAAGTGCCGTTCTGGTAAGCTCGTTGACAACTGTTATCTCGTGGTGATTCAAAATCTCCTCAGTAATTGCCAGGTATTTCTCCGGCTCCAAATAAGCATCTCGAACCGGATAATCCAATGTCAACCCCGCTTTTTCCAAATAAAGAGCTGCTTTTGCCCCATTAAAAGAAACCCACGCATAATGCCACGGATCTTCCGGAGCCGAATAATAATAAACATTCACTCCTGGAAAAGTCACAAAAATCTGACCTCTCTTTAATGTATATGTTTTTCCTGCCATCTCCAAAGTTCCTCTTCCAGACAAAACAAAATGCACATGATAATCCCTTCTCACAGTAGGACCATAAAACTTATCAACAGCACACCGCTCATTACCGCAAACGGTCAAATAAAGCTCTACATCTTCAATAGGCAGGCTTCCTAACATCCGAAAGGTAGAGCTGACACGATAACATTGAATTGGTTCATCCATCACAAAATCCCCTTTCGTTGATTATTTCATTTTCCGCTTCATTCCTAATCCATTCTTATTTTAACAAAAAAACAAGCAAAAATCATCTCTTTTTTGGTAATATTTAAAATCAATGTAAAGGAACATTACAGCCCACAAAAGATCTGTGAACCGTAACCGCAAACAAAACAATACAAAAAAGCATGAGAAGAATAATAAAACACATCTGGAAGCGTTCTTTTCATTCTCTCATGCAAACTTTCAGCAATTCTTACATTATTAACATTAACATCTGAATTGTTAAAGCGATTTTCTATTGAAGCATCTCCCCATATCTTCCAAGAAAGCTCTTTGTCCTCTCATTATCGGAAGCAAACACCGTTTCCGGCGCTCCTTCCTCCACAATCACCCCATCTGCCATAAAAATCACCCGGTCTGATATATCCCTAGCAAAAGCCATCTCATGGGTAACAATCACCATAGCAATATGTAAATCCGCCAAAGATTTAATTACCTTCAGCACCTCCCCAGTCAATTCCGGATCCAAAGCAGAAGTTGGCTCGTCAAAAAACAAAATCTTGGGATTTAATGCCAATGCCCTTGCAATAGCAACCCGCTGACACTGTCCTCCCGAAAGTTGGCAGGGATAAGCATTTTCCTTATCCTCCAATCCCATTTTTTTTAACAATTCTCTTCCGGTCTGGTAAACTTCCTCCTTATACCTCTTCTGTACTGATACAGGCGCATCTGTAATATTTTTCATCACAGAAAAATGAGGAAACAGATTAAAATTTTGAAACACCAAACCATAATTTTCCCGAATCCGCTTCAAGTCCTTTTTGGGAGCATAAACCATTTTTCCAGTCTCATCACTCCATGCCGCTCTCTCCCCCATATAAATCAAATCCCCGCTATCCATTGTTTCCAACATTGTAGCACAGCGCAGAAGTGTAGATTTTCCTGATCCAGAAGGACCAATAATAGAAACAATCTCCCCTTCTTCCACAGAAATCGATATATCCTTAATCACGGAAATTCCATCAAAGGACTTCCTGACATGGTTCATTTCCAACAGCTTCATAATTGGTTGTCCTCCTTCCTGTTACTTTATGTCTGTTTTCCAACCGTTTTCATGCCCTATGTATTTACTGATAATAATTCAATTTCTTCTCCACATAATCCATTCCCACTGCAACAACCAGGTTAAACACATAATAAAACACTCCGGCCGCCGCAAATGGAATCAGACTGGTCTGTGAAGAAGCCAATGCTTTGGCAATAGCAAACATCTCTAAAACACTGATTGTAAATGCAAGAGAAGTATCCTTTACCAACGTAATCACTTCATTGGTCACAGAAGGAAGAATCCTCTTAATCACTTGAGGAAGAATAATTTTAAAAAACGTCTGGCCTTTCCCATAGCCCAACAGCTTTGCCGCTTCATACTGTCCCACTGGCATGGACTGAATCCCGCTCCGATAAATCTCTGCAAAATAAGCAGCATAATTAATCACAAAACCAATCAATGCCGCCCAAAGCCGATAACTGTTGGTAATCTTGATCCCAAACAGATAATAAGGTCCAAAATATACTACCATTAGCTGCAACATTAAAGGCGTACCTCTCATAACAGAAATATACACTTTAACTAATCCCTGAATGAAAGGATTCTTTGACATCCGACCAAAAGCCACAACCATTCCAAGAGGCAGAGAAAAAATCAGCGTAACTACAAAAATCTGAACACTGACAAACATTCCTCCTGCTAGCTGCGATACCATCATACTTACTGACATTTTCCCTGCTCCTTATTCTCATCCTTTTTTACAATCTACTGCTCCAACCGACTAATAACTCATTACATGAATCTTGAACTACTAGGATTCATTACTTTCCAATCGTTGTAACATCCCGGCCAAACCATTTTTCAGAAATAGTTTTTAAAGTCCCGTCAGCCGCCATCTCCTCCAAAATCTTCTGGACCTGATCCCGAAGCTCCTCATTTCCTTTCTTAAATCCAATTCCATACTCCTCAGAGGCTAATGTTTCCTCAAGAACCACATATTTGTCTCCATCCCCTCTCTGCTCAATCTGGTATCCAGCCACAATGACATCCATAGCAATAGCATCCACTGCACCCATCTCCAAATCCATAAAAGCTGTATTATAATCCGGAGTAGTCTGTAAAGTTCCAAAAGTTCCAGCAAGCTCCTGATTATCCTTTAATGCCGCCTCAGCAGAAGAATCTGCCTGAACCTCCACGATCTTTCCTGCCAAATCCTCAAATGACTGAATCCCTGAATCTGCTGCTACTACAAACACCTGACTGTTATCCATATACGGCTCACTCCAGGTATAATCCTCCTCACGACCATTCATAGTAAATCCGTTCCAGATACAATCAATGGTGCCAGAATTTAATTCCATATCCTTAGAATCCCAAGCAATCGGCTGAGGCACAAACTCCATTTCAAGACGGCTGGCAACTTCTTTCGCTAACTCCAGATCAAACCCTGTATACTCTCCGTCATCCCCCACAAATCCCATTGGCGGGAAATCCTGGTCAAATCCAACTGTAAATCTGGTCCCTCCTGTTGCACCCTCTAAAACCGCTTCACTGCCCTTTTCCCCGCTATTTTCCGCCTCATTGGACGTTTCAGACGATTCCTCCTTATTTATGGTGGCAGTTGTATCTTCCTTCCCACCATTCCCATCTGCTGTGGTCGTCCCCCCACTATTCTGACTTCCGCAGCCAGCCAAGGACATAACCATAGCACCCACTAAAAACAAACTTCCCATCTTTCTCATAATTTCATAATCCTCCTCTTTCTTCATCTCAATTCAATACATAACCGCAAAAAATTGTTCTCCATTTTCTGCGGCACGCTAACATATTAGCATACTAAAGCAATTATGTCCATCCCTATTTGCAATAAAATAAAAAAGGTTTCTACAAGAAAAAAGGAAAGAACATACTTTGATGTTCCTTCCCTTCTTTAACATAACCTTTTTTATTTTAAACTTTATTTCAATCTTATTTTCCGTAGTAAGCCCGCAAATACATTTCACGAATCTCACTCATCAGCGGATACCGGGGATTGGCTCCTGTACACTGGTCATCAAATGCCTGCTCAACCATATTATCCAAAGTATCCAAGAAGTACTTCTCATCCACACCATACTCTGCAATCGTCTTTTTCACGCCAACTGCAGCCTTCAGTTCCTCAATCTTCTCAATAAGCTTCTTCACAGCTTCTTCATCACTTGCAGCCTGAATCCCTACAAACCGAGCGCACTCAGCATATCTGGCACGGGTATGAGGATAAGGATACTGGGAGAATGTACCCATCTTCTTCGGACACTCTTCCGCATTATACTCCACTACCAAAGAAATCAACAGTGCATTTGCAATACCATGAGGCAAGTGGTGGAACGCACCCAGCTTATGAGCCATGGAGTGACATACACCCAAAAACGCATTGGCAAATGCCATACCAGCCAGACAAGAAGCATCTGCCATCTTGGAACGAGCCTCTACATTAGAACCGTCATTATAACAAATGGGAAGATACTCAAATACATTCTTCATTGCCTTCAAAGCCAGACCATCTGTATAATCTGTAGCCATCACCGATGCATAAGCTTCCAATGCATGAGTCAACACATCCACACCAGAGGCGCTAGTCAAACCTTTTGGCTGACTCATCATATTATCTGTATCTACAATCGCCATGTTAGGCAGAAGCTGATAATCTGCAAGAGGATATTTTACTCCTGTCTCTTGGTCGGTAATAACAGCAAAAGGAGTCACCTCTGAACCTGTACCAGAAGAAGTAGGAATAGCCACAAAATATGCCTTCTCACCCATTTTGGGGAACGTATAGACACGTTTGCGAATGTCAATAAACCGCATAGCCATATCCTGGAAATCTACTTCCGGATGCTCATACATTACCCACATAATCTTAGCAGCATCCATAGCAGAACCGCCGCCCAAAGCAATAATTACGTCTGGCTGGAAAGCTGTCATAGCCTTTGCTCCCTCCTCTGCATTGGCAAGGGTTGGGTCCGGCTGAACATTGGAAAAGCACTGATAAACGATTCCCAGCTCATCCAGCTTATCTGTAATCGGTTTTGTGTAACCATTCATATACAAGAAGGAATCCGTCACAATAAATGCTCTCTTCTTGCCCATAACCTCTTTCAGTTCATTCAATGCAACTGGCATACAGCCCTTCTTAAAGTACACTTTCTCAGGCGCACGGAACCACAGCATATTTTCTCTCCTCTCCGCCACAGTCTTAATATTCAGCAAATGCTTTACACCTACATTATCGGACACGGAATTGCCGCCCCAGGAACCGCATCCCAAAGTCAAAGACGGAGCCAGCTTAAAGTTGTAAAGATCACCAATACCACCGTGAGAGGAAGGAGTATTTGTTAAAATACGGCAGGTTTTCATAGCTTCTGCATGTTTTAAAATCTTCTCATGCTCATTTACATTAATGTACAGAGAAGCCGTATGTCCATAACCGCCATCTGCCACCAATCTCTCTGCCTTAGCAATTGCTTCATCAAAATTCTGAGCTTTGTACATAGCCAGAACCGGAGAAAGTTTCTCATGAGCAAACTCTTCCCGAATATCAACCGATTCCACTTCACCAATAATAATCTTTGTATCTTTAGGAACATCAACTCCAGCCAATTTCGCAATCGTATGAGCTGTCTGTCCCACAATCTTTGCATTTAACGATCCATTAATTAAAATAGTCTTTCTTACCTTATCAATCTCATCTGGCTTCAGGAAATAACAACCCCGATACTCAAACTCTTTCTTTACCTCATCATAAATAGAAGCAAGAACTGTCACTGACTGTTCTGACGCACAGATCATACCATTATCAAAAGTCTTAGAATGAATAATGGAGCTAACTGCCATCTTAATATCAGCTGTTTCATCAATAATAACCGGTGTATTTCCCGCTCCAACGCCCAAAGCCGGCTTACCAGAAGAATAGGCAGCACGTACCATACCAGGGCCGCCTGTGGCCAAAATAATATCTGCCTCCTTCATAACCAAATTGGTCATATCCAAAGACGGAACATCAATCCATCCAATAATCCCCTCTGGAGCACCTGCTTTTACAGCTGCTTCCAAAACAATTTTTGCTGCTTCAATCGTACAACCTTTTGCTCTGGGATGTGGAGAAATGATAATTGCATTTCTTGTCTTCAAACAAATCAGACATTTAAAAATAGCTGTGGATGTAGGATTTGTTGTAGGAATTACAGCTGCTACCAAACCAATCGGTTCTGCCAGCTTCTTAATTCCAAAAGCCTTATCTTCCTCAACAACGCCACAAGTTTTTGTATCCTTATAAGCATTATAAATATACTCAGCCGCATAGTTATTCTTGATTACCTTATCTTCAACAATACCCATGCCAGTTTCTTTTACTGCCATTTTTGCCAGCGGGATTCTCATTTTATTTGCAGCTGATGCAGCTTCATAAAAGATTTTATCCACCTGCTCCTGGGTAAAGGTTGCAAAAACCCTCTGCGCTTCCCGCATTGCCTGCATTTTCGCTTCTAATGCCTCAACGCTGTCAACCACTGCCGGAATAGCCTTTTCATTTTTCGCCATTGCTTTCTCCTCCACATTTCTTTCACATAGCTCTATCGATACTTTATATCGATATTTTTTTAACAATCTAACTATATTTGCATTATACTTC
>ERZ808029.714-NODE-714-length-15632-cov-3.597300_pt1 | contig 15632 bp, 16 predicted proteins | sample MGYA00380185_ERZ808029 | MGnify/ENA primary metagenome ERZ808029 (study PRJEB31490, sample SAMN06133404) | mouse gut metagenome | isolation source: M2_3 | host: mice | place: China: Chengdu | collected 2015-05 ... | reverse complement strand
AGACGAAATTCGATTTAACAGAGGAAGAGGCAAGTCAATACTTAGAAGAGGTGGAATAACTTGTCTTTGCGATTCATAAGGCAGGACTGATCGTGTTCTGCTTTTTTTGAAAAATATTAAGAGATTTTTTGCACTTAAGATTTATATTTCTCCCTTTGATTTTTATAAAAATAAAATGTGCGGTCGCTCTTGCTTCTGATTGTATTTTAAGAGGTAGCGAGAATGGCCCTTACTATTAGAACCAGTAATTTCATTCTAACCCAAAGGAGCGGTGACAGGTGGTGTTTTATTGTTTTTATGAAGGGAAAATCCAGACATCGGACTTCGCTTTTTAGGGACAAAGTTCCGGTGTTTGGAGGACAAATGATCTTTTTGATTTTTGTTTGTGATATACTGTTTTTTAGAGAGGAAGAGAAAGTTGATTATGAAGAATAAATATTTTTTTGGGTTTTTATTCATTTTGGTCCTTTTGTCTGTTATTATATGGCAAAGGAATTTAACTTCAAGAAATATAATTTCAAAAGAAGAGAGGGGATATTATCTGTCAAATGGAACTGGAATTTATGCAATGATTGAGAACGACACTTTGGACAATATAACCATAAATCTGGAGATCAGCCAGGGAAATGCCAGAAAAATAAAAGAACAATATGAAGATTATGATTTTATCAACGAGAATCTGGAAATGTATGCAGCGATTCAAAATATAGTGGGTATTGCAGAGGTTTATATAGGAGAGTATCGTCAGGCGTATGCTCGTCTGAAAGATACAATTGATTTTATTGAAGATAAAGAATTGGTACATAAGGACAATATTCTTGTAGTTCTTTACAACAATGTTGGAGCAATGAATTTATACTATTCTCATACAAAAGAAAGAGATGAATACTTGGAAAAGGCATATGAATTGTGCCAGGAACCTTATATGTCTTTGGTAATTCAAGCAAATCAAAGTATGAGGATAGGAGAACATGCAACACGGAAACAACAGGGAATTATGCTTAGAGAGATGGAGAAGCTGATTAAAGCAGCAAAAAAGATGGAAGGAAATGATGGCCTGGTTCAATATGTAGTCGAGAGGTATTTGGAAGGAGGTTACATGACCGTAAGTCAGGAAGAACGTGCTATAAAGAAATTAAATGAATATATTATACAAATTCCAGACTTGCCAGAATACAATATGATCAAAACAGAGATGTTAGGTCAATTAGGATATGGTTATAACCTAACAGGAGAATATGATAAAGCTATCCAGGTTTTAGAGCAGTCTATCACAACAGCACAGAAAACGGTAGATGAAAATTCCCAGGAATTGGCAAGAGAGTATGGAAGATTAGCCAAGAGCTATGGAAAAAAAGGAGAGTGGGAAATAGCAAGGGAATACCTGAAGAAAATGATTCCAGGCTGTAAAGAAATGCTGCTGCGGGAACAAGGTATGCTGTATTTCAACATTGGACATTGCAGTTGGGAAATGGAGGACTATGAAGAGTCAAAAAGGAATTATTTTAAATCCTATATATGTTATTGTCTGTATGATCAGGAAATTGATCCAGAAGGAACTAATTTCGAATATTCTTATCCAATACATGATTATTTGGAAAAGTTTTATAAAGCAGAAGAAGTTGAAATATCATATGCAGCCTGGATGGAAAAGGAAATGATGGAGATTGGTCTGGAGCCAGATCAATGGCTGGTAAATTAGGAGGTTTCGGACTCATGGAGTGGGAAGATAAGAAGTTGACAGAATTAGGAAATCAAGAGAGAAAACAGAAATACAATAACCTGGAGATATTTGAATTTGAGCGGTTCAAAAGAGGTAAGAGAAACTATTGGATTTATGCAGGGATAGAAGCTTTGATTTATATTCTTTTCAATATTGTTAGATCTGACGAATGGCGATGGTTTGGACTCTTTCTGGGTCTTATGGAAGTGGGTGTTTGTGTGAGCTTTCTTTATCATGGATTTGTATGGATTTGGTATTTTGTAGTTGTAAAAAAGGGAATCAACGTTATTGGGCATGTGATCCTGTTGGTGATTTATATAAAAGAGTGGTATTGGATGATTTATGTTTACAAACCTTCTACGTTTCTTCTATATGTGGCTTTATCTATTTTACGTGTCATACAGTTTATAGCCATTATTATAAAATGGGACTTGTTGTATTACGAAAGGATAAAAAGGATGGAGAGGAAGGGGCTGTTGGAAAGCCATATTGTAGAGAAGATGAAGACGGTGTGGTAGAAATATTTTTATTTCTATTTCTTTTTTGTTATTTTTGCTGCGACGAACAGGGAAAACAAGTTCTTCTCTTCTTGTAAATTGCCAGAAGGCTGTGTATAATAGAAATAGATAACAGAATTTTTGAAACATATCAAGTTTTTGGGCCGTAATTAAAAGGAAAGAAGGCAGATAAGTGAAAATCATGGAAGTAAAAGAGACAAAGTGGGAGGAATTAAGCATATCCAATGATTTTCTGTTTGGAAAAGTCATGCAGGATGCAGAGCTTTGTAAAGAATTGTTGCAGAGAATCCTACCAGATCTGGATATTGACCATATAGAATATCCAGAACTGCAAAAGACAATAAAAGAGGATTATGACGCAAAAGGTGTCCGTTTGGATGTGTATGTAAATGATGGGAAAGACACAGTGTATGACATAGAAATGCAGGCAGTCACTTCCAAATGTTTGCCAAGGAGAAGCAGATATTATCAGAGCATGATTGATTTACAGTTGGTAGACAAAGGGCAGGACTATGATACGCTGAATAACAGTTACATTATTTTTATCTGTTTGTCAGAGCTATTTAGAAAAGGCCGTTATAAGTACACCTTTGAGAATGTCTGCAAAGAGGATTCGGAGGTTATGTTAAATGACGGAGCAAAAAAGATATTTCTGAATGGAGAAGGAAAAACAGACAAAGTAAGTAAAGAACTAAAAGCATTCTTAAAGTATGTGTCAGGAAGATCATCGGAAGATAAATTTGTGAAGAAACTGGAACACGCGGTGGAGAAGGCAAAGAAGAATCGGGAATGGAGGCATGAGTATATGACGTTGTTAATGCGAGACAGGGAAAATCAGAGGATCGGTAAAGAGATTGGAAAAGAGATCGGAAAAATATATGGTGCAATTTCTGTATATAAAGATTTAAAGTTTTCCGAGGAAGAAATCATAACAAAACTGCAGACGAAATTCGATTTAACAGAGGAAGAGGCAAGTCAATACTTAGAAGAGGTGGAATAACTTGTCTTTGCGATTCATGGGGCTGTCGCAATAAGGATTGAGTATACAAGATATAGTATTGTTTTGGGATTGAATTCCCCTAAATCTTGTATATGTTTTTCTTAGTGCGACAGCCCCTTTTTTGAAAAATATCTTAATTGAATATGACACCTATATGTCATATTCAATTTGTTATAATCGGATTGCAGCATAAGGAGCAGATGAAATGCAAATAGAGCGCCTAGTTCAGATGATTTTTTATATAGTGAATCATGGACATGTTACAGCAAAAGAATTATCCAATCATTTTAATGTATCAACAAGAACCATTTACCGGGACATAAATACTTTGACGATTGCAGGAATACCTATCATATCTACAAAAGGAACGGGAGGAGGTATATCATTAATAGAGGGATACATGATTGATAAATCCTTATTGTCCAAAGAAGAACAGCAAAGCATTTATCAAGGCTTGCAAATATTGCAGGCCACCAGGTATCCAAATGCAGAGATGGCATTAAATAAAGTCTGCACTGTATTTCGAAAGGTATTAGAGCCAAAATGGCTTGAGGTCGATTTTTCATATTGGGGAAGTGGTGAAAAAGAAAAGATTAAAATTTCTGATTTACAGTATGCGATTCTCAATAAGAATGTAATCCAAATTTGCTACTTCAATTCTGAATTGAAAAAATCGGAAAGACAAATAGAACCTTTACGATTGTTTTTTAAATCACATGCCTGGTATATGGTTGGATATTGCAGATTAAAAGAACAAATCAGAAATTTTCGCCTGTCCAGAATCAGAAGTCTTCAAATTATGCCGGAAATTTTTGATCGGGAACTGCCGCTGGATGATTTGATGGCATCAGAATGGAAAGAAGAGAGTATTATTCCTGAATTAAAATTAAAATTTTCCCCACATATTGCTCACAGGGTATATGATGAGTTTCAGGAAAATCAAATTTGTTTAAATGAAGATGGAAATTATTATGTCACAGTTCCATATGAGATAAATAACTGGACACTCCATTATCTTTTGTCTTTTGGAAAATATGTTGAGGTGATTGAACCAGAAAATGCCCGTATTATGTTAAAAGAAAAGGCAGCTGAGATTGTTAGAATTTATACTTGACTTTGAGTCAATGTTGCAGATTTTCAGACATGCTCTAAAGAACGAGTCAAAAATAACGATTAAATTGGAGGTAAAGACATGGAAAAGTGGTTGTATGTAATGACGATTAAAAAGGGAAAGTCTTACAATAAAGTTACAAAAGCTGTAATAACAAGGCATGTGGAGAATTTGAAAAAACTAGATGGGGATGGAAAAATAGAACTTTGTGGACCGTTTAAAGGCTATCCAGGAGTAGCAGGCATGGTTATTTTTAAAACACAAAGCTACGAGGAAGCGGAAGCTTTGTGTAAATTGGAACCGCTTGTGGTTGAGGGATATGCAACTTATACTCTTGCAGCTTTACAAGTAGCTGATAAAGAAAATAATTATTTGTTATAAATTGTTTGAAAAATATTTTTGTATTCTTCGTGTATTTGTTTTTCAAGGATATTTCAATAGAAAAATATAAATGATTCTTGCCTTGTAAAAGCCAAGGAAATAGCATATAATGGCTTTGAATAAAATCCTTTCCAATTTCAGACACAATCGGGCCATTTGTTTGGCATTGATGTTGGGAAATGGACAAATTAAGAAACAATAAAAGGAGGAGTGAGAAACCAATGTCTGCTATAACACCACAGCTAAATTGGCTGGATGACCCGGAGGTGTTCCGGGTAAATATGCTCCCGGCCCATTCGGACCATCGATTCTATGGCACAGAGGCAGATTTTGAAGAAAAAAAGGATAATCTGTATCAGTCTCTCAATGGAGAATGGCAGTTTTTCTGGTCAAAAAATGCTTCCCAACGTCCGGCAGAGTTTTACAGAGAAGATTTTGACTTAAGTGGTTTTGGGACAATCCCAGTTCCTTGTCATATCGAGATGGCAGGGTTTGACCGGATACATTATATTAACACCATGTATCCCTGGGAGGGACATCTGTATCGCAGGCCGGCTTATTCTCTGGAAGGGGTGGGTCCGGTGTACGGGCAGTTTTCCCAGGCAGAATACAATCCAGTAGGTTCTTACCGGAAACAGTTTGATCTGAATAAGGAACTTTTGGGAAAAAGGATTTGTATTTCCTTTGAAGGAGTAGAGCAGGCCATGTATGTATGGCTGAACGGACAATTTGTAGGATATGGGGAAGACAGTTTTACACCGTCCGATTTTGACTTGACACCTTACATTCGGGAGAAGGGAAATGTGTTGGCAGTGGAAGTACATAAGCGTTCCACAGCGGCTTATCTGGAAGATCAGGACTTTTTCCGGTTTTCCGGAATTTTCCGGAATGTGACCTTGTATGCCAAGCCAAAGCTTCATGTGGAGGATTTATGGGTAAAGACCCAACTGGGAGAGGGCGGAAAAGACGGAACGCTTGGGCTAAAACTTAAGCTGTCGGCAGCAGAGGAGATCCAAAAGAAAGCAGAGGAATATAAAGTCGGCGTTTTTTTAAAGGAAATGAGTGGCAGCCTTATTTTTGAAAAATGGCTTCCGGCAGCAGAGCTTGTTTCTTTGGAATCCTGTACTGTGACAAATGTGGAGCTGTGGGACCACACCCACCCTTATCTTTATCATCTGGAAATCCATCTGTTAGATGCCAAAGAACAGGTGGTGGAGATTGTACCCTGTGATACAGGGTTTCGCCGGGTGACGCTGGAAGATGGGATTATGAGACTTAACGGGAAACGGCTGATTTTAAATGGGGTGAATCGCCATGAGTGGAATGCCCGTTCCGGGCGGGTAGTGACCATGGAAGACATGAAGTCAGATATGGCGTGTTTCCACGAAAACAACATTAACAGTGTCCGCACCTGTCATTATCCCAACCAGATTTCCTGGTATTCTATGTGTGACCAGGAGGGAATCTACATGATGTCCGAGACAAATCTGGAATCTCATGGTTCCTGGCAGAAGATGAATCGGGTGGAACCAAGCTGGAATGTGCCAGGAAGCATTCCCCAGTGGAAGGAAGCGGTTCTGGACCGGATGAGGACGAATTTTGAGACCTTTAAAAATCATATCTCCATTTTGTTTTGGTCTTTGGGAAATGAATCTTATGCCGGAGACAATATTCAGGCAATGCAGGAATATTTGAAGGAAAAGAACGATGGCCGTTTGGTACATTATGAAAGTGTGTTCCACAACCGGGCATATGAGGCGGTTATTTCAGATATGGAAAGTCAGATGTATGCGCCTCCAGGACAAGTGAAGGAATATCTGGAGGGAAAAGGAACAAAGCCGTTTATTCTCTGTGAATATATGCATGATATGGGCAATTCTTTAGGAGGCATGAAATCCTATATGGATTTGCTGGACCAATATGAGCGGTATCAGGGGGGCTTTATATGGGACTTTATAGATCAGGCCCTTTTTGTTCTGGATGAAGTGACTGGGAAAGAAGTGCTGCGCTACGGCGGAGATTTTGACGACCGTCCTTCGGATTACGAATTTTCCGGCAATGGAATCCTGTTTGCGGACCGGACGCCAAAGCCAGCAATGCAGGAGGTGAAATACTATTATGGATTGTATCAATAAGAGGCAGGAAAAACTTCATGTAGTGTTTGGGGATGTGGTGTTAGGGGTTCATGGAGAAGGATTTGAATATCTTTTTTCCTATTCCACCGGGGGTATGGAGTCTCTGACCGTTCATGGGCGGGAGTGGCTGTACCGGACACCAAAGCCCACTTTCTGGCGGGCTACCACAGATAATGACCGTGGTTCCAAATTTTCCTTCCGGTCTGCCATGTGGATGGGAGCAGATCTGTTTACCCGGGCAGACCGGATTCAGATTCAGCTGGATGGTCAGGATGTGGGACCGTTTCTTGCGCCGGATAACAACCGCTTTTGTAAGGAACAGGAAGGGGAATCTCTGGCAGTGACTTATGTATATGTTACGCCAACAGTTCCGTCTACGGAAGTGGAAGTGATCTATACGGTAAAACCGACCGGACGGATTCAGGTAGAGGTCCACTATCATGGAAAACAGGGACTTCCGGAACTTCCCGTTTTTGGACTGCGGTTTATTATGCCCACAAAAGCAGATGGGTATACTTATTATGGTCTTTCCGGAGAAACTTATCCGGACCGAATGGCAGGCGGCATAAAAGGACAGTGGCAGGTGTCTGGACTTCCTGTGACGCCCTACCTGGTGCCTCAGGACTGTGGCGTACACATGGACACAGACTGGCTGACAATCCATCGGTCCTCTACATTGGCCAATGAAAGTAAAGATGGGGAAGAGTTTTCTCTCAGATTTGAAAAAATAAAAGACAGTTTTGCCTTTTCCTGCCTGCCCTATACAGCAGAAGAACTGGAAAATGCTACTCATCAGGAAGAGCTGCCGCCCCCTAGAAGAACGGTCGTTTGCATTTTAGGTGCAGTCCGGGGGGTAGGAGGCATTGACAGCTGGGGAAGCGATGTAGAAGAACCCTGGCATATCAGCGGAGAGTCTGATATTGTCTATTCCTTTGCCATTGTTCCGTTTTCAAATCAGCAAACGGACTAATAATTGTAAGAGGCAATTTTATACGTTTCCACGTTGGCATGAATGGCAACGCAGAAAGCGGAGAAAGAACCCGCCTGGGAATCTTCTCCGCTTTTTGATCTTACCTGTCCTGCATTTTATCTAATTTCTAAATCTCATTAATCTTTCTCTTCACATAAGAAGTATGCAGCAAATGATGAGCCTTCGAGTTTCCAGGTTTCCCAAGATAGGTTTCATAAAGCTCTTTAATGGCAGGATTCTCATGGGACTTTCGAATCGGATTGTTCTTGTCCGAATCGTAGAGCACTTTGGCGCGCAGGGCGCGGATGTCCACCGTGTTGCGCACAAATCCTGGCTGCTGCGGCTGGCCGCCGCCGTTGATACATCCTCCCGGACAACCCATGATCTCGATAAAATGATAATTAGCTTCACCAGATTTCACCTTATTGAGAAGGGTTCTCGCATTTCCAAGTCCAGAGGCCACAGCCACTTTTACGTCCATTCCAGCCACATGATAAGTGGCTTCCTTGATGCCTTCCATGCCCCGGACATCTGTAAAGTCTAAGCTGGCCAGTTCCTCACCAGTCAAAGTCTCCACTGCGGTACGCAGCGCAGCCTCCATAACGCCGCCGGTGGTGCCGAAGATCACAGCTGCACCGGTTCCAAGACCAAGAGGAGCGTCAAAGCCCTCGTCAGGCAGCTCTGTAAACCGCAGTCCCACACGTTTGATCATCCGGGCAAGTTCTCTGGTGGTCAGGGAAATATCCACATCCGGAACTCCGTTGGCAGCCTGATCCGGACGCTGTACTTCAAATTTCTTTGCTGTACAGGGCATAATGGACACAGACACAATATCTTCTGGCTTTAAGCCCATCTTCTCCGCGTAGTAGGATTTGGCAATGGCGCCAAACATCTGCTGGGGAGATTTACAGCTGGATAAATGGTCGGTCATATCCGGGAAATAGTGCTCACAGTATTTAATCCATCCTGGTGAACAGGAGGTAATCATGGGAAGCACACCGTTATTCTGAACCCGGTCAATGAACTCATGGGCCTCCTCCATAATGGTAAGGTCCGCGCTGAAGTCGGTGTCAAATACTTTATCAAAACCAATCCGCCGAAGGGCGGCAGCCATCTTGCCTTCCACATTGGTACCGATGGGATAACCAAATTCCTCACCCAGTCCGGCCCGGACAGCAGGGGCGGTCTGTACGATTACATGCTTGGACGGGTCTGCAATGGCAGCCAGAACTTCATCAATCTGAGATTTTTCCTGCAACGCGCCTGTGGGGCAGACAGCGATACACTGACCGCAGGATACACAACTGGTCTCGCCCAATCCCATCTCAAAGGGAGAGCCGATAAAGGTGGCAAAACCACGCTGATTGGCGCCGATTACGCCGATGCCTTGGACTTTTTCACAGACCGCCACACAGCGGCGGCACAGGATACACTTGCTGTTGTCGCGAATCATGTGGGCAGCGCTGTCATCTATACAGGATGGAGTGCGCTCGCCGTCGTACTTACCCTCATCTTCCACACCCAGTTCTTTTGCCAGCTGCTGTAATTCACAGTTGCCGCTGCGGACACAGGACAAGCACTTGCGGTCATGGTTGGACAGCAGAAGTTGTAACGTTTTTTTTCGGGAATCCAGCACTTTGGGGGTGTTGGTCCACACTTCCATATTTTCGTTGATCGGATAGACACAGGAAGCTACCAGGCTTCTGGCGCCCTTGACTTCCACCACGCACATCCGGCAGGCAGCGATCTCGTTGATCTCCTTTAAGTAGCAGAGAGTCGGGATCTCGATATGGGCCAGCCTTGCTGCTTCCAGTATGGTGGAGCCTTTTGGAGCGCTTACTTCTATGCCGTTAATTTTAATTGTAATATTCTCCATATCCATTCTCCTCTATTACTGTTTGTAGATCGCGCCGAATTTACACTTCTCCATACAGGCGCCGCACTTGATACACTTCTCCTGGTCGATAATGTGGGGATTGCGGACCGTGCCGTTAATGGCGTTGTTGGGACAGTTCCGTGCGCACAAGGTACAGCCGCGGCACTTGTCGGCATCAATATGGTAGGAGAGAAGGGCCTTACATACTCCGGCCGGACATTTCTTGTCTCTGACATGAGCCTCATACTCGCTGCGGAAATACCGCAGTGTGGACAGAACCGGGTTAGGCGCAGTCTGACCCAAAGCACAGGCAGAGTTCTCCTTAATATAATAGCAAAGCTCTTCCAGTTTATCCAGATCTTCCATAGTTGATTGTCCTTTGGTGATCTTTGTGAGCATCTCCAAAAGACGCTTGGTTCCCACACGGCAGGGGGTACATTTGCCACAGGACTCTTCCACTGTGAAATCCAGGAAGAACTTGGCAATGTCTACCATACAGTCATCCTCATCCATGACGATCAGTCCACCGGAACCCATCATGGAGCCGATGGCAATCAGGTTGTCATAATCAATGGGAATATCAAAATGCTCATAAGGAATACATCCGCCAGAAGGTCCGCCGGTCTGAGCTGCCTTAAACTTCTTGCCGTTAGGAATGCCGCCGCCGATCTCCTCAATAACCTCCCGGAGCGTGGTACCCATGGGAATTTCCACCAGACCTGTGTTGTGAATCTTGCCGCCCAGAGCAAACACCTTGGTGCCTTTGGATTTCTCTGTACCCATGGAAGCAAACCATTCTGGTCCGTTTAAGATGATTTGGGGAATGTTGGCGTAGGTTTCCACGTTATTCAAAATGGTAGGTTTGCCAAACAGACCTTTCTGAGCCGGGAACGGAGGTCTTGGTTTTGGCTCGCCCCGGTTGCCCTCGATAGAGTGCATCAGAGCCGTCTCCTCGCCGCAGACAAATGCCCCTGCGCCCAAACGCAGATCAATGTCAAAGTCAAATCCGGTTCCAAAAATATCCTTGCCTAACAGTTCCATCTCACGGGCCTGGTTAATGGCGATTTTCAGACGGTCCACAGCAATGGGATACTCAGCGCGGACATATATGTAACCCTGGTTGGCGCCAATGGCATAGCCGGCAATGGCCATAGCCTCCAAAACGGCATGGGGATCGCCTTCCAGCACAGAACGGTCCATAAATGCGCCTGGGTCGCCTTCGTCGGCGTTACAGCACACATACTTCTGATCCGCAGCGTTTTGCTTGGCAAGCTTCCACTTAAGTCCGGTTGGGAAGCCGCCGCCGCCTCTGCCACGAAGGCCGGAATCCATCAGACACTGAATTACATCATCTGGAGTCATCTCAGTGAGAACCTTTCCAAGAGCAGCATAGCCGCCGGTTCCAATATACTCTTCGATTACTTCTGGATTGATAACGCCGCAGTTGCGCAGGGCAACCCGGTGCTGTTTCTTATAAAAATCTGTGTCTACCAGAGCTTTTACTCCGCTCTGAGTTACCGTCTCCTGATACAGAAGGCGGGTTACAACACGTCCCTTTAACAAATGTTCCGAAACAATCTCCGGAATATCTTCTACTTTGACCATGGAGTAGAAGCTGGCATCCGGATACACAATCATAATCGGTCCTAATGCACAAAGGCCATGACAGCCGGTCTGAACCACGGATACTTCTTCTTCCAGACCTGCTTTTGCGATCTCTGCCTTTAATGCTTCCATTATTTGCTGGCTGCCGGAGGAAGTACATCCCGTTCCGCCGCAAACCAATACATGTGAACGATACATTTTAGTCCTCCTTATTTGATGTCTGCTGAATTCAGGGTGTATTCTTCAACTACATGCCCTCCGATCAGGTGGCGCTCCACGATTTCAGCAGCTTTGTCGGGATTCATCTTGATGTAGGTGATCTTTTGTTTGCCGGGTTCTGTCACCTCCACAATCGGTTCATACTGACACAGGCCGATGCATCCGGTCTGAGTTACAGCCACTTTATCTGTAAGGCCTTTTTCCTGTACCAGATTGGACAGGGTATTTAAAACCGGTCTTGCACCACTGGCAATGCCGCAGGTAGCCATACCGACTACTACGCGGGTGTGGTTATGGTCTTCCGCCCGCAATCCAACCTGGCCCTGCATTTTGTTACGGATGGCTTTTAATTCTTCAAGGCTTTTCATAGTATCCTCCAAAATTTTAGAAATGGGAAATTCGTCTGGCCTGTGTCAGTACACAGCGCCGCCGTCAGTTTCCAACTTGTTTTCAGTCAGATAATCCTTAATATATTGAGAAATCTCCGGGGTGTCAAAGGGAACGCCTTCCAGGACCTCCTTAAATTCCCTGGTATCCAGAATAAAAGATCGCCCGTTATAGCGGTATTTGTAGAGAAAATCTGTCTCTGGGTGATAGACCACTAATGTATGTATCGTGCTTGTAATATCCCCAAGAGGCATCCGGTCGATGTGGGAAAGAACAAAAACTGCTGTTACCGTGGTTCCTGCTCCCAGCTGGGATTCAATGGAAAAGGAACCGCCTGCCGCTTCTGCCGCATATTTAAAAAAAGGGACACCCAACCCTACCTTGCGGGTGGTTCTGCTGGTGAAAAAGGGATCTGTCACCTGGGCCACCTGCTCCGGACTCATGCCGCAGCCATCATCTGCGATGGTTATGGAAAGCCGGTCCGCCGCTGTGTCCGCATCTATGGTAATCTGTACCAGAGACGCCTTTGCGCGGGTGGAATTTTCCGCCACATCCAATACATTTAAGGAAAGCTCGGTCATCATAGGCGCTTACTGGTATTTAGCCAGTATGCCTGGAATGTCGTCCGGTACCAGGCGTCCGTAAACCTCGTCGTTAATCATCATAACGGGAGCAAGGCCGCAGGCGCCTACACAGCGGCAGGAATCTAGGGAAAACTTACCGTCCGGGGTACATTGACCGTTGGTAATGCCAAGAAGTTCCTCCAGTTTGCTGAAAATTGCTGCAGAACCTTTTACATAACAGGCGGTTCCCAGGCATACGGAAATCTGGTATTTGCCCTTTGGCTGTAAAGCGAACTGGGCGTAAAACGTTGCAATGCCGTAAATCTTCTCCAACGGAATCCCTGTCTCGTCGGAGATCATGGTCTGTACTTCAATAGGGAGATAGCCGTAAATCTCCTGGGCCTGCTGCATGATGGGCATTAAAGCACCCTTAGTATCCTTCAGCTCAGCAATGACCTTTTTTAAAGCGGCTTCCTGCTCCGGGGTTCCGCCAAAGGGAACACCTTCTTTTTTGCAAGCCATGTCTCATCCTCCTTGTGGTAATGCTGTTTTGTGAATTGTAACAATATTCTAACACGAAAGTGATAAAAAATCCATAGTAAATAAATAGTTAACATACCTGTTAAAAAGGTGTCGATAAAAAATGTAAAAAATGTTGATAATTCCCTTTTTCAATGGTATTCTTATAGATAATAAATGGAGGAGGAACAAGAATATGACGGCGAGAGATGTACAGGCCATTTTGGGGGCAAGAGTTCTGACGGGGGAGGAGTTTCTGGACCGGGAGGTAAGAAGCGCCTGCGGGTCAGATATGATGAGCGATGTGCTGGCTTTTTCAAAAGACCATTCCGTATTGCTGACTGGACTGTGCAACCCGCAGGTGATTCGGACAGCGGAGATGCTGGATATTGTGTGTCTTGTTTTTGTGCGGGGAAAGAAACCGGATGACACCATTGTTCAGATGGCAAAGGACCGGGATATTATTGTCATGGAGACCGGCCACCGGATGTTTTCTTCCTGCGGTATGCTTTACAAAGCAGGCTTAGGCGGAGGTGCGGTTTGATGGGGGATGCGATTGTTTTAAAATATGAGATTTCACCGGATGATTTCACCAGGGCAGGAGAGGCCAGCAGCGACGTAAAGGGAAAGTTAAAGCAGCTGGGAGTCAGTCCGGAGGCAGTCCGCAAGGTGGCCATTGCTATGTATGAAGGGGAGATTAACATGGTAATCCACGCAAGCGGCGGAGCGATTACAGTGGAGATTACGCCGGTGGAGATCAAGATGATTCTTGCAGATGTAGGGCCGGGGATTCCGGATGTGGAACAGGCTATGAAGGCCGGATATTCCACAGCCCCAGATGAGGTGAGAAGCCTGGGGTTTGGAGCTGGCATGGGTCTTCCCAACATGAAAAAATATACGGACGACATGACGATTGATACAAAACTTGGGGTGGGGACGACCATTACCATGATTGTCAAATTATAGAAATGATTTGTGCTGTTTAACCGGATATGCAGAGAATGATCGGCTCTGGCAGATACGAAAAAAGCAAGACAGGAGGCAGCAGGCATATGGATAAGTTTAACCATTCGGTGCGATTGGACCCGGAGCTGTGCAAAGGATGCATCAACTGTATTAAGCGTTGTCCCACTCAGGCAATTCGGGTCAGGAACGGCAAGGCATTGATCAACGCCAAATTCTGTATTGATTGCGGAGAGTGCATCCGGGTCTGCGCCCATCATGCAAAACATGCCACCTATGATAAGATGGATGTGATGAAACAGTATCAGTACACAGTAGCGTTGCCTCCCCCGGCGCTGTACAGTCAGTTTAACAATCTGGATGATGTAAATATTGTACTCAATGCTCTGCGTCTCATGGGTTTTGACGATGTGTTTGAGGTGAGCGCAGCAGCAGAACTGGTGTCAGAGTCCACCAGGGAGTATCTGACCTACAATGAAGATAACCTGCCGATTATCAGCACCGCATGTCCGTCTGTAGTGCGGCTGATACGGGTCCGCTTCCCAAATCTCATTTCCCATCTTCTGCCTTTCAATCCTCCTGTGGAGGTGGCGGCGGCCCTGGCAGCGAAACGGGCCATGAAACAAACTGGACTGGACCGGAAAGAGATTGGAATCTGTTTCATTTCCCCCTGTCCTTCCAAGGTGACTTATGCAAAGTCTCCTTTGGGAACCGACAAAAGCCAGGTGGATCATGTGCTGGCAATCAAGGATGTGTATCCGCAGCTTTTGTCTCACATGAAAGGCGTGGGGGAGGAGGCTACAGATTTGGTTACATCCGGGAAAATCGGAATCAGCTGGGGCAGGAGCGGCGGTGAGGCAAGCGGCCTTTTTACCGATGATTACCTGGCGGCAGACGGCATTGAGAACGTAATTCGGGTTTTGGAAGATTTGGAAGATCAGAAATTTACCAATCTGAAATTTGTGGAGCTAAACGCCTGTAACGGAGGCTGTGTGGGGGGCGTGCTGACTGTGGAAAATCCTTATGTGGCGGAGGTAAAGCTGAAACGGCTGCGGAAATATATGCCGGTGGCCAGAAGCCATATGGATATGGAGGACAATGCAGAGCAGCTGATTCCATGGACGACTGCAGTTCAGTATGAGCCGGTATTCAGCCTGGGAGGCAATATGATGGAAAGCTTTGCCCGACTGAATCAGGTGGAGCGGTTGTGCAAGAAACTTCCCGGTCTGGACTGCGGTTCCTGCGGAGCGCCTTCCTGCAAGGCCCTGGCAGAGGACATTGTGCGGGGGCAGGCCAGCGAAAATGACTGCGTTTACCACTTGAGGGAAAATCTGCACAAATTGTCTGAGGAGGTGTCTGTGCTGGCAGATGATCTGCATGAGGGAAATAAAGGCGGGCAGGAGACGCTGCGGATTTTGAAGGAATACATTCAGAGGATTTCGGATGAGATGTCCCTGTTGGATAATCAGGAGGAAGATGAGTAATTTTCAGACACGCTCTAGTGTGACTGATTTACAGTTTGAGCAGTGGAAATATAAGATTATTTATATTAGATGATCCTAGGAAAATGAAGGGGAGAAAACGGGCTGATTTCTGGGATGAAATTTTGGAAGGAGAGGTGTTGGGATGACAGTTCGAGAGCTGCTTGACAAAGGAGTGTTT